>Ga0181500_1200875_pt1 | contig 7720 bp, 8 predicted proteins | sample PEATcosm2014_Bin_8_FD_127741 | JGI IMG/M metagenome (GOLD analysis project Ga0181500, IMG submission 127741) | Metatranscriptome of peatland microbial communities from MTU Mesocosm Facility, Houghton, MI, USA - PEATcosm2014_Bin01_10_metaT... | ecosystem: Environmental > Terrestrial > Soil >... | reverse complement strand
GTTGAAAGAAGACGAAGTCTGGTCCCTAATTCAGCCCTTGATCACCGGCCTGGTGATCTCCTGGCGGAACCGTATCACCCGGTCGACCACATCCTGCGGCGGCTCCTTGACGGTCAGCTTCTTCCCGTTGGTGAGGGAGATGACCGTCTCGGGGGTCTTTTCTATGGTCTCGATCATGTCGCTATTGATGAATATCTCAGTATTATTCAAGCGGGTCAATTGGATCATGGATCACCCCAGAACCGATCCCCTGCCCGGCCATCATGCACCGGGCAGGGTCACGGGTTCAGTGCTGCTTAGCGGCCCAGGTTGACCAGGTCGCTCATCACCGAGTCGGCGGTGGTGACCATGCGGGCGTTGGACTCGAACATGCGCTGAGCCACGACCATGTTGGTCAGCTCAACGGTCAGGTCCACGTTTGAAGCCTCGAGCGCTCCGCCGGTGGTGGTGCCAAAGCCATTGCTGCCAGCCGTGCCATAGACGGCCAAGCCAGAGTTGGCAGAGGTCTGGTAGTAGTTGCTGCCGACTGAGTTCAGGCCTCCGTCGTTGTTGAAGCTGGCCAGGGCCAGCTGGGCAACGGCGATGGTCTGGTTGTTGCTGAAGGTGGCATTGATCTTGCCGGTCTGGTCGACCGCGATGCTGGTCAGCACGCCCTCGCTGTATCCATCCTGCTTCTCCACGGTCACGGAGTCATTCGGGGTGTAGGTGGAAACGCCGCCAACCACGCTGGTGGTGCCATTGCCGTAGTCGCCGGTCAGGCCATCGCGAAGGCCGTTGTCGCCAGCCACGATGTTCTCACCAAAGCCGCCGTTGGTATTGGAAGCGCCCGCCACCACGAAGGTGTCAGGGGTGCCGAAGTTGAGGGTGAATTCGGTGTTGCCAACGGCGCCCGAGCCCAGAACCGGGTTGAAGGTGCCAGCGCCGAGCGGGGAAGCGGAGCCCAGCTCGTTGTTGATCATTAGCACCGGGTTGTTCTGCACAGTATTGGCCAGGTTGTCGCAGCCGCCATTGGTCTGCAACGAGCCGTCAGCGTTGAAGGAAATAAGGCCGAAGGCGCTGGTGGGCAGGTTGGGATCGGTAGCCGCGTACTCAGCGGAGGTGTTGATGCCGGTGCCGCCCAAGCAGTTGGCTGCCGAGGGGGTGCCGGTGAACACCGCGCTGCCCGAGACCGTGGTGGTGTCGAAACTGTACCAAGCCCATTGCGGAGCATTGGCCACCGGGGTCGAGTTGGTCTGTCCCACCTGGATGAACCAAGTGGTGATGGTGTGGGGCTGGCCGACCGAGTCATAGACCGTGTTGGTGGTTACTGCATCGGGCTTGATGGTCTGGAAGGGATCGTTGGCGCCAGCCAGGGCATTGACGGCCGCGATGGTGGTCGCACCTGCGACCGCTGGATTGGAATTTGCTGCCACCGAAGCACCAGCAGCCACAGGCTGCGAGGCGCCGCCGGTCAGCAAGCCAGCAGTGTTGAGCAGGGCGGCATTGGCATTGGCAGGGGTGGCTTCATCCAGGTTGCCCCCAAAGATGACGCCCTTGTTCTTGTCCGAGACATTCAGGTCAGCCGAAGTGGCCTGAGGAGCCAGCTCCAGGTTGCTGGGGATGGTGATGGAGCCGATCTTGCTCACATCGCCCGTGTCCAAGGTGTTGTCAGCAGCAGTGATGCGGGTGGTGTTGGCATCATTGGTGCGCTGCAGGGTCGAAGACCAGCCCTGCACCAGGCCGCCATTGGCAGTGACCAGGTTGCCGTTGCTGTCCAGGGTGAAGTTGCCGGCGCGGGTGTAGAGGGTCTGGCTGCCGGACTTGACGGTGAAGAACCCGTTGCCAGTGATGGCCACGTCCGTGGCATTGCCCGTGGTCTCGATGGCGCCCTGGGTGAAGATGTTCTGGATGGACTGCACGGTGACGCCCAGGCCCAGCTGGTTGGGGTCAACACCGCCCAAGTTGCTGCCGGCATCTCCGGCAGAGGCGCTGCTCAAGCCCTGGCTGACCAGGTCGCTGAAGGTGACGCGGGCGCTCTTGAAGCCCACGGTCTGGCTATTGGACACGTTGTTCGAGATGACGTCGAGCCAGCGCGAGGAAGCCTGAAGGCCCGAGATGGCAGCATACATGGAACCCATGGTGTTACCTCCTTGTTGTTCGCCGCCGCTATCGTTTGGCGGCGTTGCAGGCCCCCCTTGCGGGTCCGGCCTGGTTGCTGGGAAGGGAGAATGCTCTTCCTACTGTGAGACCCTGCTCAAACCACGATGGCGCTGTCTATGTTGGTGAAGACGCTATCCTTGCTGGTGGCCAGGTCAACGGCGGTGATGACGGTGCGGTTGGTGACAGACACCACGAAACCCACCCCGTCTTTCATCACCAGCGACTCCCGGCTCCCCTTCTGCGACGCCTTCTCAACACCCTGCTCCAGGCGCGAGAGATCCTGGCCGCTCAGCGCGATGTTGCGAGAGCTCATCCTCTCCTGGGCGTGGGCCGAGAACTTCAGGCTCACATCCTTGGTGAGGTTGGCCTCCAGCACCGCGTTGAACGAGAGCGCGCCGGCCGTGGTCCGCGATGCCTTGGGCAGGTGATTGGACCCTGCCTGCAGGCTCGCGGCCGCTTGGCTTATGTTGTTGACGTTGCCGGCCATGGCTGCCCTTAGTTGCTGATGGTCTGGATGTTGGAGAGCGGAACGATGCTCCCATCAGCCAGCTTCAGCTCGGGGGTTCCGCTGTTGAACACCAGGCTGGCGACCTGGCCAGAGACCGAGGCGCCATTGGCATCAACACCGGTGATTGTCTTGCCGACCAGGCTGACGGCCTGGCTGACATTCTGCATGGACATCAGGCTGACCAGATTGGTGTTCATGTTCTGCATCTGCTCCAGCGTGGAGAACTGAGCCTCCTCGCCGAGCATGGCAGTGTCATCCACCGGGTTGGTCGGGTCCTGATTCTTCAGCTGCGTCATCAGCATCTGCAAGAACTCATTCTTCAAATCCTGCGGCGTTTGAGATGTCGCCAGCGTGGATGAGGACGCATTGTTGGTGATCGCAGTGATCGCGCTTGAAGTGGACATCTGTTCCTCCTCACCGGCCAAGGCCGGTGTGCTGACCCAGGTTTAGGCCAGAGTGCTGAGCCTGCCCGTGTAACCAAGCGGGTCGGTGAAGGCGCTTTGTGCCGTCACTGCTGCCGCCGGGTCCGTGGCTGGCTTGAATGTTCCCCAGCTCTGCTCCTGCTGCTGGGGCTGCTGCTGGAAGCCTTGACCCAAGTCAGATCGCACCGAGACCGAGAGCTCCTGCACCATGATGCCATGGCTTTCGAGGGCCTGCTTGTAGGCTGGCAGGTTGTTCGCCAGCGCCTGCTGAACCTCGGGTGTCGCGGCCACGATGCGGGCCGCCAGCTTGCCGCCCTCTGAGACCAAGGTCACCTCGAGCTTGCCGAGGGCCTCTGGCTTCAGCTGGATGCTGAGCTGGCTGGTGGTCTTGAGCGTGTCCAACTCTTGCACGGCCTGATTGAAGACCGTCTTGTTCAGGGCATATTCTTTCATCAGGTCATCAGCCAGCTGCTTGAAGCCAGAGACCGGCGCAAGGGATGCCGCATCGCTGGGCTCCTGCTCCAGGCTCTTCAAGCTGCCTTGAAGCTCTTTCAGCAGCTTGAACTGGCTGACCGGCATCTTGACAGCAGGCGCCGGCTGATCCTGGGCCTTTGCGGGCTGCGCTGCCTGCTCCGCGACGGCTTGCACCGCAACGGGCTGGACAGCAGCCTGCGCCGCTTGGGCCTGCGCAGCAGCCTGGCTAGCGGGCTGTGGCTGGGCCTGGACCTGCCCATCGGCTTTGGCATCTTCCACGGGCAGCACTGCTTGGGGCTGCACCGGGGTCGTTGCCTGGGCCTGCGCGGGCGCCTGGGCTTGGGGCGCGGCCTTATCGGCCGCGCTGGGCCTGGCTTCTGGCTGAGGGCTGGCCTGCTGAGCCTGGCTGGCCTCCACCACGGTCGCTGCGAGCTCGATCACGGGGAGGTCGTCCGGCAGGCGCGTCTGCCCTTGAGCCTGGCTGACCTGAATATCAACTTTCTGAACGGCATCTTGCGCCGTCACAACAGTCGAGTCATCGGCTTGGGGAGCGGCCTGGGCACCTTGCGGAGCCTGAGCCGGAGCTTGGCCAGATGGCAAAGTCTCCGAGGCTTGAGCCGGGATCACAGCTTGAGCGGCCTGCAATGGCAGGGCTGCTGAGGGCTGGGTCGCTGGCTGGCCCTGGGCGACGAGCACTGGGGCAGCTTGAGCAGGGGCAGGCGCGGGCTGTTTCTCCTGCGCTTTGGCCTGCTGGTCTTGCGCCTTCATGATCTCGTTGGCCAGGGGGCTGGCCGAATCTCCCAGCACTTGCGTGCGGGTTGAGACGGTCAGCACTTGCAGAGGCCCCACAGTGCTGGTGCTGCTCTGCAATGATGGATCAGCCTGGGTGACATTCTGAAGTGTGCTTGTCGATTCCGGATTCCTTCCTTTCGGTCCAGGATCCCCGGATGTTGCTAGTGCCGCTTCATCGGACTGTGCGACTTGGATCGCGTTCTGGCTTGGGGCGATGCTCTGGCTGCCTGTGACCTGATCGGCTTGCATCTTCTGCAATGCCAAGCTGGTCAAATCGCTGAGCTGAGCCTGCTGTGACGGATCCAGCTGATTGGCTGAACCTGCCACAGCCACCAAGCTTTCCTGGGCTTTTGGATCCTGAGCCAGCTGATTCAGCTGGGCCGGGGTCGCCAACGCCATCTGATTGAGGATCATGGAAAAGGCATTTTTGAGCTTGCCTTGGTCCGTGGAGCTCTTAGTGGCGTTCTGGGTGGTCGTCCGGGTCATCTCTGCAAGCACTGCGTCAAACCGCGGCGCCTGGTTCCCTGCCCCTGAAGATTCACCTGTCAAGCCTGGGACGCTGGTGCCTGCGAAGATGGCTCCCAAAGTCGCCCTTGCATCTACTATGTTCTGTATCACTCTGATTCACCTCCTTTCTTTTTTGAATGGCCTCCTGGTTGCGAAGGCATAAAAAAGCGGAAGGTCACGAGATGCTGCTTTGCAAGCCACCATGCTCGGCAAGGGTCAAGAATTGGTGCCTGGCAAGCTCATCCAGGAACGCTTGTTCTTCCCTCGCGACATCTAGAAGATACGCCTTGTGCTGCTTTTCTTCAAGTTTCTCAACGGCTTTTTTTTCTTTGCTGGCTGCCACCAGCTCAAGCCGCTTGGCCTCAATAAGTGAATCGTAATCTTTTATTGAAGCCAGGAGCTTCTCTTTGGATATCTCATCGGCCCTTGACCGGTCAAGATAAGCCTGTTCTACCAGACGGTCCAAGGAGCTGCTCTTCCGCCTCTCAGACATCCATTCCTGCATCTCTTGCCGGGTGCTCAAGAGCTTGGCCAGCTTGTCTTTCACCTCAGCTTGCTGGGCTTTGAGCTTCCCAAGCTCTTTCTTGAGCTTTTCTTCCTTGAGCGCCCTGGTCTCAAGCACGGTCTGCAGGCTGAATTTAAAGCGTTTCATGCTACCAGAGCCTTTAGCTTCTCTTCAGTTACAGCCAAGGGGTCGGTTTCTTCTATCCCCTGCTTGAGAAAGGCGTTCACCGCGTCGATGCGCTGCAGGGCCCGGTCGACCTTGGCATCAGAGCCGTGGACGTAAGCCCCGATGTTGACCAAGTCCCGCGCTTGCCGGTAGGTGGCCAAGATCTCCCGCACCTTGCCAGCGGCCTGCTTGTGCTCATCACTGGCGAGGTCCACCATCAGGCGGCTCACGCTCTCCAGCACATCCACCGGAGGGTAGTGGTTCTGGCTGGCCAGCTCCCGGCTGAGCACGATGTGTCCGTCCAAGATGGCGCGGGTGGTGTCGCCCACCGGCTCATTCATGTCATCCGCTTCGACCAGCACGGTGTAGAGCCCGGTGATGCTGCCTTCGTGGCCCGTGGTTCCGGCGCGCTCCAGCAGCTTGGGGAGCAGCGCAAAGACTGAGGGCGTGTATCCTTTGGTGGTGGGCGGCTCGCCGATGGCCAGCCCAATCTCGCGCTGGGCCATGGCGAAGCGCGTCACCGAATCCATCATCAGCATGACGCTCAAGCCGTGGTCCCTGAAGAACTCCGCGATGGCGGTCGCCACCAGGGCGCCCTGCCGCCGCACCAGAGCCGGCTGGTCCGAGGTGGCTGCCACCACCACCGAGCGCTTGAGCCCTTCAACGCCGAGGTCCTTTTCTATGAAGTCCCGGACTTCGCGGCCGCGCTCGCCGACCAGGGCGATCACGTTGACATCGGCATCGCTCTCGCGGGCCACCATGCCCATCAGCGTGCTCTTGCCCACGCCCGAGCCGGCGAAGATGCCGATGCGCTGGCCGCGGCCCATGGTGAGCAGGCCATCGATGCTGCGGATGCCAGTGGAGAGCGGGCGCTTGATGCGCTTGCGCTGCATGGGGTCAGGCGGCTCGCGATGCACCGGCACGGTCTGGCTGATGTTCAAGGGGCCCAAGCCATCCAAAGGCCTGGCCAAGCCGTCCACCACCCGGCCCTTGAGGGCCATGCCCACGGGCACCTGAAAGTCGCGCCCTGTGGCGACCAATTCGCTGCCAGGGCCGACGCCCTGCAGGTCGCCCAAGGGCATCAGCAGGATGCGGTTGTTGCGGAAGCCCACCACCTCGGCCTGGATGCCCTCGGCCCCCTTGCTGGAGGCGATGGTGCAGATCTCGCCGATGCTGGTGGCCGGGCCCGTGGCTTCGATGACCAAGCCGATGATCTGCTCGACCTTGCCCAAGAGCCTGTAGGGATCGGTCTGCTTCAGGATCCCCAGGTAGCGGCTGCTTTGGGCTTCCAGCTCATTCGCCATGGTGGACAGCCTCGAGCAGGCTCTTGGCCAGCTCCGCCAGCTGGGTCTCGATCCGGGCATCGATGCTCCCAGAATCGGTCTCCACATAAGCTCCGCCCGGATTGACCTTCTCATCGGCCACGAACTCAAGATTCTTGATGCCGTCCACCACATGGAAGCTGTTGATGTCCGCGGCTTTGGCTGCTCCCAGGTCCTTGGGGTTCAGGTGCACCAGCAGCCGCGAGCGGTCGATGGTGCGGGCGATGGCCTGGCGGGCCTGCTGCAGGGCCAGCTCACGGTCGCTCCGCACCTCGCGCCCCAGGATCTTGGCCGCAGTCTCCAAGGCCAGCATCACCATCAGCGATTCACGGTCTTGCAGATAGGCGGACTTCTCATCCAGGGTGCCTTGCAGGATGCCCTGCCAGCGCCCCATCAGCTCGGCCCAGCGCTGCAGCGCCTCTTGCTCGCCCTGCTTTTTGCCCTGCTCAAGGCCCTCGCGGATCCCCTGCTCCCGGCCCTCCTGCAGGCCCTGCTGGGCAGCGGCTTTGAGCTTCTCCTGGGCTTGGCCGTCAGCCCAAGCCAGCATCTGGGCCGCCTTGGCTTCGGCATCCTTCAGCCGCGCGATGGCGTCCGCGCGCAGGCGGCGGGCTTCCTCGCGCATCTGCAGCGCCTCAGGATCCACCGGCTTGGGCTTGGGCGCAGGCGCAGGGGCGGCCTTTTCCAGAGCCTTGCGAATGGCGGCCACCTCTTCCGCGGTGAGCGTGGGCTTGCGCAGGGCGTAGGGATCCTCGCTCCAGGCATACTTCTCGGCCTGGTAAAGGAAGGAGCCCGTGTTAGACAAAGATCTCCTCCTCGCCGCCGCGGGCGATGACGATCTCGCCCATCTCTTCGAGCTGGCGGATGATGTTCACGATCTTCTGCTGGG
>Ga0181500_1130892_pt1 | contig 7975 bp, 3 predicted proteins | sample PEATcosm2014_Bin_8_FD_127741 | JGI IMG/M metagenome (GOLD analysis project Ga0181500, IMG submission 127741) | Metatranscriptome of peatland microbial communities from MTU Mesocosm Facility, Houghton, MI, USA - PEATcosm2014_Bin01_10_metaT... | ecosystem: Environmental > Terrestrial > Soil >... | reverse complement strand
TTTTAAGGCATTGCGTATGTTTTGGATTCTTTGTAGAAAAGTAAAACTTCTGATCTCCACCTCTTGGACGAATCAGGGCTTACGTGCCGGTATGGCTGCAATTTGCTTATTGCAAAGGATCGTGCGTAACGCAGCACTAAGCGCCAGTCGTCCAACTGGTGGGTACTATATCGAAGTACAGACGTGTTTTACGTAAACAAACGGTGTTTTACTTATCACAAAGGATCGCGCGTAACATAGCGCTAAACGTGCTGTTATAGTAGCAAACTACGCAGTAAGATGCGAGCTACGCATTTGAAAAATACAAGTAAGGATTAACTGTACCTGAGGGTTGCGATGCAGCCCCTCCAGTAAAGTCGCCAGAATACAATGTTAACAAGATGTTCTCGAGTCCCTCAGTCTGTTGAGCTGGGACAACGTAAGGTGCAATTGTCTGAAATCCGATCCTAGATTCGTCCGTCATTGCGAGGTAAAGTGTGGCATCCAGCATAAAACTATCTGTGGAAGAACCGGTATTGATATTAACCAATATAGTTCCAAAATCTTCCGTTGCTAGAGTAGATGGTAAACCACTTAACTTGTTTGGACCTCCCATAAACTTAAAATAACTAGTGTTCGGAACAACAAACTCATACACGCTCGGGTTGGTGGACCCGGGAATTCTTATCTGGTTGTAGACTGGAAACTCCTGGAAGGGAGTAGGGAAATTTGAGGATGCGCCATACTCATTAAGCGTCAACGATGGGTCAACGTTAGCCAAATTTATCGGGGACAACTTCAACGTTGAAGTCGTACTGTCCACGAAAACATTTTGGGGAACGTAAGAAACCACCGCATTAACTGCCTGAGAAAGCTTAAGCTTGCACTTAAATCCACAACTCTTCCCATAGTACATTGCTGATATTATTGACATAGGATTACTCAAAGAACTTCCTGAGACCAAAGACTCCACGTATGTATTAAGGGGGATAGCAAGATAAGCCTGACCCCCCACAACATTGACGGAAAAAGTATCGGCCTTGTACATTCTTCGTATATAATCTCTAACAGACTTCAAAGGAATAAGTCTCTCCGAATTAACCATTTCTGGTTGTTCAACTTGTACATTTTCAGTTATTTGCGTTTGATCTTGAGGTTCATTCATGACATCCAAAGTTTCCGAAACAAAACCATCCTCGATAGGAGTGGTAAAAGGGGTTAACAAAGCTGCCAATTCAGTAGAATATCCATAAAAAGAAAAATTTGGTTCTAAACTATAATAAACATTAAATTCCACAGAAGTGGGTGAGCCACCAGAATTTGCTAGAGCTTGAGCTAGATAAATATAATATTCACCATGCAGCAACGCTTCAGTATTGAGATCACGAGAACAAGGCATAAGCGAGTTACGGGACAAATACGGAAGCACAACTGTCTGAAATTGATTTCCAGCTGTAAATTCCATCAAATGCGAAGGGGCGTTCAAAATCGATCGGTATGAAGGATAACCAGTGGCTATCTCCGTACTTGGGTTGTAAAGCTGTAAAAGTCTTAGTTTCACTTGTTGTTTGTTGTTCATAGAACTCTGAATATGAATCTTTATATCTCCTCGCCACGCTCTAGAGAGAAAATGTAACAATTCAATGTTGTTTGCAAAAGAATACTCCGGGGTAGTGAATCCTCCATGTTGTGGAGAAATTGGCCTACACCAGAGTAAAGCTCCAGTAGCATTTGAAGTAGTAACTGTAAATCTTCCTACGTACTGCGGTTTACCCACAATACTTTGAACACTCATCTCGTCGATGTCGGTGTGAAAAACTGGTCTGTCTATCACACGGTCCACCGTAGAGCTGGGGTCCAACTTCTCGAAAAACTGTTCAGTATCCACCGCATTTGCATAAGTGCGATTTGTAACAACATTCTTAGTATTCATTGTAGCATTATTGGGATTATGAAGTCCCACAAACGATAGTAAAGACTTGCGCATCATATCTATACCGTCTCCAATAACATCGGAAACAGCACCTGACATAATGCCCGAGGCGGTATTAGCCGCCGACTTCAACTTTCCTTCCGAAGTAGGAGGAGCCATAAGATAGTCCACATACCTAGGAGATGGAACCAGAATATCTAAAGAATTAAAAATGGCTTCAACTATAATTTCCAACGATGTAGAGGACCCATCACTGGGCGCCAAGGGATTAAGTACTAACATGACCAATGTGGCATAATTTCCATTCTTTACGGTTATATCGACGCTAGTCGAAGCCGTACCTGTCATAGAAACGTCCAAAGTGGCCAAATCCGTATTACAATACCAAGGAACATGAAGCTTGATTGAAGTAGCTTCATTAGCTGCTATAAAAGCATGAGGTCCTGAAAGAAGTGTGTTGACGAGAGTAGGATAAAGCAGAGACGAATCCAAAGGACCGGCCAAGGGCGGTATAACACCAACGAGTATAATACCCGCGTGAGTTATTGTACCCGCAACCGATATATTGAGAGACAGATCACTGCGATAATAAGCACCCATCTTCACACCATTTTGCAAAGAAACGTTGGAATTTATAATATCTGCTGGCAACTGATAATATGTTAAGGGAAGAATGGAATAACGAGGAATAAACTGTGTCCATTGGACTGATTGAAGAAAAAAGGGTCGATTAATAAAAGGCTTAGCATCTATACGATAACGCTCGTCTATTTCTATTGGTGGATAAACATCGAACACGGGATTGACAGAAACAATCTCACGCGTGCTGACGGAAGCCACCGCTGTAGAAACCTGTTGCGAAGTCTCCTCTTGGTCGTACTCTATTTTCTGATTAAAAGATTTGTCGATTAAAAATTGTGTAATGCTATGATTTACAGAACTGTTAGCATTAACCAGTTCATAGTCTCCGAAAAGGTACAAAAATAAATACTTAGCGGGCTTGGAGACAAAGCCCTTAAAACTTGATTAAATAAATTTGGGTTATAGGTAACCAACCGCCGAAGCAAGTAAAGTAAAATAAATAAAACAAATAAATAAAGCAAATAAATAAACAAAATAAATAAATTAAATAAATAAATAAACTAATAATTATAAAATTTACCTTGCATTTTCATAAGAGTAAGATAAAGATCTTTATCATTCAACATACTCTCCATAATTCGAGCAGGAGGGAATTCAAGGAAATATAGGCCCTTTGAGGCTGCTAAATCCAAAACTTCTCTAACGCTCTCTTCATGAAGAAACATTTCGTACTGAAAGGCTATAAGCTTACCGCTCATAACCATTTCGTAATCCTTCTTACTATCATAATAACGCAGAGTATTAAATATAGTGGCTTTTGACAAAGGGCCCACTATTTTGCCCATAAGCTTATGGAGGCGAAATCCCCTTTTCAGGAAACCGCACTCGTGCAAAGGTTTGAATTTCGCACGTATAGGAGTTTTGTCAGCCTCCGTATACTCCATACCTAAAGAATTAAAATAATCACGAACAGAAAAAGCATTGAAATATTTAGCATGAGAATCTGGAGCACCGCAGATTTTATCATCACCCAGAACAAAGTCTAAGCAACTTCTAAAATCATTGACGCAAGCCGTTTTGCCGGCTTTCTTCATCTCACGGAAAATTATCATTGCCGTAATAAAACGATTAATAAAAGAATTAAATAAAGCAGTCACCCAACACCCTGAAGGCATTGAATGAGTAGTCAAGAAAACTTTATCCTTAGTCAGCACATAAGTGCGAACCACGGATTCCAACAAAACCTTGAGAACTTTACTATGAGATCCTTGATAAAATTCTAAAACAACTTCATTAATGGCAGTCTGTATCTGAGGATTACAACCACCGTCCCAATTTCCGACGTCACCGTCAAAATGATTCGGGACGGAGGCCATAGTGTCGTACAGCTTCTGCCAGTCACGATAGGGATTCATACCTATCGCCACACCATTCTCCCACATATTTTCCTTTATGTGGGCCATGAGATTTCCTAAACACTTCTTCAACAAAAAAAACATGGTGCAGAGGTCCAATTCTAAAACATCGGGGCTTGTTTGCTTTCTCAACAGGTCTTAACTCATCCTTAAGAGTCTCATAAAAGAGAAGATCTTTGATACATAAGTCATCGTTATTACAACGACGTACGAAATCATCGAGCCTCTCCCTAAAGAGATCTGTACAGACTCCTTCTTCACTGTTGATATACAAATTTTTGTCTTTTTCATACCCAACTCCATTTACCGAATCCATATTCAACGAATTGATATGTTCATTCCCTCTTATAACTTCCTTGTCACTAATATCATGAAAGGTTGTCATAAAAGTTCGCAAACACTTCTTTCCGAATTCTATTTCATCATTTGGCAAAAGGGGCACGGGCTTATAAGATTTCAAAGCGAGAGTTTCCAATGTTTTATGACCAAAAACTGAGAGGTTGGGGGGACACTTGAGACCTTCCTTGCTAGCGTGAGGGGTTAATTCCTCAAACAGACAAGTTGGAACCAAATGTGACTTTTTTGGGGGAGCTATTATACCTTCATCGGCGTAATAACGGGCCCCTGAGAATTGAGATTGAATTTTAACGGGATGAACATCATACTGTGCTGATTCCTTCCCCAGTATTTCTGAAATTTCTTCCAAAATTTTCCGGGAATAAAGCATAGCACAACCAAGAGAACCATTTCCAGCTATATGCATACCAACCAAACCATAGTCATTGTCTATGATAAGACTGCCACACAAACCGCTGGACGAGATACCATACTGAATGGTTTGTCCTGGTTGTATGATGATATTCTTTTTGAGATTTGAGATAGTGTATGAAGAATCACTTAGCTTAAATGAACCTGTTAAGTCCACTATAGCTTCGCAATTAACAAAAGAGAGATTTTTACTAAATTTACGAGAAAGATCACCAATTAAAAGATTTACAGAATTTTTATACTGAGGTAAAGAACCCTCAAGCCGTATAATCGCCAAATCAATATCCGCATTTTCATAACAGACACTAAAAGGGCAACCATTAAGCTCATACTTACGATTAAGGGAATCGTTCCACGTCTTGAAAACGTTCACGACTCCCTTCTGAGATTTGTAAGCATGGTATTGAGTTAGAATAAAACGACCACTAACTAAACCTTGAAACATATTAAAATTTCCATCATCATCTTGCAGTTCAACTAAGCGCATACGATCCTGAATCGCAACAACGCGAGTTGAAAGAGTCTGAGAATAGAAAAGAGGAGAAGAATTAAGAGTATTAGTGCTAGATTTCATGGCTTCACGCCACTCTTTAATAACACTTTGTTTAAACTCCAATTCTCCCTCCTCAGGAACATGAGATTTAAAAAAACTAAAATAACAAATAGAAACTAATAAAATACCTAAAGAAGCTACACAAAAAACTGAAAGATTTTTATCCAAAACATCTGGCTCTTTTTTACTGAACCAGCTTTTGGATTCAGTATCGTTAGACTGCTTACTAAACGAGAGCAATTCACTCACTGTTTCAGTCAGTCTATCTAAAAACATTTTACAAGTAGAATAAAAATAGTCTAACCAGGCTTGAGAAAAGTCGCCTAGCATAGACAAAGTTAAAAAATCTGATTCAGAAGAAAAGGCATTTTCTAAATCATGCAAAAGAAAAGGGTTTTGAGCATTAATGAGATCCTTGATTTCTTGAGACTGATCAGCGTTCATCGTATCACTATTCGCCTTACTCTTTTTACGGAGCAAAGCAATAAGCGACACAACCCACGCAACAGTCTCATTTCGTTTTTCAATTGGAGAGCTACACGGAAGAGATAGAGATCCTAGCTCTGGAGGAAATTCTTTTTTATGCCACCTTTCGGTAACATGACTAAACTTTGAGTAAAAAACAGATCCTGTAGGGCCTTGCGGCCCCTTCTTCACTTCATTGAAATTAATAACATGACAACGCCTAAACAGAGCTTGAGGCTCCGCTATGGCATCATCCTTAGTAAATCCATGAAGATCTGAAAAATGATTTGTAGTAACAATAATAACTTTAGAAGAAAAAAACTTAGTATTCTTGAGTTCAGCGGCAGCGCATTCCAAAGGGTGCTTAACAGGGGAGACAAAATTGATTATCTGTCTCCACTGAGAAACACTCTGTTGACCTACGTCATCCATGACAAAGACATCCTGATTAAGATAGTCATCATAGAAATCTTTGCCAATATTGGCTGGAACACAAGAATGAGTATATACAGAAAGGTTTTGAGAGGAAAGGAAAGAAACTAAAGAATTCATTAAAGTTGATTTTCCGCAGCCTGCGGGCCCTTCCAACACGATACAAATGGGTTCTACCCTAGATGATGTGTCGAAAGTGCTCGCCTGCTTTAAAATAACAGAGGTGAAAGTATTATACATGGAATTGAGAGATTTGCTATGTGGAGAAAGAACTGAGTCCAAAAAATAACGAGAAGTTTTCATTTCCGCTCCTAAGGCGTTAACCTCGTCACGGAAAAGGCGGTCAAACATCACCTGGGGATTTTGCACATATTTCATGTACAATTTCTCGAGAGTTTTCAGGTAACGATATCCGCACAAAAAATTCTTTGGATATTGCAAAAGAGGAAGAACATACAAATCATTAGGAAAATAATATTCAAACAAATCAGTTATAAAAGAAATAATAGTTTCAAAACAAGTAATAAAAATATTAGAATTATCAAAAATTTTCTTGGTGGTAAAAATACTCAACAACTTAACCTTCTTCAAAATAAACTCAGGTATGTCGAATATTGCTAAAGCGACACACAGGGCATCAAAGGAAGAAACGTCGAAGAGAGATTCACTAACAAAACGAGAATAAGAAGTTAGACGCAATACTAAAGAAAAAACACGAGCAACAAATTTGACCAAATTGAAGGGAGTCCAATTGAATGGATCCTTCAACTCAACCAAAAGTGTCGTTATATCAATTAACAAAGAAGCTACAATAGAATGATTACGAGGATTAAGAATAGCCTTCAAATGAATGAAGACTGTGGAAAGAGAAGAACAAAAACTACGAATAATAGAAAAGATATCTAAAAAAGGTTTAAATTCAGAAGAGAAGCCGCGTTGATATGATCTAAACGGCTTAGAGCCAAAACACCAAACATTATTTTCTGCTCTAAGTTTCCTACAAAAATGTTTTTTCCTGCCTAGTGTTAACCAAACAGAAACATATTTATCAGAAACCTTGAACAAAACTTGACGATCCAGGTCCAAAAACATTGAAAACTTAGCGTCACCATTTCTGGTGAGATCACGGTATACTATTGAGGGGAGGTTGAATTGATTTAAGAAATGAATTTTGAATTAGTAAAACGTGGATGTAGTCGACGTATGACGGCCAAACTTGAGGGATATCCACTATTCCCGGTCTCATAAAACAAAGGGAGGGTACGATTAATCTCTTGTGTTAGTCAAATAAGTTTCATTAGCTGCGAGAGCTAACTACGCAAACCTGACCCATTAAAGTTTACAAGCGTTTCAGATTAATCGAGCCTGTTATCGAATGTCAGATCATCTATTTTCCATGAGAACAAAGACAGTATCTAGGAGTAACCTTGCGATTACGCGGGAAGCCTTTCGGGCACCTTTGCAGAGCGTAGCATCAATCCTAGTGATAACCGAAATTGTTAACAATCGAATAGTCTTGTATCATTTCTGACAGTGTCGACCTAACCAAATCAAATTGAATCCAGAAGAAAATTAAACGGGCGGGCAAAAACGTGTGATTTATCACAAGCCTTTTTGAGGTAACAAAGTTATAAATAAAAGGCATATCTATAACCAGTTTAGGTTTGTGCGCTTGTTACAGTGCACAAATCTAATAAAATTGGACACACAGGGTTCCTGTTACTGGAATCCCATATGGAATAAATTATTATCATTATTTACCTATGAAGCTGTATTGAATATCGGACAAAGTCCAAAGTTCAACGGCAACATAGACAATAAACGAATAGTAAGCGAGTTCCAAATCAC
>Ga0181500_1004721_pt1 | contig 8177 bp, 5 predicted proteins | sample PEATcosm2014_Bin_8_FD_127741 | JGI IMG/M metagenome (GOLD analysis project Ga0181500, IMG submission 127741) | Metatranscriptome of peatland microbial communities from MTU Mesocosm Facility, Houghton, MI, USA - PEATcosm2014_Bin01_10_metaT... | ecosystem: Environmental > Terrestrial > Soil >... | reverse complement strand
TTGCTGCGACTGGATCGCCGGGCACTCCATCGATATGGCGACAAGTTGCTCCGCAGTCGCAGGCCTCTTGATGCTTCCGATTTTCCGCAGCAGCGGCGGGATGGAAGACAAGCTGCGTATCGCTTCCGACACTCTCATCGTATAGTTCTCCTTGGATAGGGTTATCAGCAGACAAAAATGAATTGCAAGTAAGACGAGCGATTTCAGAAGATAGACAGCCCGGCCACGAATGCTCAGCCCAGCCTATTTGGCTAACTGCTCCTGAGGATGCGGCGCCATCGCAGCCCAGCGCGAAAACCTGGGAATGCGCGCGATGGCATGTTCTCTTGCGCGCACAAGATCGAGGTTGGTTGCGATGCACAAGAAGAGGGCGACCTCGTATCCCATCCAGCCTAGAAGCCCGGTGGACATAATCGTTGTCATCCACACGTGCAGAATCAGCACGTACGTTCCGGCAAACTCGGGATGTCGACTCCACGCACTCCATGCTCGCCAACTAGCTATGACCATCATGGATGCGCCCAGGACAAACCCGGCAATCCCGAGTCCGGTAAGCACTTCGAGGAATCCGTTGTGCAAAGAGCTCATCTCTTCCAGATACATGTTGCCGATGTGAGAGATCACCATCTTTCCGCCAACGCCGCCGCCCACACCGAGGATAGGATGTTCTTCGAACTGGTGGACTGCCGCGGCCCACACCACGGTGCGCCCGCTCAAAGTGACGAATCCCGAACTGTTCTGGTGTCCCTGGAGCCGTGTAAGGATCTCGGTCCAGAACAGCGCTGCGCCGAGCATCACCCCGAGAACAGCCAGGGCGCCGATCAATTTCGATTTCTTGAAGACCACCATCAGCGTAGACAAGATGAGAATGCCAAACGACGTCCTGCTGGCGGAAACACTGAACAGCGCCAGGCCGAATAGAATCTGCCCCATCGCAACTTTGGCTGACAGTCTACGCGCCTGCCACTCGGCCAGCACCACAAGGATAAGGGCGCTGGCGACATATCCCAACCCGTTACCCGAGAGAAATGGCGCCTGCGCGGTTGTGCTGCTGATGAGCCCGGCCCTTGGCTGAATAAAAGCATGGAGCCGGAGGCAAAATCCCATCACGGCAAACATGCCGAGGGTCGACATGGTGAGCAGAATGATCTGGCGCAGTCCTTCCACTCGCCGAATCGCGTCCTCGCCTCGGCTTGCTTCAAAGAACACCATCCCGGCCAAGACAAGTTCTGCGCTCTTGCCTAGCGTCTGAACCGGTATCTGCGACCAAAGCGTCGACGCCAGGTACAAGCATGCGAACAGTCCATAGATAAAGCGCAGATCGGTGACCCGCATGGAACCAATCCGCGGTTTGGCCAAAAGGAGTAGAAAGGCAATCAGAATCGCCGGAGTCCGGATGAGGAGGATGGCGGCGGCGCTGCTGTGGCCTGCGCCGCCGCCCGACGTATCTTCAACTTGAAGCATCGCTCCCAAAAGCAGGCAGAGCAATGCCAGACCCGGAAAACCAGTCACTTGAAAAGCTGCGCGCCATGACCTGAAATCCCAGGGATAAATTGAAAACCTCATCGAGTCGTTCCTCCGCCTGCTTGTGAGTTAGTGGATCGTGTAGATTGTTGCCGCAGTGGTTTGGCCGATCAGAGAGGAACTTGCCGAGAAGATCGATTTCACCTTGCTGACCGGGACGTATACGATGTCGCCTGCCGCAAGCTGCATCGGCTCTTCCTTTCCATCCATGATCTTCTTGTAAGAGACGGGCACATCGACAAGCTGTCCATCCGCTCGGTGCTGCACCACGCGCAGCGCATTCACTTTTGCCTGCAGCGATAACCCTTGCGCAAGTGAAATGGCTTCGGCCACGTTCAACTCGCCGCTTTCCTGCATCGAGTAGCCGCCCGGACGGTTGACAGCGCCAAGCACGTACACCACGCCCGCACGTTTCACAATCACCGTATCGCCCGGATATACCAGCACGTTTCGGATGGAGTCGCCGTTGCTTCCCTTTGCATAGTGAAACAGCCCGGCCGATTTATCCACAGACGGGTCGGCGCGTTTTAACTCAACGTCATTGCTCGCTAAAGGCGTCTCTCCTCCCGCAAGCCCGATGACGTCGAGCAGGCTATGAGGAGCAAGCAACTGTACCTGGCCCGGATTCTGCACTTCGCCGAGGACAGTCGCATTGGTGGTTGGAAACTGTTCGACGTCGACGGTTACCTGTGGGTTCTTCAGGATTCCCGTATCCTGAAATACCTTTTGAATTCTGTCTCGGGCTTGCGCGACATTTTCTCCGGCAACGTGAATGGGCTTGAGAAAGGGAATGCTGATATTCCCTTCATTATCCACTCTGATCTGGCCTGAAAAATCAGGCTCGTCGTAAACCTGCACATTCAGCAGGAAACCGGGCCCGAGTTTCAGCGTGGCAAAATCGCCGGGTACGGTCACCATCGACTTCTGATCGATCTGGCCGGGCGTTGTGCGGCCTTGCCCTTGACTGCCACTCGATGTTAGAGGCGAGAGAGCGCTTCCGTTCTGGCCATATGCGGCCGCCTGAGAAAAGGCCAGGATCGACGAGGCCGCCAATGTCACAACCGCACTGGATAATCCGAATGAGCTTCGAATTTGGTGTTTACGCATTGAGATACTCTCCCTTCCCATCGTGACCATACGCATCGAAATATTCATTCGAATTGGTATCGACGCCATTGAGCACCAACCCCACGGCTCGCGAACCGCTAAGCTCCAACACCGACGAAAGACTTGCAAGGACCGTGCGTGTCGTCTTGCCGGCTCGAATCACAGCGAGCGTGGCATCGAATTTCTCTGAGAGCACGCGCGCCTCGGTCACCAGCAGGATGGGCGGGCTGTCGGCCACAACCAGGTCGAACTTCTGCGAAAGCGTGGCGAGCATCTGATCGAACTGGGCCGAGCAGATCAACTCCGCTGGACCGCGCGTGCCGGAGCCCGCAGGGATAAGGAAGAGAGATGGAACGCTGTCATGCTGACGAATGCCATCTTCCAACTTCGCCGTGCCCTTGAGAATGTCGCTGAGGCCGGGCTGGCACGAGCAGAAGAACAAGTCGTGCATGCGCGGCTTCCGCATGTCGGCGTCCAAAAGCAGTACACGCTTGCCGGCCAAGGCAAAGGCAATCGCGGTGTTGTATGCAACCGTCGAGCGTCCTTCTCCTGAGAGCGGGCTGGTTACCAGCAAGGTGCGCAGTTGGCCGGTATGCGATCCCACCATGATCGCCGTGCGAAGTGCCCGGAAAGACTCGGATGCGGCGGAGGTCGGGTCGTTGATAAGCGGGCTGGACTCCAGCGTTGTGCTAACGGCTCCCGCGTGCGAAGTCAACAATCCAATCTCTCGCGAGGAGGGGATGTTGGCCAGCATCGGGAGACGACTGCCTGCCTTGAGCTGCAAGGCAACTGTAACTTTGTCGTCGAGATGTTCCCTGATAAATGCGGAAGAGAGTCCGGTAAACAACCCCGCGATTAGGCCGATGGCCATATAAAGCGGGGGATTCGGGCGCTTCGGTTTTGCCGGCGGACGAGCGGGGTCGGCAACGCTGATATTTGTTGCCCGCAACGCTGCCTGGATGTTGACCTGCTTGAGGCGGCTGTACAGCGAGTCATACAACTGCCTGCTCGATGTTGCTTCCTGCGTAAGTGCTTGCAATTGTACGGCGCTGACGTTCAGGTTCCCGGCCTTTTGTTGTTGCTGCTCGAAAGCCTTCCGCAGGCCCTCTTCTCTCTGTTGCGCGAATGAGAAATCTTTACCGGCAGTCTGGTTGATTCGAGACAACTCCCGATCGATCTGCTTGTTCACGCTGTCCAACTCGCTCTTGGTCTCTTGCAGATGCTGGTTGTTCGGACCGTACTTTGTCAGCATGTCGGCATAGGTGACTTTGAGAGTCGATTGCTGCTGGCGCAGATTATGCAGCAGATCCAGGCTCGCCCCTGCAACAGCAAATGCTGCCGCTGAATTGTTTGAATCCGACGGATCGGCCAAAGAATCGACGAGGTCGGGATTGCGCGACTTGGTCATCCGATACACGGCTTCCTTTGAGATGCGATCGGTCTCGGCAGCCGTCAACTGTTGATTCAAAGCGTCGAGAGCATCGAGGTCGGGAATATGGGTGCTGCTTCCGCCGGCGGCTTCGCCCGCTGCTCCCAGCACCATGCCGTTGAGCCCTGTCTTTCTTTCGAAATCGGCCAAGCGCTTTTGTGAATCCTCGACATTGTTCTTCAAGTCGGCGAGCTGCTCTGTTAGCCACCGTTGCGCGTCGGTCGTCGCCTGGGAACGTGCCTGAAAGGTGACATACTCGCGCACTAGCCCGTTTGCCACCGCAGCCGAAACATTGGCATCGGGATTCAGGAACTGGACAGTGATCAGACGGGTGTCGGCTGTGTTCTGAATCTTCAACTTCTTGTCAAAGACGGCGAGGATGCGCTCGCGCGTGTAGGGCGCCTGCTCGAGCGGGAGGCCGCGCTTTATTTCATCTCTGATTTTGTCGTTTGTGCCGGTGAAGAAGCCGACTAGAGAAGGCTTGAACGCGAATGGCGGCACGGACTGCAGATTCAAATCCTTGACCACCGCAAGTTCCACATTCGGGCTTTGCAGCACCGTCATGTGCGTGGCAATGTCGGCTTTCATCCCATCCGCGCTCGCAGGCGCAGGGGATGCGCTGTTCAACAGACTTGTCTGCGAGTTGTCGGTCTTGTCGACCTCGATGGTTGACACCGCCGCATATTGCCGCGTCATCACCAGGCAGAGCAGAAACGCGAGCAATAGGCCGCAAGCCCCACCCACCATGATGGTGAGTTTCCGCTTCCGGATAACCTGCCAGATTCCTCTGAGCGATTCTCCTTCGCCGAAGCGAAACGAGAGATCCTCCAATTGTTGAGGTTCGGCCCGCGGTGGAACATACGGAGCCAGCATGGATTTCATCGGTTCATTGGATAGTGACATTGGATAGGATCCTCCCGTACAAGTTTGCTTGGCTGCGTGCAGGCTTCAACTTCCGATCGACGAGTTGAAAAGCCACAGCCCTCTCAATCCATTTCGCATCTCGGCGAATACTACTGTCGGCGCGTTGCCGGCATTCCGCCCATTCACGTGAGCGCGGGAACCGCCGGCGGCGACACCAACTTGCTTGAGTACATCACCGACCGATAAATGCTCAGAACAGCCAACAGATTCTTGCTTCCCGAATACTCCGATTCAAATCTGCGCCTTGCCTTCGCGCGCATATTCTTCAACGAGTCCTGTTCGAGCAAATCGCGAATCCGCTGTCCCAGGCCAATGGCGTCTCCGGCCGGAAACAGTGCTCCCGTTTCGGTATCTACGATCATTTCCGGGTAGCACCCGATTCTCGAGGCGATTACAGGCGTGCCCACGGCAAGCGACTCGATCACCACCCGGGGCATTCCTTCAAACCACAGCGAAGGGCAGATCGTAGCCAGCGAATCCGCCATAAGTTCCATCACCTTGTCGCCTGCAACGCTCCCGCAATACTCAACGTTCGTCAGGTTCTCTGCAGCGTTCTTGACTTCGCTTTCCAGAGGACCTGTGCCGACGATCTTCAGCAAAGGGAGCCTGGGCCCGTCTGTCCAGCACTGCAATAACGTGCGCAGACCCTTCTCTTCCGCGAGTCGTCCAGCATACACAAAATATCCGCCAAAACCGCTTCCCGGGCCCGGGTCGGGTTCGACAAAATTCGGTTTGACGGCGATCTTCTCTTCTGGCAATCCACCCTGTATCATCTTCAGGCGCGCAAACTCGGTGAGTGCGATGAACTTGTCAACAGAGCGATGCCAGGTTCCCATTCCCCAATGAGCCAGCATGCCGGCGGTTGCCACCGCGCTTCCCGCGAGGCTGCCTTTGTAGCATTTGTGCACCAGGCCAGGAGTACGCAGCAAGGTCCCAATGCAGTCTTCGCAAACGTGCCCATCGCGAAACAGAGTAGCGTTTGCACAAAGCAGCCGGTAATTGTGAAGTGTATGAACAACGGGAATCTGCGCTTGCTGGCAAGTTCGAAAAACGGATGCGGTGAGCGTTGGAAACCAGTTGTGAACATGTACGATGTCGGGACGAAATTCCGCTAGTGTACGAGACAGACGCCTATCCTGACCGACGGGCAACCCAAACTGGCTCAGCGAGACCTGGACCTTCTTGCCGATGCCTTGGATAGAATCGTTGTCGGCGTCCAGCCGCCGCACTTCGATCCCGTTCGACCTCAGCAACGCAACCTCTGCGTCGACGACAGCGTCCTCTCCGCCGCGCTGCTGATATCGATTGTGCACCATCAGAACTTTCATTCGATCCTTCAGAGCGCTTTGTCCTGCAGCCCGATTCAAGTGTTAGACGACTACGTGCGCGTTAACAACGGTGAGATCGGTTCCGCTCCCCCCCCATTCGATTGCCGCGCACAGGAATCTCTCTGCGCCTTCAAATACCCTTTGCCGCGTAAACCAGCGTATGCAGCAGGATGGCGATATCCATCAACACGGTGCGATTCTGAATGTAGTAAAGGTCGTATTCGATCGACTGATGAATCGCATATCTCCGATCGGCGCTGAGTTGCCACAAACCGGTGATGCCTTGAGGCACAGTCAGTCGCGTCGCTTCCCACGGTCCGTATTCTTCCGTGATGAAAGGCATCTCCGGCCGCGGCCCAACCAGCGTCATCTCACCTTTCAGCACGTTGATTAATTGAGGCACCTCGTCAAAACTGGTCTTCCGCAAAAAGCGTCCAACGCGCGTAATGCGATCGTCGGTCTGGTCGTGTGGAGAGCGCGCGTACTTGGGCGCGTCTACCCGCATGCTGCGGAATTTGAGAATGTCGAACAGTTTTCCGTTTTGACCAACACGCGTCTGGCTGAAGAAGATCGGTCCATTCGATTCGAGACGAATGATGATGGCGAGGAGCAGGCAAAGCGGAGCGCACAGGATGATCAGCGTTCCCGAGCACACGATATCGATGAGCCGCTTCATGGCGCGGTAAAACCTGCCCGGCGCATTCAGGCCTGCGGTTGCGACAAACAGCCCGTCCATCTCCCAAACCCACGTCGGCATGCTGTTGGCAAGAATCTCCTGATCGTCCACCAGCGAAAGCGAGCAATTCGCGGCCTGCGCAATCTCGCGAACCTGCTTCAGCCCAAAGTCGGTGATGCTGGTGTCGCAAACATAAACATCCTGAATCTCAAGCCGCTTGAGCATTTCAACCGAAAGCGACTCCCGAAAAATCGGCCTCGAATCGCGCTGAAAATAGTCGTTGCAAAAGATTTCGGAGTTTGCCTCGGTCGAATTCCCTACGAATCCAACCGGGTCGATTCCGAGCATGGGCGAATGCAGGGCGCTTGTGAAAAACCGGCGGGCCGTGCGCTTGGTTCCATAGATCAGCGAGCGCCTGCGGCGGATGGTTGGAGCAAAGTGCTTCCTGACGCTTTCCTGCACCCAGACTCGCCCGATTACAAGCGCAAGCGTACCGAAAAACCATGCGCCCAACATGGCCATGCGGGGAATTGGATAGCGCGCCACGATGCACAAAACAAGGCTCACGAGGATTGCCTTGATGGAAACGCGAAGGACGGTCTCAGTCTCCTTGACATGGAGCAGGCTGCAAACGCGAGGATAGGCGTTATCGCTCTGAAGAAAACAGAGTACGATGCCGGAATAGATAAGCGTCCCCAGAATCAGTTGCTGCGGACTTAGCCGGAAAGCTTGCGAGCGCTGCAAAAGATGGCCGACCACCCCGCCCAGCACCGCGCCCCCGAAGACGAATAGAAAGTCAGCCGCGACCCGCAAAACGGGCAATGACAACGCAGACGGATTCCATTCTTCAACTGCAGGCGATTGCGCGGAACGATCGTCTCTATCCGGTCGAAAGGGGATTGCATTGGTGATCAACTTGTGTAGCCTCCAGCTCGTATGAAATGGAAAGACCGTGCCAACTGCTCAACGGGACTTCGGCAATGCGGCAGGAATACCGCCAATTGGTCTGATTGCGCTGCTGCTGCGCCGTTCACTTACCAGCCGGATGCTTCTGCTACGGGGATGTAGGGCCGATTCGTCGATCGGTGATGCCTACTTGCAAACGACTCTGAAGCAGGTTCTCCCCCAAGAGCCTGCCGGCAAATCACAAATCACAAATGCGGATAAGTATTCTTTCCGCTCGCCACGG
>Ga0181500_1002358_pt1 | contig 8193 bp, 8 predicted proteins | sample PEATcosm2014_Bin_8_FD_127741 | JGI IMG/M metagenome (GOLD analysis project Ga0181500, IMG submission 127741) | Metatranscriptome of peatland microbial communities from MTU Mesocosm Facility, Houghton, MI, USA - PEATcosm2014_Bin01_10_metaT... | ecosystem: Environmental > Terrestrial > Soil >... | reverse complement strand
TGACCTCTACAGAAGTTACTGCTTCTACTTCTACACCTTCTGATTCAGGTGAGTCTTCTGTTGAAAAGATCAGGGGCGTTATCAGGCTATCCAAGTATCGCTCTAAATAAGCCTTAAACTTTTAACAACCTAAACAAGGAGATACTATAATGTTACATCAGAGTACTCGTGAATACGATACGTACCCCTTCCCTATTGCTTCAACACTCACCAACTTTGCAGAAGGTGTCGCTCTAACCTTCATCCAGCAGAACGGCCAGTCAGTCTTGACTATTCCTGGCACAGCAGCTGGTACAGATAAGTTTGCAGGTGTTAGCCGCTCACAATGGAATGATCCATTGACTGGCGTATATATGGAAACTGTCACTGTTAATGCTACTACTTATACAGCAACCTTGTCAAATGCACTTGCTGGTAACGGTACAGAACTGTTGGCATACGATACAAACACCACTTCTGACTTGACCTCACAGACGGCTGCTTCGCCTGCTTCTGGTTTCGTTCAGACTACTAATGGTTCAACAACCATTACTTTCAACTCTAACGCTGCTGGTCACGTTGTTAATGTCCAATATCGTTATAATTTGACAGCACAACAATCATTGGCTTTGGCTGGTACTGGTATCCCAGGTAATCAGGCTCCTCAGGTAACTGGTAAGCTTGACGTTATCCGTAAGGGTATTGTGTACACAGACCAATTCAATGCTGGTATCGATTGGACGACTTGGGCTGCTTTGGCTTCTACAAGTGGTGTTATTGTTGGTAATAGCGGACAGTTTACTCTTGGCGCACTAACTGCCGGAGCAGTTGTTCCTAATGCAGTTATTACTCAGATTCCTACTTCTGATTTGCCGTTCCTTGGCATCTATTTTAGCTGCTAATTAACAGCTTTATCACAAAAACTTAACGAAGGAGATTATACGATGAAGATGCGCAGTACTAGTAGATTACACCCCACGGAGGCAACCTTCGCTGGGTCTCGTGATAGAGTTACAAACTCTAACGGAGAAATCAATGCAGGAAACAAGAAAGAGCTTATGGCTCGCCTTGTTGAAATTGCAAACATGGTTGACTCTGGAACACTTGCTACCCCTGAGAGTGATAGACGTGAAGAAGTCAAAGCCCGCAAAGAAATCCTTGCTGCTGCTTATGCAGACAAAGATACTCGTAGTTGGGAAGAGCTTGGTTCAGCAATTGCTGCTGACTTGGCCGAAGTTGGTGAACGTGAAGGCTTTGCAAGAAATCTTTTGCAACGCGTAGACGTTCCTCAAGGCTCTTATGTACAGATCGATGTCAAACAGACCAACGTTGTTGCTCTTGTTAGCTCATCGCCCTCTACAATTACTCCTCAGTTCTTGCGTAACAAGAAAATTATGCCCCCTGAATTTGAAATCAACACCAACATTCTTGTTGATGAACGTGATATCGCTCAGGGCCCTGCGGATATTCTTGAACAGAAATTCATTGAATCTCAGCAACAGATTCAAGTTCAGGAAGATATTACTTGGTATAACTTGGCGAACCAGTATGTTGGTGCGTCTGGTGGAAACCAGCTACAAATCTTTGGTGGTCCATTTACACCAACTGGTTTGGGAACAATGTATCAGGGCATTCAGTCTTGGAACCTACAGCCTACAAATATGCTTCTTGCAAACGATGCAATGGCAGACATTCTAACTGGCGGTAACTTCTCTGGTTGGTTTGATCCAGTTTCACAATATGAAATTGTTACAACTGGTTACATTGGTCGTTTGATGGGCATGAATGTTAGAACAGATGCTTATCGTGAACCTCTCTTGAGAGTACTTAGTGCTGGCGATATCTTTATCACTGCTGCTCCTGAATATCATGGTGCATTGACTGATAGAGGCCCGATCCAGAGCAAGGAAGTTCCAACAAATCGTGCTGCTCGTGGTTGGTTTATGTGGGAAGTTGTTTCTCTCACACTCCACAACCCAAGATCGGTCATTAAGGGCAGCCGCTCTAACTAAGCTGCTTAATATTGCTTGTAGGAATTGGGGAAATCTATTTATTTAGAAAGTACCCACCTACTTGCTTGATCTTGAAGGGAGAAATAATATGCCGCTTAAATATAATCCCGCAGGAGACGCTCTTTGTCTTGCTGCTACAAGATGGAATGAAGGCAATAAAAAAGCTGCACTATATTTAGCTGCGGCTGCTTTTGATCTACCTGGTATCAGTGAAATAATTTCTGGTCTTAATCAAATTAATACAGAAGTTACAGCGTGCTCTGGAGAAGACTGTCAAGAACCAAAGCCTAGAGAACCAAATAAATTACTTGAGGAAGAGTTTGACGATCAATTAGAACGCCAAGTTCAACCCAAAGATGAAAACATTCATCCAGAAGAAGCTAAGGTCGGAAAAAGTGAGCCAAATCCTGATGAATTAGATTCAGATGAAAACTTTGAATTTGATGAAAACGAGGATAATCGTAGACTTGAAAATGCAATGTCAATCGTTTTAGCAGAGCTTGATGAAAATGCAGCTGATGCAGAAACAGATGAAAGTGCACATAAAAAGGCTGGAGAGTTAGAGCCAGAAGACTATGATGGTGACGATGACGATCTAGACTTGGAAGATGAAGAGGAAGAAGAAAACGGAGAAACTGAAAAAGAGGCAGAAGAGGAAGAACCCGAAGAAGATAAAACAGAGGAAGAGAAAAAAGTAGAAGCTATGTTAGAACACATTGCTGTTGCTAATAAAGTTTCTCTTCGTGGAGAAAAGGGTACTCTCGCCACTGCAAAGCAGCTCTTAAAAAATGTTGCTTAATACAGGAAAGTATCGCTTGTTATACAATACCTGAACAGGCTGGTATATACTAACGTACAAAAGAACAGAAAGGGGAAAGTATGGTTGATACAAATTTAACGACCAGCTTTCCCCTTAATACTGCAAACAGTGAAATTCTTGAACAAAGTCTAGAATACGCAGCAGTTATTCTTGCAGAAGACATTGCTCGTTCACTTGACCTCCCAAAAATTCCAATTTCTTATGTAGCAGGAAAAGAATACCTTAGGAGTGATGCACAGAAAACTGGGGGTAAGTTAAAACTACCAGCTGCTGCGATACAAATAAGGAACATAAAGCAATTCGATGGTGGGTATAACGCTTTTGCTTTAAGACATCTTGGGGCAGGTGGAATAAAGACAGATAGAATTCAAAGAACAGTTACAAAATATAGTTTATGTCCTGTTCTTGTAACCTGTAACTTTCATTTTATATCACAAGACCACAAAGACGTTATAAGGTTTACAAAGAATTGGATAACGAACCTTAGAAGAGCTTTTGAAATATCAGGACCGGATGGGTTTGAACTAGGTATAGGGCTGAAGAGAGAAAAGTCCATTGATGTTTCCGATGTTGAACTAGAAAATATGACACCATTATTTGACTTGGAAACAAACGTAGAAATATGGACATTCACTGGAAACTTGGTCAAGACCCCTCTCGTTCAATCTGTGAATACACAGCTACATGTTGTTAACCAACCTGCGACTGAACAGCAATACATGGACATGAACTAATGAGTATAAACAGAACTCTTACTGTCAATTTAGAGGCTACTCTAGCTGAAATAGACAGCTTTCGTAGCCTTTTGGGTTATTCAATAGGCATAACTCCTGGTAATAATTTTAGTGAATCAAGATACGATATTCCTGCTTCTCTAACAACACCAAACTTTGTAACTATAACATCAATAGTGGCTGCTTTTATCCTGGTATCTAATGCGCCGGTTACTGTACTAGTAACAGATGTTTTTGGGGTTGTATCTACTTTTAACATAACCTCAATTTTAATGTTCACTTCTGCTGCGACACAAGTTGTTGTGCAGAACCCAATTACAAATACAACAGATGCACTTATCACTGTAATTTCCTGTTAGGAGATAAAAACATGCTAGTTCGTAACCTTACTACAAAAAGAAAAGTCTTGAGAAGCGCTGATGGAGACACTGTTCTCATCATGCCTCGTTCAACTGCCCCAATAGATGAAAAATTCAACTGGCAGGTAAATCCAAAGCATTTTACGGTTATGAAGCCAAAGGAACAGCTTGAAAGAAAAGCTCCTTTGGCTGAACCGGCTATGCCTGTAACTCCCCATAAGGGGGAACAAGGAACTACGCTTGAAAGTCTACAAACTTCAAGGGGTAATGGGTCTGGGGTAGCAAAGTCAACAACAGTTCGGGCATAACTTGCCTTTTCGTAAAAACTTAGTGTATAGGAGATAAAGATATGGCCTTCTTCCTTTCCCCGGGCGTTTACCCAGTTGAGACTGATCTCTCACAAAGAGTTACAGCCATTGGAACTTCGGTTGGTTCCTGTGTTCTTGCAAGTAGAAAAGGACCGGTTGGAACTACCTATGTAACAACAGGAACAAATTTCATTTCGTTATTTGGAAATCCCGATCCAACTTGGAGTCCAGCGCATGACTGCTGCTTGGCTTATCTTGAACAAGCTCCTATGTATGTTACCCGCGTTATTAACGGAGCTACATGGGCAGGTTTAACAGTCCTTAACAACAAAGATTTTAATGAAAGCCCCACTGAAACAGACGTTGCATATTTTCCATCAACTGGAGCACTACAAACATATGTTAACGGTGCAGGTTCTGTAAACTATTATCAATTATTCTTCTCAGCCGATTTAGTTACTGGAAACTCATTTACATTAAACGTTAGTAATGGAATAACAACAGTAGCCTTGACTCCAGTTGTTTACGCTACAAGTTCAGATGCAACAATGGTAGCTATTGCTTCTGCGGTTCAAGCTTTGTTAAATTCTTATTTTGGTACTAGTGGTTGGCAAGCAACAGCAGTATACCCCTATGGTCAAACCTCTGACTATAGAGAGATACGGGTTATTGCTCCAATTGACGGACAAGTTATTATATCAAATGCTTATGTAACCTCGGGTGCTTCACAAGCTCTTGTTACAGTTTCTCAGGAAGCAACACTGTTTGATGTGTACGCTGCAAACCCTGGAGCATGGCCTAATAATACTGTTGGTATTAAAATCGTAGATGTGGATACTGGAACTCAACAGCAACAGAACATAACATTTGGTGGGGCTATTGTAAGTGGCAACCAGATTGCAATGACCGCAGGTGGAAATGCAATTAATACACACCAGATTGTTGTTACATTCTCAGCTGCCTTCGTTACTGGAAACACTATTAACTTGACAATCAACGGTCAAGCTATAACCCCTGTTGTTTATACAACATCAAACGCATATACATATCAGTTGTTACAAGCAGCAGTAGACGCAGTGCTGGATACAAGTTTCAGTGTTGATTATAACGCTACTTCTTATACACTAACAGTAGTTACTACAAAGTCATTCACTATAAATTCATGTGTTGTTACACTTGGTGCGTCACAGCCTACTGCCGCTATAGGAACTATAACAACAAATACTTATGTTCCTTACAATCAAAGCAATGACAACACCCTAGACGTTCTTGCATATGCAATTGGACATGCTATATTGGGTGTCCCAGCAGTTAGTGCGGGTACAGGAACAAATAAAGTTACGGTAACAAAGTACCCTCTATCAACAGGGTTCTTCCCAATTGTTATTAGCTCGGCTTATCTATCAGGTGGGGCTTCACAGGCTACTGTTACTGTTAATACAGACGGTATTACATTTGGAAGTGTTCTTATTACAGGTAACGTATTTAACTGTCAAGTAAACGGTGTTTCTATAACCCCCGTTTACTTTGATACAAGTTCAGATACAACAGTAAGTGATATTGCAACTGCAATTAATAAAGCTCTTGCACTGTCGGTTGTTCAAGTAGTTCCTTCAGGTATTGTTGGAAACGCTTCTGCAAGAGAAATTTCTGTTATGTCACCGTTTAGTGGAACCAATGTTTCATTATCAAATCCATTAATTACTGGCGGAACCTCACAGACAACATCTTATACAACAACTGCTTTAAATGGGGTTGCTCCAACTTGGCAGTTTACACTTGAAGTTTATCTATCCAGTAATATAAATACTCCTGTTGAACGTTTCTTGTGTAGCTTGAATAACCAGCAGGACGGTTACGGTAATCAACTTAACCTAACATACGTTATAAACTCATCCTTGAGTTCTTCTCAGTACATTAAGGTATGGCAACCGGCTTGGTCTTATGAATCTCAGTTAATTCCTTTCTTATATGAAGGAGCATGGGACGTAACTCCCACTATAATTTGGCTGCAAAACGGTTCTGATGGTAACGCTATAACCAGCTCACAGATCAACGCTGGATGGAACTCCCTTACAAATACTGATAAGTATGGCATGAGAGTGCTTATTAATGGTGGATATAGTCAAGTAAGCGTTCAGCAAACAATGGACTCACTTGCAAATACAAGAAAAGATTGCATCTGCGTACTTGATATGCCTGAAGATTATCAGGCAACTGCAACCTCTTGTGTTTCATATAGACAGAACGTATTAAATATTGACAGCACTTATTCTGCGCTGTATACCCCTGACTTGAGAATTCAAGACGAAACATCAGGTGATTTACGATATGTTCCTCCATCAGGACATGTTGGTGCTACCTATGCGTATACTGATAAGAACGCACAAACTTGGTTCTCACCGGCTGGTATTAAGCGTGGTCAGCTGTACAACATTCAGGGTCTAGCTGTTGATTACGAACAGGGTGACAGAGATATTATGTCTCCGGCTCAGGTTAACGCTATTATTAATATTCCTGGTTCTGGCTATGTTGTTTGGGACGATCAAACACTACAGTCAGTTGCTTCTGCACTGTCTTATGTACACGTTAGAAGACTTTTGATCTTCATTGAAGTAAGTCTTGTATATGCTTTACGCCCCGATGTATTTGATCCAAATGACGCATTTACAAGAATGCAGCTGGTTCAAATGGTCAACTCCTTCTTGGCTCCTATAAAAGCAGGAAGAGGCTTATATAGATACTTGGTAGTCTGTGACGATACAAATAATAGTGATGCAAATGTAGCTGCCGGTCAATTAAACTGTGATGTTTATCTTGATCCAACACTACAAGCTCGCGCCATTAAACTACAGTCTATCTTAACAGCTACAGGCGCCTCCTTCAGTGAGCTTGTTGCACTCGGCGGCAACCTTTAAATAACAAGTTTAGGAGAATATTAACATGCCTAAGATTACATTGGACGATGTCTACGCTTTGGGGGACTTAATCCCATCTGATAATTACGAATTAGTATTTGGGAATATTCCTGGAGTTTCTAATTCTAAGGGCTTGACAATAAAATGTTTGAATACCTCTTATCCGGGTATGAGCATTGAAGTTATGCCAGTAAATGTTGCAGCACATGTTGTTACATTTACAGGAAGAAAAATGTATCCTCGCAAGCTACAAGCCCAGTTCATTGAAGACTCTACAATGGCAACAATGACACAGCTTCGTACTTGGATGGAATACTGCACTGGATCAGATAGTGGAGCGGCATCAGGAACAAAGGCTCAATACGCTGTTCAAGGAATCCTGAATATTTATAACCAACAGGCTGTTTTGATTGATACTGTTACTTTTGACAATCTGTTTCCTGAAGAAATTTCTGATACTGCTATCACAGGTGAATCAACAACTATGTTCCAGATTAATGTTACATTCTCCTACGATAGACAGGTTTCTAGCAATGTAGCAGTTTTGTAACTTGGTTAAGGGTCTATATTATGAAACTCGTTTCTTTACAAGACCTTTATTCTATACCAGACTTTCTTCCTGCAAATAAGTTTCGTTTTGAAATTCCGGTAATACCAGGTTTTGGCGTTAATACAAGTTTGGGAATTAAAGTTCAGCATGTATCGTTTCCTGGTGTGTACAATCAAACAGCTATGAAACAACTGATGGGACACGATATTCCACATCGGGGAGTAAGAAAGCAAGGAGATAATGTATTAGAAGTAACTTATCACGAAGATGTAACCCTTGATACATATAATACTCTAACAGCTTGGCATGATAATATTGTCGATCCAATTGAAGGAACCGGAACAAATAAGGAAGCATATAGTACTACTGGGTTATTATACTTGTTTGACTCGGCTGGAAATATAGTGAGCACATTTACTGTTTGGGGTATATACCCAAGCAGAATAAGTAATATAGACCTAGCGGGCGATTCAACACAGCCTGTTTTAATTCAAGCATCTTTTACCTTCGACT
>Ga0181500_1509248_pt1 | contig 8241 bp, 9 predicted proteins | sample PEATcosm2014_Bin_8_FD_127741 | JGI IMG/M metagenome (GOLD analysis project Ga0181500, IMG submission 127741) | Metatranscriptome of peatland microbial communities from MTU Mesocosm Facility, Houghton, MI, USA - PEATcosm2014_Bin01_10_metaT... | ecosystem: Environmental > Terrestrial > Soil >... | reverse complement strand
GTTGCCCTTTACGCCGAGATTGTCCGCGAGGTGAACGGCAGTTTGGCCAACTTTGAGACCCTGAAGCGCTTCCGCGTGGTCGCCGAGGAGTGGGCGCAGGACTCCGGGGAACTTACGCCCTCGATGAAGCTCAAGCGCCGGGTGATTACGACCCGATACGCGGCGGTGATTGACGCCCTTTATGCGGACGAAGCAACTTCGCGAGGCGAATAGGGAAGCTCAGCCCGCGGCCCAGCTCTTTGCCAAACAGAGCGCGCTTGCTCCATAAGAGGCCTATACCGCGGAAAAACGGCGCGCCCCAGGCGCCCACCGCCAGCAGAGCGCCGAACAAGATAACCGCGTCGATGCTGAGACGCCCGGATCGCGACCAATACGCATCCGGTTCCAGATCCAGCCAGATCGCAAACTCATCCAGCGTCAACGCCGCCCCCACTCCGTAGCTCACCGACATCAGCCGGCTCATAAAGATCGAAAGCGGAGTGTGCGACCTTCCCAGGTCCAGCAGCCAGCCATAGCCCACCAGCAGCAGGATCAGAATCCCCCATACGAGGTGGTGAATGTGCGTTCCATGAATCATCACCCACTGAAACCGCCCCTCATGGTTCACGATCCGGTGAACAAGGATCCGGACGCCCACGAAGGTAAACAGGAAAGAGATCGAGGCGATGAACATGCGCCGCCTTGGCCGGTCCGGGATGGTGGCGCGGATCAGGTACCCCAGCCGGGTCAACTGCAGCAGGACGAGCAGCACGACCACGACCAGGCTGGCAAACACCAGCAACAGCAGCGCTCCCGTTCCGGGCATATGGGGCATACCTTATTGAATCATTCCCGGGGGCTATTCCCAAGAAGGAAAAGTCGGGAAACCGAATCATTTGATGGCGGTGAGCGCGGTCACGATTTGGCTTTACAGGGCGGAGTACACTGGATAAGGCGTCGAGACCGGCGATCCGTCTCGTTCCAGACACACAGTTCAAGGACATGATTCCAGCTCGGCCAGCGCTCCCAGAACTTGGAACGGCCGCGCACATTTCGATCAGGAGATTCTTATCATGCGAGTTGCTTTGTTGACCGGTGGCGGCGACTGCCCCGGATTGAATGCGGTCATCTACGCGGCCGTCAAAAAGGGCATCAACCACTATGGCGATGAGTTCATCGGGTTTCTCAATGGCTGGCGCGGCGTGCTCGACAACAACTTCATTCCCCTCACGTTGGAGGCTGTCGACGGCATCCAGTTGAAGGGCGGCACCATCCTGCACTCTTCGCGCACCAACGTGAAGAAGATTCCCGGCGGCATCGAGAAGGTTCAAGAGGTTCTCAAGGCCAACAAGATCGACGCTCTGATTGCGCTGGGCGGCGACGACACCCAGTCCGTAACTCTGTATCTGAGCGAGAACGGCGTGCCCAGCGTGGGCGTTCCCAAGACCATCGACAACGACATCAACGGCACCGACCAGACCTTCGGTTTCGACACCGCCGTGATGATTGCGACCGAGGCCGTGGACCGCATCCACACCACCGCCGACTCGCACAACCGCGTGGTCGTGGTCGAAGTAATGGGCCGCGATGCCGGCTGGATCGCCTATGCCTCCGGCGTGGCCGGCGGGGCGCATGTGGTTCTGGTTCCCGAGAAGGACATCGACATCGATCACGTGTGCGCGCTGCTCAAGTACAACTACGATCACGGCAAGCACTACGGCGTGGTTGTGGTGGCCGAGGGCTGCCATCTGCCTGAGGTTGGGCAGGTGATCGACGAATCGGCAAAGCTGGACTCCTTTGGCCACGCGCGCTTGTCGGGCATCGGCGAGGCGCTGGCGGAGTTGATCGAGAGCAAGACCGGCTTTGAGACGCGCTCAGTGAACCTGGGCCACACCCAGCGGGGCGGGGTTCCCACGGCCTATGATCGCCTGCTCGGCCAGCGCTATGGGCTTCATGCCATCGACATGGTGCATGACAAGAAGTGGGGCCGGATCGCGGTTCTGAAGGGTCTCGACATCACCGACATCACCATCAAGGAAGCCATCGCCACCAACCGCCGCCTCGATCAGCGTTTCTTCGACGTGATTGCGGATTTGGAAGCGAAGGTCTAGTTTTCAGGCACTTCAAGGCAGACAAAAAGCCATCCTCATCGAGAGGGTGGCTTTTTGTTTGGCGCTCGGCGCTTCGGGATATGAAGAAAGTCGGTTAGAGTTGGGCCATGCATTACCGCCCTTACACTCCGGAAGACTTCACCGCGTTGTATGCGATCGAAGAGATCTGCTTCGAACCGCCGTTTCGGTTTGGCCGCAGGTATATGCGGAAGCTTGTCGATAGCCACCATGCCGCTACATGGATCGCAGAGGAAGACGGCCAAATGGCGGGGTTCGCCATCGCCGAGTGGATGCAGGAGATCGGCGGAGTGATCGCATACATCCAAACCATTGAAGTTGCCCCGGATCGGCGGAAACTGGGGGTTGGCGGCGAGTTGCTGCGCCGCGTCGAGGGCTCGGCGCGCTCTGTGGGCGCTCTGTGGATCTGGCTTCATGTGGACGCTGAGAACGCCGCGGCCATCCGGCTCTACGAAGCGAATGGCTATGAAAATGAGGGCAGGGAAGAGAACTACTACTCGCTTGGCAGGGCTGCACTGATCTACGGAAAGCAGCTGGAGGATGGGCTGGCGAAGTAGAGCTGTGAAATGCTCTACCCCTCCAGCTTCTTCGTGACAAGGTCATTGAGCAGCGCCGGGTTGGCCTGGCCTTTCGAGGCCCTCATGACCTGGCCGACGAAGAATCCGGCGACGGTCTTCTTGCCGGCGCGATACATCTCAACCTGTTTGGGGTTGGCGGCGATAACCTCGTCGATCATGGCTTCGAGGGCTGACGCATCGGTGATCTGCTCGGGCTTCTCGCGCTCATAGACGGCGGGGAAGTCCTCGTTCTTCTCAAAGCACACATCGAAGATCTGCTTGAGCTGCTTGGAGCTGATCTTGCCCTCGTCGAGGAGATCGGCGGCCAGCACGATTCCGGCCATGGAAACGGGCGACTGCTCCTGTTCGAGGCCCAAGGATTTCAGCCGTCCGCCCACCTCGTTGAGAAGCACATTGGCTACGCGGCGTGGGTTCCGAGCGGTCTTCGCGGCGGCCTCGAAGCGGTCGGCGAATTCGCGCTCGGCGGTCAGCGTGAAGGCGTCCTTTGGGGTGATTTCGTACTCCGCGACCATGCGGGCGCGGCGGGCTTCGGGCAGCTCAGGCAGCTCCGCTCTCTTGCGTTCGATATACTCGCGGGTCAGCACCAGCGGTGGCAGGTCCGGCTCGGGGAAGTAGCGATAGTCGTGGGCCTGCTCCTTCGAGCGCATGGAAAAGGTGCGTCCCTCGGCGGCGTTCCACAGGCGGCTCTCCTGCGTGATGTGGCCGCCAGACTCGATCACTTCGATCTGGCGCTCGATCTCGTATTCAAGAGCCAGGCGGACAAAGCGGAAGCTGTTCACATTCTTGACTTCGACCTTGGTGCCAAAGCGCTCCGCGCCTCTGAGACGGACACTTACGTTGGCATCGCAGCGGAGCGAACCTTCTTCCATGTTGCAGTCGGAGACGCCGGTGTAGAGGAGAATCTCTTTAAGCCGAGTCAGGTACTCGAATGCCTCGTCGGGTGTGCGCAGGTTCGGCTCGCTGACGATCTCAGCCAGTGGCGTGCCGCAGCGGTTCAGGTCGAGGTAGGTGCGCGTGGCTGAGTCGGCAAAGCCATCGTGGATGCTCTTTCCGGCGTCTTCTTCCATGTGCAGGCGGGTGATGCCGATGCGCTTCATGCTGCCGTCCGAACACCCCAACGACGAAGACCTGTCGTTGGGGACCCCGTTGGCCGTGGGCACGTCGATCCAGCCATGCTCGGCGATGGGCTTGTCGAACTGCGAGATCTGGTAGCCCTTGGGCAGGTCGGGATAGAAGTAGTTTTTGCGGGCAAAGATGGAGCGCTCGCGCACCTGGCAGTTGATGGCCAGCGATGCCAGTGTGGCAAACTCGACCGCCTTGACATTGAGCACAGGCAGGGCCCCAGGCAGGCCCAGGCAAACCGGGCAGATGTTGGTGTTCGGGTCCGAGCCAAAGCGATTGGCGCAACCGCAAAAGGCTTTGGTCGCGGTGAGCAGTTGCACGTGAACCTCGAGTCCGATGACGGGCTCGTACTTGGCCAAGACTGCGGGAGAGAGGGTGGCGGCGGGCATCTTAATTTTGATTTTAACGCGAAGGGAGGCAGAGCCGTCGCTATGCTCAGTTCCTGCGCCGGGGCGCAGGGAGGTGTTAATCAAACAAGTAATTGTCGGTTAGCCGGTCGACTGCCAGGAACCACCCCTTGGACCTCTCTGGTCGCAGTGGCCAATGATTCACCTAGTGATTTCACAAAGACAACGGGAGAAGGAATACAGGGAAAACAATTAGAGGCATGAGGTGGACTACTTTTCGCCAGCTGGGGATGCAGGAACGTATACAACGGGAAAAGGTTTAGAGTCGGCTTTCCGTGAATTGTATGTGCCTTTCCACACATTACAACCGTTCTCTTCGTGCGTACTCAGCCATTCCAACCAATGAGCCGTGAGCTCTGCATGTTCATTGGCGGGAAGTTCGCGACATGCCAAGGAACCCGATGGGATACATTCAACAGCAACTTTGAATTTGACCTCCAGCCATTGGCCAGGCAACAGTTCCGCATGCTGCTCGCGATGACTCGGGGCTGCGACGAGCATCGCCTCCCCTTTCAACTGGCTGCTGTTTCGCCACTCTGCCTGAGTTGCGATTGACAGATTGATGCTGGCAGCATCCCAGCTCAAGTTTCCCGTCTTAGGATCAACATCGGGCTTGACGAGCGGCGAATCCCAGGGCACATGTACGCCGCTCGCGCCAACGTTTTTCAGGCGTACGGTGACAAGCAACGCTGTTCCGGGATGCACCACCTTAGGGTCAACATCGACAATCTCAAGTTGCAATTTCTCCGGAGCCTTCGGCACTACTATGCCATCCCGAAACCCCACGACGCAGTCGCCTTTCTCTGCGCTGTCAGAATTGTTGGTTGGAGGGATGTGTCGTGGCTCTTGCGGTGATTCCGCTTGCTTCGTCTCATCAGAGGCACCTTGCGTAAGGTCCTTGGTCGCCACTAACTGAGCTGCCGCGCAGCGCCAAGCAAAGAGCACCAGCGTCAAACAAACGAACGAGCTAGCTCCCCAACGGCATCTATTCAAGGGGCTTCTCCAGTACGAATGTCATTCTACTCTTGAACTGACCACGAGCTTCATCCGAAATCCGCAGCGCGCCAGCTCATTAACCGACTTGGCCTGGGAGCAGCACGCCGCTAGGGCCAGCGGCGAGTCGCAGACTTCCGGTTCGCGGCCTACTCCGCCGGATCGTCCGCCGTAAAGGGCAAGCAGCAAGGCTACTCCGTGGCTGGCGGCTTGGCTTCCTCGCCAGGATCGTCCGGTGCGGGGTTGAGGAGGCTCACGCTGCGAATGCCGCTGCTCTTTGTCAGTAAAATGCCTGGGCCCGGAATCGGAACCGTCTGTCCGTTTGCATCGACCCAGGATGCCTGAGTCAGGTAGAGAGAGCCATCCTCCGACTCGTCCGAATAGTAAAGCAGGATTCCCAGAACGTTTCTGCCATCGGCCAATTCCACCTGAACGGGTTGGTTTTCGATTGCCTCGCGTTCAAGGATGTCGTTCCAGATGGAATTGCGGGTGGTGCGCTCCGTCAATCCAACCGCACGGAACAGGCGATTGCCATCAAAGCGGATATATGCGACAGCGAGCAGGGCAAAGACTGCGGTGACGGCGGCAAGCCAAGCCAATTGCACCGGTTCCCAGAACACAGTGTCGTTGCCCTTGCCTACGGGGTCGCTTTGTAGATGAAATGGAAGTCTGCCGCTGTTCAGAGGGATAAAGCAAACATAGATGACAAAACTAAAGACCAATGCCTCGATCACACGCTCGAAATCCGACTGCGAACGGCGGGTAGCTAAGGCTTGAACAAAATATGCTGCCGAGAACCCAGGCAGTAAAATGAAAAAGATCTGCAGCGCGAACAGCGTACCCGGCATCGGAAACGTCTCCCAGAACTGCCGTTACTGTTTCGCCGAGTTGGACTGCGGAGGCGGAGGGGGAACCTTCACCGGGGGCGGAAGCTTTACAGGCGGCTTCCCCGCGGATTGCCTGGAACTACCGATCGTGCCTACATAACCCATGGAAGCCTCCTCAATCCATTATCGCCCGATTCCGTGCTCCCGTCCAACACACATCTCACTCCGTCGGGTCGTCGGCGGTGAAGGGTGAGCAGCAGGGCTTTTCGGTGGCGTGGAAGTTCATCAACTCCAGGCGAATGCCGTCGGGGTCGTAGAGGTTGAACTGGCCTTTTCCGTCTTTGCCAATCTGGGTGTGTGCATCGTGAACGCCGCCTAGGCGGTTGCCCTGTTCCAGGATTCTGTAGGCGACGTCAACGGAGTCCTCTCCGATGGAAAGGTGGTCGAGCACGCCGAGTTCGTGCTGTGAGATGGTGGCGGGAATGCCTGAGCCATCGGGGTGCGAACCCTTGCCAGCACTCAGCATGTACTCCATCCAGTCGTGGCTGTCCGGGGCCTGCTGGCTTACCCAGTCGAGTCTGCCCTCGACCATGCCGCCGAACCAATAGGGGCGGAAGCCGAGCAGGTCGCGGTAGAACGTGTCTTCGAGGACGCGGCTGTGGACCAGAAAACCGACGTGGATGATGTGGCGGCCGATGACCTCGGGAGCGGTGACGGGCTTGAGTGGATCGGGCGGCTGTACGAACTCCACCTTGTTGCCTTCGGGGTCTTTGACGGTAAACCAGAGGCTGCCGTCGGCGCCCTTTTCCACCTGGCCCGGCACCTTCCATGATTTGTGGCTGAGAAAGCGGCGCAGGGTTTCGGCATCGTCGGTGTTCCACGCGGTGTGGTCCAGCCGGTTAATGCCAGCATCCTCGGGAAGCGGCAGCACCTCAATAAACTGGGTCGGGCTGAGGGCATAGCGGACGCCCTTGGGATTCTCGGGGTCAGGCAGTTTGGCCGCGCCAACGATCTCGCGATAGAAGTGGTCGGTGGCCGCGGGATTCGAGGTGTAGACAGCGATGTGCGAGATGCCGGTGATTCTGGGGCGCATGAGGGGCTTGTCGGGCATTTGAGCGGCGGCATTGAACGATAAGACAACAAGAAAAGCGGCAATCACAAACCTTTTCTGCACCTTGCACCTCAATTTGCTTCGTTGGACCACGATAAATCGGATTCTGGACGGGAGCAAGCCGGGAGGGTTCCATAGCCAGTGTATTGACATTGTCAAGACCATCGCTCATTATGATTGTGGAACCACGGAGAACCTAATGGTTACTCAACCCATCTTGACGGAACGGCGCACGGAAAAACTGGACGTGCGGGTTTCGCCCTCGGCAAAGGCAAAACTGCAGGCCGCTGCGTCGGCGGTCCATCGTTCGATGAGCGATTTTGTCATGGAGAGCGCTCTTTCCCGCGCGGAGGAGACACTGGCGGATCGCCGGGTCTTCGCCCTGGATGCGGAAAAGTGGGCAGCGTTCCAGGCCGCCCTCGATGCGCCCGCCCGCCCCCTGCCTCGTCTGCAAGCGCTGCTCGTTGAACCGGGCTTCTTCGACTCCGGCTCGGCAAAATGACCGAGACGAGCCTGCCGGAAACTCGATCGATCGAGAAACTCCGGCGCGATCATCTGATCGACGTCTTCGACTGTGGACAAGAAGCGTTGAACGGTTGGCTGCGCAAGCACGCGCTTCAGAGTCAGGGCGCCGGCGCCGCTCAGACCTACGTTGGTTTGGTTCGGGATGTTGTGATTGGGTATTACAGTCTGGCAGTCGGTCAGACCGAGTATTCCGACGCGCCGGAACGATTGCAGAAGGGGCTTGCGCGGCACCCGGTGCCAATTATGCTCCTGGCCCGTCTGGCCGTTCACAAAGACTGGCAAAGGAAAGGCATCGGACGGTCGCTCTTGCGGGATGCCGTGTTGCGAACCTTGCAAGCTGCCGATATCGCGGGAATCCGGGCGCTTGCCGTCCATGCAAAAGACGAGCAAGCGCGGCGCTACTACGAGCAATTCGATTTTGTCGCCTCACCGGCGGACCCTCTCCATCTGTTCGTGCTGCTGAAGGATATTCGCAGGCGTATCAGCGAATGAGGCCGCCAAGGCGGATCAGATTGCGCCTCACCGCGGCGATGCGCAGCCTCTCGATGTCCTGTTGCAAACCAGTCTCCC
>Ga0181500_1160749_pt1 | contig 8437 bp, 3 predicted proteins | sample PEATcosm2014_Bin_8_FD_127741 | JGI IMG/M metagenome (GOLD analysis project Ga0181500, IMG submission 127741) | Metatranscriptome of peatland microbial communities from MTU Mesocosm Facility, Houghton, MI, USA - PEATcosm2014_Bin01_10_metaT... | ecosystem: Environmental > Terrestrial > Soil >... | reverse complement strand
GCGAGGGCGTGGTCGACGACATCGATCACCTTGGCAGCCGCCGCGTCCGCACGGTCGGCGAGCTCCTCGCCAACCAGTGCCGGGTCGGGCTGTCCCGCACCGAGCGCCTGGTCCGCGAGCGCATGACCATGTACGACCAGAGCGTCGACTCGATCACCCCCCAGAAGCTGATCAATCCCAAGGCGCTGACGACCGTCATCCGCGACTTCTTCGCCCGCAGCCAGCTCTCCCAGTTCATGGACCAGATCAACCCGCTGGCCGAGGTGACGCACAAGCGCCGCCTGTCCGCCCTCGGGCCGGGAGGCTTGAACCGCGAGCGCGCGGGCTTCGAGGTCCGCGACGTCCATCCTTCGCACTACGGGCGCATCTGCCCGATTGAGACGCCCGAGGGTCCGAACATCGGCCTCATCAACTCGCTCTCGACGTATGCCCGCGTGAACGAGTTCGGCTTCATCGAGACGCCGTACCGCACGGTCAAGGAGGGCCGCGCCACCGACAAGATCGACTACCTGACCGCCGACCAGGAGGAGGCCAAGGTCATCGCCCAGGCCAATTCCGAGATCGACGACAAGGGCCATTTCATTGGTAAGGTCACCGTCAGGAAGGACGGCGAATTCCTCGAGGTTTCGGCCTCGGAGGTCGACTACATGGACGTCTCCCCGAAGCAGGTGATCTCGATCGCCGCCGGGATGATCCCCTTCCTCGAGCACGACGACGCGAACCGCGCGCTGATGGGCTCGAACATGCAGCGCCAGGGCGTTCCCCTCCTGCAGTCCGAGGCGCCGTTCGTCGGAACCGGGATCGAGGAGCGCGTTGCCCGCGACTCCAAGATCGTCGTCGTGGCCGATGACAACGGCGTCGTCGCCTCCGTCGACGCGAAGCGCATCGTGATCACCAAGGACGGGGAGATGCCCCGCGCCCCGAAGCACGATCCGAAGAACCACGTCTACGTGTACGAGCTGCGCAAGTTCATGCGCTCGAACAACCACACGTGCTTCAACCAGAAGCCGATCGTCAAGCGCGGCCAGAGGGTCAAGGCGGGCGAGATCATCGCCGATGGCCCCTCGACCGATAGGGGCGAGATGGCGCTCGGGCGCAATGTGCTCGTGGCGTTCATGCCCTGGAACGGCTACAACTTCGAGGACGCGATCCTCATCTCGGAGAAGGTCCTCAAGGAGGACATCTTCACCTCGATCCACATCCAGGAGTTCGAGGTCACGGCCCGCGACACGAAGCTCGGGCCCGAGGAGATTACGCGCGACATCCCGAACGTCGGCGAGGAGGCCCTGAAGAACCTCGACCACAACGGCGTGATCCGCGTCGGCGCGGAAGTGAAGCCTGGCGACATCCTCGTCGGGAAGATCACCCCGAAGTCCGAGACCGAGCTTGCACCCGAGGAGAAGCTCCTCAGGGCGATCTTCGGCGAGAAGGCTGCGGACGTTAAGGACACATCCCTCGTCGTCCCGTCCGGGGTCACGGGCATCATCATGGACGTCAAGGTCTCCTCCCGAATCGACAACGAGCAGGAGAAGCTCTCCCCCTCCGATCGCCGCCGCCAGGTCAAGCAGATCCAGGAGGAGTACAAGACCCAGATGGACAAGCTGCGGGAGGGCCTGACCGAGGCCCTCTCAAACATCCTTCTCGGCGAGAAGATTCCGCTCGACGTCATCAACGGAGAATCGAGCGAGATCATCATCCCGGCGAACCGCAAGATCACCAAGACGCTCCTGCGCAAGCTCGCCGCCGTTTCCAAGCACGTCCAGATCGACCCTTCACCGGTTCGGATCAAGATCATGGAGATCATCGGCTCCTACCAGACCAAGTTCGACGAGCTCGAGGGCGAGCGTGAGCGCAAGGTCGGCGCGGTCGAGGCTGGCGAAGGCTCCGGAGACGGCGCCATCAAGCAGGTCAAGGTCTACATCGCCACCAAGCAGAAGCTTGACGTCGGCGACAAGATGGCCGCCGCCATGGAAACAAGGGCGTGGTCGCCAAGATCGTGCCCGAGGAGGACATGCCCTTCCTCCCCGACGGAACCCCCGTCGAGATCTGCCTCAACCCCCTCGGCGTGCCCTCGCGCATGAATGTCGGGCAGGTCCTTGAGACGCACCTCGGCTGGGCCTGCAAGAAGCTCGGCATGAAGGTCGCAACCCCGGTGTTCGACGGAATCCCGGAGAAGCGCGTCCGCGAGTACCTGAAGGAGGCCAAGCTGCCGATGTCGGGCAAGAGCCCGCTCCTCGACGGCCGCACCGGCGAGAAAATCGACCAGGAGGTCGTCGTCGGCTACATCTACATGATGAAGCTCAACCATCTCGTGTCGCACAAGATCCATGCGCGCGCGGTCGGACCCTACTCGCTCGTCACGCAGCAGCCCCTGGGCGGCAAGGCCCAGTACGGCGGCCAGCGGTTCGGCGAAATGGAGGTTTGGGCGCTCGAGGCCTACGGCGCGGCGCACACGCTACAGGAGCTCCTCACGGTCAAGTCCGACGACGTGCAGGGCCGCACCAAGATCTACGAGTCGCTCGTCAAGGGCGACAACACGCTGTCGGCCGGCACCCCCGAGTCGTTCAACGTACTCATCAAGGAGATCCAGTCGCTGGGCCTCGACATCAAGCTGCAGAAGCGCGACGCGCTGTCGTTTGGCTCCTAAGGGCCCGACGGTTCCATTCAAAGAAATTACAGAATCAGGGACACATACGCCATGATCCAACCCGCAGAAACCGCCAGCAACACACGCGAGGCCCGCTCGGCCCTCGGAGTCGACGAGAGCCCGTTCGACTGCGTATCGATCACCGTCGCATCGCCCGAGACGATCCGCAAGTGGTCCAAGGGAGAGGTCAAGAATCCCGAAACGATCAACTACCGCACCTTCAAGCCCGAGCCGGGCGGCCTCTTCTGCCAGAAGATCTTCGGGCCGGTGCGCGACTACGAATGCGCCTGCGGAAAGTACAAGCGCATCAAGTACAAGGACGTCGTGTGCGACCGCTGCGGCGTCGAGGTGACGATCGCCCGGGTTCGCCGCGAGCGCATGGGTCACATCGAGCTCGCCGTTCCGGTCGCCCACATCTGGTTCCTGAAGAGCATGCCGAGCCGCCTCGGCCTCCTTCTCGACATGACCGCCCGCTCGCTCGAGCGCGTGATCTACTACGAGAACTTCATGGTCGTCGACCCGGGCAAGACCCCGCTCGAGATGAAGCAGCTCCTCACCGACACCGAGTACCGCCAGGCGCTCGACGAGTACGGTGACGACTCGTTCGTGGCGAAGATGGGCGCCGAGGCCGTCCGCGACGCCCTCACCAAGATGGACCTCGAGGTGACCGTCGCCGAGCTCCACGAGCAGATGCGCGCGACCCGCTCGAAGCAGATCAAGAAGAAGCTCTCGAAGCGCCTCAAGGTGATCCAGGGCTTCATCCATTCGAAGTCCCGTCCGGAGTGGATGGTCCTCGAGGTGCTTCCGGTCATTCCGCCGGACCTTCGCCCGCTGGTCCCCCTCGAGGGCGGCCGATTCGCGACGTCCGACCTGAACGACCTCTACCGGCGCGTCATCAACCGCAACAACCGCCTGCGGAACCTGATGCAGCTGAAGACGCCCGACGTCATCATCCACAACGAGAAGCGGATGCTCCAGGAGGCCGTCGACGCCCTCTTTGACAACGGCCGCCACGGCCGCCCCGTGACCGGCGCGGGCAACCGCCCGCTCAAGTCCCTCTCCGACATGCTGAAGGGCAAGCAAGGCCGCTTCCGCCAGAACCTCCTCGGCAAGCGCGTCGACTACTCCGGCCGCTCCGTCATCGTGATCGGCCCGGAGCTGAAGCTCCACCAGTGCGGCCTCCCGAAGAAGATGGCGCTCGTCCTCTTCGAGCCGTTCATCATCCGGCGCCTCAAGGAGCTCGGCTTCGTGCACACCGTGCGCGGCGCCCGCAAGATGATCGAGAAGCGCTCGCCGGAGGTGTGGGACATCCTCGAGGAGGTCACCAAGGGCCACCCGGTGCTCCTCAACCGCGCCCCGACGCTCCACCGCCTGTCGATCCAGGCCTTCGAGCCCGTCCTTATCGAGGGCGAGGCCATCCGAATCCACCCGCTCGTCTGCACGGCCTACAACGCCGACTTCGACGGGGACCAGATGGCCGTCCACGTGCCCCTCTCCCTCGAGGCGATCCTGGAGTGCAAGCTCCTCATGATGGCGACGTCGAACATCTTCTCGCCCTCGTCGGGCAAGCCGATCCTGACGCCTTCCCAGGACATCGTCCTCGGCGCGTACTACCTGACGATCGAGCCCCGCAAGAAGGCGGCCAAGGACGTTCACGTCCCCCTCCTCTCGGGCCTCCAGGAAGTCCTCTTCGTCAAGGCCGACGGGGCCGCGAAGATGCACGACTGGGTCGACATCCCGAATCCCGACTACGGCCGCGACACCGTGTTCGGCAACAAGGAGAAGAAGATCCTGCGGACGACGGTCGGAAGGGTCATCTTTAACCAGATCTGGCCCGCCCCGATCGGATTCGTGAACTTCCCGATCCCGAAGTCGAAGCTCGGCGACCTGATCCTCAACACCTACAAGACCTCGGGCGACATCGTCACCGTCGAGGTGCTCGACCAGCTGAAGGAGCTCGGGTTTTCGACCGCCTTCCAGGCCGGCATCTCGATCGGTATCGACGACATGATCATCCCCGAATCGAAGAAGGAGATCGTCATCGACTCGCGCCGCAAGATCGCCGAGGTCGAGGCCCAGTTCAACAAGGGCATCATTACCGACGGCGAGCGCTACAACAAGGTGGTCGACATCTGGACGAATGCGACGGACCGCATCGCCAAGGAGGTCTTCGCCAAGCTCGAGTCGAACGAGGGCAAGACCGAGGTCAACCCGGTGTACATCATGATGGACTCCGGCGCGCGCGGCAACAAGCAGCAGGTCCGCCAGCTCTGCGGAGCCCGCGGACTCATGGCCAAGCCCTCCGGTGAGATCATCGAGCGCCCCATCCTGTCCTCGTTCCGCGAGGGCCTCACGGTGCTCGAGTACTTCATCTCGACGCACGGCGCCCGGAAGGGTCTCGCAGACACCGCGCTCAAGACGGCCGACGCCGGTTACCTCACCCGCAAGCTTTGCGACGTCGCCATGGACGTCATCATCGCCGAGGAGGACTGCGGTTCGCGCGACGGCGTATGGAAGAAGGCGATCTACGAGGGCGACGACGAAATCGTCGGCCTTAAGGAGCGCATCATCGGACGCTGCTCGAGCGACAACGTGAAGAACCCGCTCAAGCCGACCGAGACGATCGTCGGCTCGGGCGAGCTCATCACCGAGGAGATCGCCGCGAAGATCGAGGATGTGGGCATCGAGCGCGTGAAGATCATGTCGCCGCTCACGTCGACCTCCAAGCACGGCATCGACGCCAGGTCCTACGGCATCAACCCCGCCACCAACCGCATCGCGAAGATTGGCGACTCCGTCGGCATCATCGCGGCGCAGTCGATCGGCGAGCCCGGCACCCAGCTGACGATGCGCACGTTCCACATCGGCGGCGTCGCCTCCGGCGGCTTCAAGACACCCGAGATCCGCGTCAAGTCCGCGGGCACGGTCAAGTACCGCGCGCTCCGCCTCGTCCAGGCGGCCGAGGGCGGGAACATCGTCCTCAACAAGACCGGCTCGATCCAGATCGTCGACGACGAGGGCAAGGAGCTCGAGAGCTACAACATCGTTGTCGGCTCCTTCCTTCATGTCGGCGACGGCGAGAAGATCGCCAAGGGCTCGGTTCTCGCCGTCTGGGACCCGTACAACATCCCGGTCCTCTCCGAGAAGGGCGGCACGCTCGTCTTCAAGGACATGATCCCCGGCGTCACCGTGAAGCGCGAGCTCGACGAGTCGTCGGGACGCATCGCCACGGTCGTCATCGAGCACAAGGAGGACCTCAACCCCCAGGTCGAGGTCCGCGACCCGAAGAACAAGCCGCTCGCATCCTACTCGATTCCGGTCGGCGCGCAGATTGCCGTGAACGAGGGCGACACGATCGCCCCGGGCGCGCTCCTCGCGAAGACGCCCCGCCAGGCGTCCAAGACCAAGGACATCACCGGCGGCCTTCCCCGCGTCGCGGAGCTCTTCGAAGCCCGCCGCCCGAAGGAGGCCGCTGAGATGGCCCGCATCGACGGCATCGTCTCCTTCGAGGGGACGATCCGCGGCAAGCGCAAGCTCGTCGTCAAGAACGAGGAGACCCAGCAGGAAGAAGAGCACCTTATCGCCGCCGGAAAGCATATTATCGTGCAGCCGGGCGACGTCGTCCACAAGGGCCAGCACCTCACCGAGGGCGCGGCGGACCCGCACGAGATCCTCGAGATCCTCGGGCCGGCGGCGCTCTATGAGTTCCTGATCGGCCAGGTCCAGGAGGTCTACCGTCTCCAGGGCGTGACCATCAACGACAAGCACATCGAGATCATCATCCGCCAGATGCTCCGCAAGATCCGGATCACCGATCCGGGCGACAGCGAATACTTCTGGGGTGAGCAGGTGGACCGCGCCAACTTCCTGGCCGACAACCGTCGGATCGAGGAGGCGGGCGGCAAGCCCGCGGAAGCCGAGCCCATCCTCCTTGGCATCACCAAGGCCTCGCTCGAGACGGAAAGCTTCATCTCGGCGGCGTCCTTCCAGGAGACCACCCGCGTCCTCACCGACGCGTCCACCCTCGGCAAGGTCGACATGCTCAAGGGCTTCAAGGAGAACGTGATCATGGGCCACCTGATCCCGGCGGGCACGGGCCTGCCCCAGTACAGGCACCTGAAGATCAGCCTTCCCTTCGGCACCGAGCTGATCGACGAGACCAAGGCCGTGGAGGCAAGCGCGAGCTGATTTCCTGCGGCTTTCGGCGGGGTGGGGCGTCCCTTCGGATCGGCCCCCCCCGCCAAAACAGGCCCCCAGGGGGTCCCGGCGACCCTCGAAAACACGCCCGGCCGCAAAGGCCGGGCGTTTTTTCTTGTGTTCGCAGCGATCAAAAGGGATTTTGATCACCCTTTTCCTCAGTTCATACGCGCAGCCGGTCCCAGCCGGTGTGTGCTTCATCTCGCGGGCCGCGCCCGAAACGCGGATTTCGCGAACTCAGACACCTTTTCGCCAAAAAGTTCTTGCCGACGTTTTGGCTCAGCGTAGTTTCAGCCTCTTTTCCCGATTTCCCTCACCTCTAACCGTCACGTATGCCCACCATCAACCAGCTTGTTCGCAAAGGCCGCCGCAACATGCGCATCAAGTCGAAGTCACCGGCTTTGGAAGGCAACCCCTTCCGGCGCGGCGTGTGCGTACAGGTCATGACCCGCACCCCCAAGAAGCCGAATTCGGCCATCCGCAAGGTCGCGAAGGTCAGGCTCACCAACGGCAATGAGGTCATTTCGTACATTCCCGACGAGGGCCACAACCTCCAGGAGCACTCGATCGTCCTCGTGCGCGGCGGCCGTGTGAAGGATCTCCCCGGCGTCCGCTATCACATCGTGCGCGGCACCCTGGATGCGACCGGTGTCGAGAAACGTCGCCGCAGCCGCTCCAAGTACGGCGTAAAGCGCCCGAAAGAGGCCAAGAAGTGATCCGCAAAAGAATCTAGACCATGTCACGCCGCCACAGAGCCGAGAAACGCAACGTCATCCCCGACATCCGGTACAACAGCCCGCTTGTCGCGCACCTGGTTAACGTCATCATGAAGAGCGGCAAGAAGAACCTTGCCCAGCGTATCGTGTACGGAGCCTTCGAGAAGGTCTCCGAGAAGCTGGAGAAGGGCGACCCCGTTGACCTGCTGCTTGGCGCACTTGAGAATGCGCGCCCCAGGCTCGAGGTGAAGAGCCGCCGCGTCGGCGGCGCCACCTACCAGGTCCCGATCGAGATTTCGTTTGAGCGTCAGGAGAGCCTCGCGATCCGCTGGATCGTCGACGCCGCGGGCTCGCGCAAGGGCATCACCATGAAGGACGCCTTGGCCGCCGAGATCATCGACGCCTACAACAACACGGGCTCGGTGGTGAAGAAGAAGGAAGACACCCACAAGATGGCGCAGGCCAATCGAGCCTTCGCCCATCTGCGCTGGTAACTCCTCACAGACGCTCCCATGTCCGCCGTCGCCGTACCTTCTATCACTGTCGTCACCGACAAGGCCAAGATCTCCGCGCAGAACTCGCCGGACCGCCCTTTCCCCCTCGAGTGGACGCGCAACATCGGCATCGCCGCGCACATCGACGCAGGGAAGACGACCACGACCGAGCGCATCCTTTTCTACTCCGGAGCGGTCCACAAGATGGGCGAGGTGCACGAGGGCACGACGGTCACCGACTGGATGGAACAGGAGCGCGAGCGCGGGATCACGATCACCGCGGCCGCCATCTCCTGCGCCTGGAACGCCTCCTTCGGCCCGTGGAAGGGCATCAAGCAGCGCATCAACATTATCGACACCCCGGGACACGTGGACTTCACGGC
>Ga0181500_1177851_pt1 | contig 8475 bp, 1 predicted proteins | sample PEATcosm2014_Bin_8_FD_127741 | JGI IMG/M metagenome (GOLD analysis project Ga0181500, IMG submission 127741) | Metatranscriptome of peatland microbial communities from MTU Mesocosm Facility, Houghton, MI, USA - PEATcosm2014_Bin01_10_metaT... | ecosystem: Environmental > Terrestrial > Soil >... | reverse complement strand
GGGATAGCAACCCCCCTGTTTCACACACCCTCAATAGTAGGTTAAGCCTGCACCGATGGCTTAGGTGTAGGGAGTGTGTGGCTGGCATTCGCCAGCGAAATTGCTAGTTGTTTAAGTAAGTAAACTCTTTAAATTATATAACCTCGGATATTTGGATGAATTTGGAAACTACATAATTAAATATTTTAGTAGTCCTTTTATTCGTGATAAAGATCGTTTTGCCGCGTTTTCTCAAAACGCAAATTCCGTGTTATAACCGGTTTGTCATTGTTATCAAGCAACTTTTGTTCGCTTGAAGGCCGTAACGAGCGTCTTTTCGTAACTGTTTGACGCCGCCGACATGACATTGCGGAGTGACATTGTGGTCCGCTTGTGTGGCTGGGAGCAATCCTGTGGATTCCCCTGGGAGCGAAACCCAGTATGGCAGTGTTTGCGCTGCGAAAGTTCAAGAGGAGTAGAGGCGCCCCCATGCCGACTCTGAAGGTTCCGACTGGGGTAGTTCACCCTTCCAAGTAAGGGTACCCCGGACACTTAGGATGCATTCCGACATGGCCCCGCAACGCGCTCTACTCACTTCCGTGGGTATTGCGCTTGGGGCATTGCTTACGATTTACGTGGCGGGGGAGGCCGTGTTTGCGTCATTTGACGCACACGAGACTGACCCCGCCTTTGTCGAGACTTGGAGTTCAGTGAAAGATGTGGCGTGTGTCGCATTGACCGTTTGTGTTGTCGCGTTTGACGTTGCATCGTCGTTTTGGTTTGACGACTTTGCGACGTATCGCGACCCAATCGCGGTTGTTTGCGACATGTGGGCTTTTGTGCGTGGGGAGACGCCCCATGTAACTGTGCTCCGTGAACAAGATGAGATCGAGCGATTGGTTGCCGATCACTTGCGTACGATTGCTGCGGCTCAGCCCGTGGACGTGATTGGTCAGCAAGTTGATGACATGCCCCCATTGATGGACGGATGGTGGGACGATGTGGATGATGCTGATGACTTGGTTGCCGACCAGCCTGCTTTGCAGGCATGGCCGGATGAACCTCGTGTCAATTTTCGACGGAGGATGATTTGGGAGCGACATGACGGGGAGATCGTGCATGTTGAACCTAAGTCTGGTACTACGGTGATGACGACGATTCGAGACTCGATGGCGGAGATTAATCGTTTGTGCCGTGAGAACCCGGAGCTTGCCCTTTTTGAAGCGGGGGTTTCGTGTTTGTTGCAGATTTCGATGTCCGACGGGTCGATTGGAGCGACTGCGTTGGCGTTGAAGGATTTGATTGTCAAGGCGTCGATTCTTAGCGGCACAACCGCTGAGTATGCGACGCGCCTGACTTCGCTCATTGAAGGTGGGCACGAGTTTGGCGAGGAGATTCATGATTTTACGAAAGGGGATTTGCCTCAGATGACTGACGACGAACTTCGAAAGGCTTACAAGCATTTGATGCGGATCGATGAGATGCTCGCGCGTGATGATGCGTTGTCTGAGCTGCAATATGACGAGGAGCTCAGCGAGTACTGTGATGTGCTCGAAGCGATTGTGGTGCGGTTGCGCAAAATCTATGGTTTGGACTTGCGTAATACGCCTTCGAGTGCGAACATTGCTGCGGAGTGGTTCTCCCACCCTGCGTTGCGAGAGTTCGTTAACCCGAATGACTTGGTTGGTACCGACACAGTTGTCGTTTCGTGGTGGGACGAGGCCGTTGCCGGCACTAATCGCGCCGTGAAGATGCATCATATCGTGACCCAGAACGTCATTGTGTTGGCGATTGCTGGTGCGCTCGGTGTGGATGTGTTGAAGGACCATGCGCCAAGGTTGCATAGCCTTGCGCTTGCGGTAATGGGACCGCAACGCGATTTGGCGAAGCTCTTGAAGAACTTGATGAAGTTGGCCCAGGACACGACGGTGTACCTTGGCTACGTCCTCACCGGGGACGTTAGCTATTTGAGTGCACTGGAAGACAGTTTGACGCGCGCCATGATTGTGCAGGACCGCTTGGAGGAGCGGTTCAAGGAGTGTTTGGGCGACGGTGTGGCATTGGCTGCCGATATTGATCGGCATGCCATGTACGTTGCTCAACAACATAGTGCAGTGAGACGTGCTGCGCAGAACCAAGGCGAAGCTTCGCCGTGGGGTGCATTGTTTTTGCGCTCATTGGAGTTGAGCAATGCGATGCGTACTCGCCCAAGCGGGCAGTTCAAGCAGGAAGCGTTTGTGTTGTTCGCAGAGGGCCCCGTTGGGACGGGGAAGACTGTGGCGATTCAGCGTTACTGCGAGAGGATTGTGAGTGCAGTGCTTGACCAGTCGGCACCAGCTGACGGGTCATTCGCTGAGACTTACATCAAGACAGACCCAAAGTTCTACGACGGGATGGCTCCCGGTTGTAAGACGATTGGGTATGATGATACGTTTGGCCACACGAAGTCGGCTGCTCCTGGTGACGGGTCGATTGCACTCTTTTTGAAGATGTGCTCTCGACAAGTTATCACGGCGCCGATGGCAGACGTGGAGCTGAAAGGCCGTGTGCGATTGTCGCCTGCGTTTGTTTTTGTGACTGAAAACCGTATTGTGGATACGGTGTGTAAGTACACTGATTGTGCGACTGCCGTGCTGCGGCGGTCAAATGTCTGGCTTCGTTTCAAGTATGTTGAAGGACTTGTGGATGGAGAGGACGTGGACCATGAGACGGACGTGATCGTCGAGTTGTGCCGGTACATGGTACCGCGTACGAACGACTTTCGCGTTGGACCTGTGGAGGTTCTGAAGACTGGTACGATACATGAGATCATGGAGATCGTGGTCGAGATGGCGTATCAGCATGGCGTTGAACAACGACGACAGTTGACTTTGCAGTTTGGCTTGGGCCGTTGCAGGACGTGCGGTGACCCTGAGTGCAAGTTGACTGCGGTGGTGCCCAGGAAGGAGCACTATCGCCAGAAAAACGCGAGATTACTGTACGCTGAAGGGCAACGACATGTGGTTGAACCAGTGAGTGGCTTCACGCTTGTCGGGGTGCCATTGGCGTTGCTTTATTTTGGTAAGGCGTTTGTGCGTGTGACGCGCGCTGTCGACGCCGACACTGAGACAGACCGACCGAATGGGCCGTTTTTTGGAGCTGTTTTAGCTGTGCCGTTGCTGTGGATGCTTGGCGGGCTGGCGCTCACCGTTCTGTCACCGTTGATGGCGGCTACATACATTGTTTGGCCGAGTCGATTTGTCAGGCATTGGCGTGCTGGTCGTGATTGGACGATTTGGATCGCGTCGTGTGGGGACCACTTTTTGAAGTGGGTTGCTCCTGCGGTTCATGCGGACTTTACGATGTACAAGGCGGCGATTGGCTGTTCGCTGACCGTTCAGCAAAAGCTTGATGCAGTGCGCAACTCATCGAAGTACGCGATTTTAGTGAAGATTGCGGTTGTGCTGCTGTGTGTTGCGACGGTTTATGCTGCAAACGCCGCCCTTGCACCTAAGGTTTATGTGCACAAGGTTGTGCAACCCGAAGAGTCGGTGGCGCCGCAGCGTCTGCATGTCGTACCGCGTGGTGCTGGGACACCTGACGCTGGCAAAATATCGCGCGTTTTGCGTCGGTACACGTTAGTGGAGGGGCGGCTTTCGCCAAACGCTGTTGTTGTGCCGTTGGGGCACAACATCGCGTTGACCGTGAGTCACCTTGTCCCGCGCAAAGGACCATTGGAGGTCTACCAAGCGAGAGTGGGGCGTGACATTGATTTGACGAAGAGACCGTACCAGCTTAGTCGGGATGACGTGCAATTGTTTGCGCCCGACTTTGCTGTGTTGCGGGATCGACATTTGGTGATGTACGATGCTGACTTTGTCGTCGGTGTGCCCAAGTTTGAAGATCGTGACGCCGTTTGGGTGAACTTTTCGGTCGATGGGCGAGTTGACGTGCGCGACGTGCGTGCCCATGCGAAGTGGGACGTGTACGTGTGCGATCGGTTCTTGTCGGACATAGAGGGTGCCTACGTGGTGTATGGCATTTCCGCCGTGTACGGGAATTGCGGGTCGCCTTTGATGTACCTTGACCACGTGAGTGGTCGTTGGGTGATCTTTGCGATCGTCGTCTCGTCGACTGAGACTTACACGATTTTCGCGCCTGTGCCCAGGGCTGTCTGTGACGCTGTTGAGCGTCTCAAGGCGAGTGTGCCGGATGGTCCTTGTGTTCAGAATTTGAACGTCGTGTGTGGGCGTACGAATGTGGAGATTCGTGATGTCCCGCTACACCCGAAGTCGGCGTTGCAGTGGGCTGACATGACGTCGTTTTGTGTCGTGGGGCGAACTTTCCCTGAGGTCAGCGCCTCGAGCAAGTGCCCTATGGTGCATACGACATTTCACGACGTCGCGGCGCATGAGTTTGGGGGTGACCCTTTTGTTAAGCCTGAGTGGCGTCCGGTTTTGCGTCCCCCGTACACATACAAACGGGGGATGCTGACCGAGCATGTCGAACAGGTCAATGCGTCGTTCGATGGGTTAGCGACGGCCCCGGGTGATGTTGCCATTGTTATGGAGCATTTCAAGGAGGTCTTTGCGGACTCACCGAGGTCACGGGTGCTCACTGTGCGTGAGGCGATCCTTGGCGTGCCTGGGCAGATTAAATCGATGAATTTACAAACATCGGTCGGTGGCCTAAACCGTTTTGGCCCCAAATCGCAGTGGACCCGTGTGCAACCGTGTGTGCATTACCCGAACGGGCGCACGTTTGAGGATGGGTTTTTGCAGGCCTCTGAGTCGATCTACCAAGGTTGGCTTAAAGGCCAGAGCAGCCCTCCCACGTGTCGTGTGTCCCCGAAGGTGAACGAAGTGCGCACGAAACCAATTTCGCGGCAGATTAATACGGTGGATGCGGAGTGGCTTCTTGCGGCCAGGCGGCTGCTCGAACCCATACACCGCGTCATGCGTAATAACGCGCGTTATTGGTCGATGATTGGCAAGTCGCCGATCGGCTCGTGGTGGAAGAAGGCCCACGCGCATTTAATGCGCGGTGGGAACTCTGACACCCCGTTGTCGGATGGTGATTTTGGGCACTTTGACAAGTGTCATGGGCCAACCGCCCGTGAAGTTGTATGCGAAGCTTACGCGTACATCGCCCAGGTGATTGGCTACTCGATCGACGAGGTTCGAGCCGTTCGTCAGTGTGTGATGGACGGGTTCAATGCGTTTCAGTGTGCCTTTGGCGAGGTCTGGGTCGCGTTGTTTGGGTTAATCAGTGGCGTCACCGCTACTGGTGACATTCAGACGTTCCTGTGTTGGTTCTTGTTGCGTGTTGCGCTCGTTGGTGTTTACGGCAAGATGGTTTTGGACCAATTGTCGTCGATACACGGGGGTGACGACGTGGTGTTTTCGCTGGACACGGAGGTGCAGTATGATGCTAAACGGCTGACGGACCGTATGGCCATGCTGGGTTACGTGTTCACGAGTGATACCAACAAGGACGAACCGCCGATCATGCGTTCCTGGAAGGACGTGTCGTTCTACAAGCGTAAGATGCTTCTTGTGGGGTCGAGACTTTTGGCGCCGCTTGCCATTAAGTCAATCTCGAAGAGCCTTATGTGGCGCGACAGCACGAGTAAGGTTACCGTGCGTGAACAGGAGCGCTCCATTTTGGAGACGGCGATGAACGAGGCGTTTTTGCACGGACCCGAGGGTTATGATGCCCTTTGTGCGAAAATTCGACGCATTGCCATGTCGGGGGGTTACGACATTAAACAAGAGCCGTGGACGGACATTGCCGTGAAGTTTGATCGCGACGAGTTGCGTACGTGGCACTACGAACCCGAGATCGGCCTCGAAGGGGCCGTTTGCACCTGTTACCAAGTGGTCCCGATGAGCGGGATCACCGATTTGACGGGCGGGCCTGAGACGAAGCCTGACCCGCAGGAGATCGGTATCATTGACGGTAATAATGAGGTGGTGGTAGCCAAACCCGGTCGGCCAGTGAGCCTCATTGCCGAGGTCACAGACGCCCTTCGGCGCCCGGTGCTGGTTTCTGAGGTCACATGGTCGGCGGGCCTAGCTGCGAGCATTTACCCTATCGCATCACTTTTCTCAAATGCGATTTATGCGCGCAACTTGACGTACTTCTACTTACATCGTTTTATGCTTAAGATTAAGGTCAGTGTCACGGCGCCAGCTATGAGCTGTGGCGCGATTGTGGCTTCGATTTATTCGCAGAACAACGTTGATTTGTGGCAAGTGGCGAGCAACTACAACGCTAACCAAATCATCACGCATGATTGCTCAGGCATGATTGATATTGCAGTTGGTAACACGTTGGAGCTGTCGCGCCGTAACACCCAAAAGGCGGACGCGATGGTTCCTTATGCGTCGGACCAGTACATCGGGACGCACATGTTGCGTTTTGCGATAGCTGAGCTGGCGCCGTTTTCGACTGCGATGACGACCGCTAGCGTGCCCACGATTTACATCTGGGCATGGCTGGAGGATGCCACGCAAGCAGGGCCCACCCCGGTACAAGCGCTCTCAGGTCAGACGGACTTGGGTGAGTTTGCGCCGAGGTTCACAAGGGCCGTCGCGCGGTTTTACCAATCCACTGGTGTGGGTACAGTTTTGCGCGCTGGTAAAGCGGTGGCCGAAGCGTTGATCGACGCGGGGTTTTCCTTCGTTGCGCAGCTGCCTTTGATCACTTACGTTTTCCAGCGTCGACAGCCGATGTTTGCCACGGCCGAGGGGGCCGACGCAACAGTTCGTTTGGATTACATTCCGACGTCGTTGTCTCGCTCAAACCATCAGTATGTTTCTGGTGAGTCGACGGACTTGATGTCGTTTCGTTCCATTCTGAACAGGCCCTCGCTGTGGGGGGTTGTTAGTTGGACGCAAGCGAGCACAGCGCACACGTTGTTGGCATCCATTCCCGTCACGCCGTTTTTGAATGCGATTAACGGCACTCCGATGGGGTGGTTGGCATCGATGTTCGTCTACTGGACGGGGTCGATCAAGGTCAACTTTTACATCAGTTGTCCTTCCATGGCGCGTGGTGCGCTTGTGGTTTGCTACGTGCCAAACGTGAACCAGTCCGGCACGGGCTGGTCAGCGCTCACGCAGCAGAACCCGACTGTTGTTGATGTTGCCGGGTCGACGTCATTTGAGATGGACATTGGCTGGCATGCTCCAGTTGCGGCGATTGGCGCGTCATCGGGAGCTACGTACCCCACGATTGCCGCGCCGTTGTCTGGCAATTGGGTGCCCAACGGTTGGATTTACATTTACGTGCAACAGCAGCTGCTCACTGCGGGGGCCACCGCGATGACGATACCTATCGTCGTCACGGCGCGCGCCGGTGATGATTTTGCGTTGTTTGACCCGTGGACGAATGTCATTCGCAACTTTGAGGTTGTGTCTGGCAAGACGCCCTTGTTTCAAGCGGACGCACGGCATTACAGCGTGCGTTTTGAAGGTATTCGCCGCGAGCCCGATGATGTTGCCCACATGTCTGGTGGGAGCATTGTGAGCTCGCTGCGCACACTTCTCAAGCGTAAAGCCGCGAACATGTTTCAGTACTTCACCTCAACGCCGTCGAGCACGTATGTACCTGCCACGTCGTACCAGTTCCCGACTTTCTTGTCGGGCGTTGGGACTAGCGGCACTACGAGCGACGACAATTATTTGGTGAATCATTTTTCGTGGTCAGCGATACCGTTCGCCATGTGGTCGGGGTCATTGCGTCACACCATTATGGGGCCTGTCCCCGTTAATGGTGGGGCTGCATTGCCCGCAGTCACTTTTGGTTACGTTAGCGCTTCGCGTTTGTCGTACGGATCTGGTGCAACAACCACACCGTTGGTGTTCTCGAGTACTGTGTGGAAAGAGGACTACAACACGCTTGATCAGCTGAACAATGGAGCCGATGTGGAGCTTTGCGGGAACGGCGCGACATTTTGTGTGAGCGTCGAGTGCCCGTTTTATGCCCCGTTTCATGCGCTGCCAGTTGCTACGCCGGCGAGCCTTGGGGATGATTTCCCACAAGTGCTTGTCGTGCTTCACAACGTGGTGACGCCGTCACCCAATTATGGGCTCATTGATTTCCTTTCGGCAGGGGATGACTTTGAGTTCATTGAGTGGGTTGGCGTACCGAAGCTTACTTACAACGCTTCGGGTTATGGACATTGGTCGGCCATTGCATAGTTTGGAATACTATAATTCCTCCAGTTGGGGATACCAACATTTTTTAGAACTACATTACCAACGTGAGGGGGGGGGGAGATTTTCCATCGCCATTAACGTAGCGTGAGGGGGTTACCGTGTGTGCGCGTTGCGCAGCCTGTTTAGGCAGCACATAGGCACCTCTGCTCTTAATATCGCACAAACATGTTCTAGGCGTTGACTATGCGAAAGCAATCCGTCAATGCGGTGTTCGTGCGTGCAAGGAGTGCCCACGTTGTACGCGGCTTTGTCGTGTGTGCGTGTGTTTACGTGGTCTACAAGAAGCGGTTTTAAT
>Ga0181500_1072402_pt1 | contig 8504 bp, 11 predicted proteins | sample PEATcosm2014_Bin_8_FD_127741 | JGI IMG/M metagenome (GOLD analysis project Ga0181500, IMG submission 127741) | Metatranscriptome of peatland microbial communities from MTU Mesocosm Facility, Houghton, MI, USA - PEATcosm2014_Bin01_10_metaT... | ecosystem: Environmental > Terrestrial > Soil >... | reverse complement strand
CTCTAATCCTGTGGAAAAACTACCTTTTTTTTCAATTTTTCTTTTTTGTTTTGTAATTTTCTGGCTACTTTTACGTTTTTTACACCTTTAGTCAACTTTATACCTCCGCGGCTTTTTTTTTTTTTAGTATTGCGTTCTACAATCATCCGAGTGGTTTTAGTATAATAAAATTGCAAGTTTAAATGCCTTAATTCACGTGCAGACTTTTTTAACAAAATTTTAGTAAACCCAATCTCTAATCCTGTGGAAAAACTACCTTTTTTTTCAATTTTTCTTTTTTGTTTTGTTTTTTTTGAAATTTTGTAATCACCATATTCCACTCTATTAAAAAATTTAGACATTGCGAACAAGTCAATTTTTACTATACCCTTACTTTTGGCATTTGTAATTTCTTTTTCAGCATGTATTCAATCCTGTAACCAATTTGTTTTTCATAACAAATTAGATAATTCAGCTAACGCCGCTGTCGCTGCGTATGTTCTTGTCAGAAATGGGTATGAATACCACGACTTTTTTAAAAACAACTGTCGCAAAATTATATTACAACTAGCCGCAGTATTCGCATTACTTCAAGTACGCTGTCCATGTGATGGTAAACCTAATATTTGCCTATAACCTCTATAACTCCTAATATAATATAAATAATACAAATGTAAATAGTGGCGATATCGCATATCTTTATTGTATGGTACAAATCCCCTGAATACATTAAAAATTGTTTTATCTAATTTTTGAACACTAGATAATTTCATTCAATTAAATATTTCCAGCCGGCGGCACAGTAATCTTACAAAATAAAAACTTATACCGTAAATGTTTTTTAAAAAGGTTCGCATATTTGCCAAATATCTAATAACATGGCGATCTTCAATATAAAATTTTGGAATTACTAATTCTTTTTTTTTTTTTTCCATTACTTAAAACAGCACGTTTAAAAAAATTTAGAAATTTTCTTTGTCTGCACAGAATTTTGTAAATAATTCAATAAAAAATATTTTGTATATATTGCGTTATCTGAATAAACGTATTTTTTTTTATATCTACGCGATTTAAAAATACGCACAAATAACTTTACTGTCACAATAATCATTTGATTAAACGAAATAAAAAATACTTTGGAGAAGAAAAAATCTGTAAAAATAAATGTTTTTTTTATGCGTTTTGCCGTGAGTAATTTTGCTCGCCTGTTAGCTAAACGTTTTATCAGTTTTAGCCGCAAATACCCATCTATTGCAACCCCCCCATTTGTAATCTTATTTATATTTCGCTGAAAGTACGAAAAAAAAAAAGTGTTGTATGCTTTATTAGATAATATAAATGCAAAAAATGCTTGGAAAAAATAACCTTCAACAAAACTTCGTAGCTTATTTATAAAATTTTCATTATTTGAAGCTCAAAAAATACTTTCGCCTGCTCTGTTTAACATTGGTAAATTTGCTTGACCCAAACATATTTATTTTTTTTTTCTATCTCTTTGAGGGTAATAATAAGGCTTACGTGTAAAAAAAAAACTCCCTAAACTAAAACCCATTTTACGCCGTCGATAAAAATTAACATATTTATTTGGGTACCTAAAAGAAAACATATATATTTTAAAAAACGACGAAGGTAGTTGTGTACTAGAACTATAAATAGCTTTAGCTCTAGTCCTCAATATTAATTTTTTTTTTTGGATTCACTCTGTTTCTCCGCGCAAACTTCGTATATGTGTGTTGATTCGCCAAACTTGTCTTGAAAAATAACCAAATTTTCATTTGGATTTACCCAATTATATTACTTATTTTTTTTTGTTACTCAACCTCACGGTGATTTTTCTGGACTGTTTGTTTTAGTTCTACCCCCATGTGGATGATCTACTGGATTCATAGCTACGCCTCGCACTTTTGATTTAAACCCACGTTGTATATTAGCACCAGCTGTTGTTAAAAACTCACGTTTATGTCTTATATTTGAATTACGCCCTATAACTACCAATGTGTTGTATTCTATTAATTTTACTTTTTTTGTAGGTAATCGGAAAGAAATCAAACATAAATTTTTATATCGCTGATACATTCGCGTGTATGTACCTGCAGCTCGCACATATTTTGCATAAAAACCATGCCATTTACTTAATTGACAAAATACTGTCTTATTGCTAAGATATTTCACCAACGTCCGGCTCCCTGCCGTAAAATATTTTTCAAAATTATATCTTCTAAAACTTAACAAATTTTTATATTGCCCAGGGATAACCCCATGTGTTAGCGCGCAATATGTTAAAGCCCCTGTGCCAAATTTTAACAACATTACAAATGTTGTATTTGTGATTTGTCTAAATACACCCACGACTAAAACAACACCTATAAGTATTAAAGTATTATAATTTATTAAAACACATTTTTTTATATTTTTATGACATCTACTACGAACCACAATAGACCCTAGCTTTGATCGGCCTGGATTATTTTTGTATGTGTAACTTAGCACCTTATACTTTTTTTTGCTCTAATATATATGAATTTACTCGCGTTTTGTACCTAAAACTTGGGGAGACTGGTCTAAATTTTTTTAAAAAAATTTATTATTTAAAAATAAACAATAGCACATTGATTCTATACACATTATTGGCATACTTATAAATTAGTATGGGGCTGCTGCCGTACAGGTTTGCATCTTCAAAACCTGCTACGGCGTAGTTATTTGTAGTTATATAACTACTTTCTATATATAACCTATCAAATGCAATTTGCTTTTGCATATACTCTGCCTTCTTAGCATCATGTAAAAACACGTATGTTTTATTATATACTATATTATTTATTTGTGCCCTTTTAAAAAAATAACGCCGGAAAAAAAAAAACTCCACAGGCTCAAATTCCTCATCTTCTATGCTAAATTCGAATCGAGGATTCTTGTAATATTCTAAATTATACCCAAAATACTTTTGTAAATTTGTGCATTCTTTGGGGAAATATAAACTTTCTTGGGTATACTCGTTATTTCACAAATATGTTATTAGATGTTGTGCTTTGTAAAGGTTATACGTTCTACTTGTTATCAGCTTTCATATAAATGCTTCATAGAAGCATCGGTAGTTAAAATATATTTTTTTAAACAAAGTAAAATTAAAATACAAAAAAAAATTGTATTGTTGAAAATTATAATTTCTTAAAAGTCGCCGCCCTCGACTAATATAAAAATTTTTATATATTCTTATATTATTAGTCGCTCAATAAATTTCTCTGTTTGTTCAAAAATTTTTAGACACTCCATAGTTTTTATAAAGTATTTTTCCTTTTTTCACCCGTACGTTATTTGCACATATTAAACCGCCATATAGGAGCGGATGGCGGGGCTTACGTGCACGTACGCGCGAAAAAAAAAAAATAACTTTATAGCATAAGCTTACTATGTACCATATCCTTTTCCCTCTTGGTTTTACCATCATTTACTCCACCGTATACTATTTTCTGTAGTTGCAACATACCAAATAATAATGCCTCGGCTGTTGGTGGGCACCCTGGTACATATACATCTACAGGTATAATTCTATTACAGCCTCTTACAACTGAATATGAGTAGTGATAATAACCACCACCATTCGCACAGCTACCCATAGATAAAACTCATTTAGGATCTAACATTTGTTCATATAAACGCCTTAACGCTGGCGCCATTTTATTTGTTAATGTTCCTGCTACAATAATCATATCAGCTTGTTTTGGTGTAGCTCTAAAAATTACACCAAACCTATCAAAATCATACCGGCTTACTGTTGCATGCATCATTTCAATTGCGCAGCACGCTAAGCCAAACGTCAGTGGCCAAAATGACCCCTGTCTCGCCCATGATACTACAGAGTCAACAGACGACTTAACGAAATCTACTCGCAACGGTATACTTATGTAAAATTATTCCCGCACATTACAAATATTTTAATTTGTTTTTTATTTTGTACTGTATACGCAATTTATTTTTTTTGCAAAATACAGGTACTTTTTGGTTATACATATTTGTATACATATTTGTATATTTATATAAATAAAAATATCTTCGCCGCCTTCAATTTCGCAAATGTATTCTATGCGTTCTTTTTTTTAAAAATGACGCTTTGCTGTTTTTAACATTCAGAGTTGCTTTTATCTCTGTAAAGTTTTTTGTGTCACTTATTGTATTTTTTAATATTTTTTTTGGTGTTAAATATATCGCACGCATTTTTGTTACATAACGTGATGCTTCTGCAAGACGAAAAATAAAATGTTTTTTAAAAAAAACTAAACACTCATACCTGACTATTCTATCATTGTACACTATAACATTTGTTGGTAAACCTTGTTTTTTTTTTAAAAAAACCATATGTATTTTTAATTTTTCACATGTTTTATAAAAAACTAAATTGGATAAAAACAAAGATATCAAAAAAAAATTATATTTTTGAAAAAAATGTATATAAAAAAGATATTTACTGAGTGCTGTAAAAAAAAATGGTATTTTACGTCTTCTTTTTTTTATATATGTCAATGGTACATTAAAAGTTAAATTGGTGTTAACTTGTATACCTATATATTTTTTAAGTTTTTGTAAATCTATTAGGTTCTCGCGCGCCATTTGTGTAGTCGTTAATATCTCCTCCTCTTGCTCTTTTCGTATACGAGTATTCTCTGCTACTCTTATAGCTACACGATATTTTCTACGTGCTCGTATTTTTGAAAAATCATTTTGCTCAGCACCATAAATAGAACGTCTTCTTTTTTTTCGCTTTAGTCCTATAAAATCTAATACTCCACGTACCCCTGAATACCTGACTCCTGGTAAATCACGTGGTCCACGACCTCGAAGCAGCACCTTACTATATTTTTTTAAAGTATGACCTATACCTGGTATATGCGCGGTTAATCTCCCCATTTTTTTTAAAAGTACTTTTATTACTGGCCGCTTTGCTGAGTTCGGTTTACGCGGCGTAACTATCGTCAATCTATGTACCCATCCGCGTGCTTGTGGGCATTGCAGTAACCCGCGGGTTCTTGCATTATCCTTTTTACGTGATGCATTTATTTTCAATCGCTGTATTAACGTTGCCATATTAAAAATTAAAACTACATAAAGTATTTATATAAAATATAAGATCATTAATAAAAAAAATTCCAAAAACATTACCAACTGTTACTACAAGTAGCATATTAATAAAATTTATATTTAAATATGCACAATATTTTTTTATATAATAGTATGATTTCTTGCATTTTATTAATAAAAATCTAATATTTAATATATAAAAGTACATCACAAATATATTCAAAAAAATAAAGCAAAAAAATAAAGCAAACTGACTTTTTTTAAAAAAAAATAAAACTATTAAAAATTTACCAAAAAAACCAAATAAAGGCGGCATACCCGCCATCGACAAAATAGCTAATAATAAAATTACTAATATATATTGATTTGCTACTATATTTTTAAACTCGTTAGTTGTTTTAAAGAATTTAGTATCATGCAGAAAAATTATAAAAAATATATTAGATAATATAAGTATATAAATTATTATATTTAATAATATCAAACTTAAAACATGATTTTGCAAATATAATTGTGAATAGAAATATATATCACACTTGAGGTGCGATATTTGAAAATTCTAAAAATAATTTAAAAACAATAAAAACAGTAAATTTAAATTTTGGTCCGCAACACCCTGCATCACATGGAGTATTGCGACTAATAGTTCAGCTTAATGGTGAGGTTGTTGAAAAAGCTGACCCACATATAGGGCTACTTCATCGTGGTAGTGAAAAATTAATAGAAGATAAAATATACTTACACTCGTTACCATATTTTGATAGATTTGATTATGTATCCATGGTTATACAAGAACACGCCTATTGCCTAGCAATTGAAGCCCTGTTAGGTACTACTAACTACACGGCGTCCTTTACACAAATTAGAACATTATACGACGAGCTCACCAGGATATTAAACCATTTATTGGCAATAGGCTGCCACGCTTTGGACGTCGGAAGCATGGCTTCAGTTTTTTGAACATTTGAGGAGCGCGAAAAAATCATGGAGTTCTATGAAAGGGTCTCAGGGGCTAGAATGCATGCAGCCTTATATAGGCCTAATGAAGTTAATTTAAGTGCTATATCATCTAGTTTAATGGAAGACATTATGTATTTTGCTAGAAATTGCTTTACAACTTTAAATGAAATGCATAATTTATTAACTTATAATAAAATATGAAAACAGCGCCTAGTGAATATCGGCTCATATTCTGCAAACTTAGCATTAAAATATGGGCTTACGGGTGTAATGGCAAGATGCACTGGCATAAAAAAAGATATTAGACTATCGAGGTTAGAAACTTATAGCAACTATTATTATTTAAATTTTAGAAGTTTTGTAGGCCAACATGGTGATTGTTACGATCGATACTTAATTCGTATGGCAGAAATGCTCGAAAGTCTTAACATAATTTCACAAGTAATAAATAAAATCACCCTATGGAAAAAGGTATCTACAAAAACCTCAAATAATTACATATCAAATCTACCACACCATATGTTATATAGTTTGTGTCCAAAAAAATTTGTTTCTGGTAATTATAAAAATGCATATTCTTCTATGGAGGAATTAATAAATCATTTCAAATATTGAACTGAAGGTTTCAACGTAAAAAGTGGTTGGACCTACCAATGTGTTGAATCACCGAAAGGCGAATTTGGCGTCTCCTTAATATCTGATAATACAAATATCCCTTATAAATGCAAAGTGCGCTCGCCTGCATTTCATCACCTACAAGTGCTCCCTGACATTACTAGAGGACATTTTTTAGCAGACTTATCTGCTATGATAGGTACAGTTGATATTGTCCTTGGTGAAATTGACAGATAAAATATGAAAAATAATATTGTACGAAATTACAAATTCAGATTATATTGATTAAAAAATGAATTAAAATATAAAATATATAAAAGTATCTTGCATAATAAAAGTACTAAAGTTATTACTAGGGGGTTTATAAAATACAAACTAACCTCCTGAAAAAAAAAATACAGAATTAGCGCACAAAAACGCGTATGTATTATATTAGGTAAAAACCGCAGCGTTTATCCAAAATACAATTTAAAAAGGCATACAATAAAAAAATTAAATGCTACATGCTTAATAACAGGACTTTCTCCAGGGAAATGATAAATTAATTTAATTTAAAAATATACGTGTATGTGCATACGACAAAAATTACAATACCTTTATTTTTTGATTTTGTTATTTTAAAAAAAACAAATTACCTTGTAATTTTCGTAAAAAATAAGTCTAGATTCTTTTCTTTTCATTTGTCTACAAAAAATTTAATAACTAAACTTGACTCAAGAAGCTTTGAAATAAAAACAAAGTTTCCACAAATTACAAAAAATTATATCTATACAACATTCTTTGCAAATAAAATATTGCGGGGTTGAGAAATATATTTTTATAAAAAATTTAAATTTAAAAGTAAAGGTTTAAAAATAAAAAGGAAAAAAAAAAAAATACTAAAATTTTTTTTTTGGTTATCTCATGTAAATTTAGCAATCATTAGAAATTGTAAACTACGACGTATTGGAAAACAAAAATATGTTTTTATTTGTTCAAACTGAATATATTTATCAAAAATCTGTAAAAGTATGCAACGGGTGCGTAAAAATAATTTATTTACAAAAAAAGGTATGCGCTTTGGGCGCCAAATTATTTTAAAAAAACGTGGTAAAAAAGTTACATATATTTAATATTAAAAGAAAATAATAACTGTTACACCCATTACACCTGTTCGTGTATATACAAGTCCTTGCTTTAGTGAAAGCTTTAAATTTTTATTTGTAAAACTTGTTTGCCCCCACGATATTTTTGTATGCCTTTTTTTAGCATCTCCAGTTACGCCGACTTTTCCACGAATATCGAAAACAAAACCGCGAATTCCGCAAATATTGGTTGCATATGGTAATATGTGCAATATTAGTATCGACTTTAAAAAAGCTAAAAAACCCTTCACATGTTTATAAGCTAAATGCATAATTGTCCATGTAAATCAATTCATAAATAGTGTAGGATCTTTTGTTAATATTGCTAAAAATAAAATTCGAATAATTTCGCCTAAATAAAAATTTTTTTTAAATCTATAACTATTTCGTCTATATTTTGCAAATAATTGTATCATTATTTGCTTTAAATTATGTTTTTTTGATATACTTCTACTATATAACATTTTCATCAAAAATGGCTTATTAAACTTATTTTCACAATAATTTAACAAATACCACAGCAGTATGCTGTTATTTTGGTACTTACCAAACTTTTTCTGTTTAAATTTTAATTTTAAATTTATTATTTGTAATGGCATAATGTTAGTGTATTTAGTGTATTGGTCAGATAACTGCAATAATGTATTTTTAAAAAAAAAAATATTATCTGGTAAAAATAACAACATAGTATAAAATTTAGTTTTATAGTAACTTTTCTTTATGTGCAAATTAAAAAAAAAAGTAAAT
>Ga0181500_1360991_pt1 | contig 9040 bp, 2 predicted proteins | sample PEATcosm2014_Bin_8_FD_127741 | JGI IMG/M metagenome (GOLD analysis project Ga0181500, IMG submission 127741) | Metatranscriptome of peatland microbial communities from MTU Mesocosm Facility, Houghton, MI, USA - PEATcosm2014_Bin01_10_metaT... | ecosystem: Environmental > Terrestrial > Soil >... | reverse complement strand
TTGGGAGCGGCTTTTGTTGGGATTTTTATGACCGCATGCCGCTTTTATTGTCTGATGCTAGAACCTTTCGTACTGGCCTATAGATTTACGCCAGTATTGTTACGTTTTAGACATATGGATGTAGAAGCCGCCGCTGCCGTTGTAATTATTTGTTACGACAGTTGTTGTTTTCGATCTGTATGATTTTTGAACAAAGTTTTAAACCAACTTTGTTTGTGTACCGCACTTAATTAATAGTTTTGTGCTGTATTCAATGTGTTTGATCTGAACACTAAAATCAGTGTGATCATGTTCTTTTGATCACGCCGTCTGATTTAGTCAGACGGTCCTACCCCACCGTGAGGTGGGGGGCTTCGGGGGATTTTTCCCCCGTTTGTTTTTCTAGTTTAGTAAAACTAGATATTTAGAGTAGAAACTTTACCAGATGTGTTTTGCATTTGGGGTGCTGCAATTTATTTTGTGTCACTGTTCTGTAGAATTGATTTTATTCGGTATTAAGTATTTCTTCAGGGTAATTCTGCGATTAATTTCGTGATTTTACTTATGGATCGACCTTCTTTAAAGAGGCTCCCATGAGGAGCGAGACTGTGTTGGGTACTTAGTAGACCGTTTGTGATCGATTTGATTTATTCTTTTCTTTAGATGGTGAAGATGGTGGTTCACTTGATGGTGGGTGATTCTGGTCCCGGCCGCGGGATCGTTTTGCTGCTCAATTAGTTTTGAGTTACACTTGATTGTTGCCTTAATTTCCTATTCATTGTCGCGATGTTTTTCGCCTCTGGCTGGTATCCAGTATGGATTATCAACTGAACGAAAGTGTCTGTTGTGGAGATGAGAGTGATCGTTATGCTGTTCGCGGACAACGTCAAGTTGTTCGTAACCAGCTTGCTAAGGAAAGGGAGAATGGCCTTTTCCGTGGTGCTAGACCTGACTTTTATTATGAGACATTGCGTCGAGAAATCGACGAGATGAAGCGTAAGAAAGCTGTGGTTGTTTATGATAAGTCTGAGGGTTCTGTTCAGATTTATCAACCTGAAACAAGTGTTTTGCAGGAGACTGAGAAGGCTCTTGTGAGAGATTTGTTTGAGGATTGTGAGGGACCGAGTTCTTGTCCGTCTATTGATGATGGTTTTTGGACGGATGAGCATGAGGTCGTTGCTAAGGAATTGACTGTTGATGTTCCTGCTGCTAAGGAATTAATTGTGGATGTTCCTGTTGCCGATTCTGGATTTTCTTATGAGGAAAACCTTGAGTCATTTGCGTGGCTTAAGGAGACTGTTGCTAAGAAAGTTCATGCATTTGGTGATGAGAATATTCATGATGCTGAGATTTTTACATTTTTGCGAATGTTTGAACTTCAGTTTGATTCTTGTCCTGGTGTTGATCTTCAAGCCTTTTTTGTTAGCTTTGGTAGTCGAGTTGCTTATGGTGTTTACTCGTAGAGATTAAGAAATTAATTTCTGATGAGTTGCAAGATAAGTACGTTGAGGCTGCTGTTAAGCAAATGATGAGGCTTGGAGATATTTGTGTTTGGCATAAGGTTTCAGCAGAAATGTTGAAACCTTGTGTTGTGGCACAAGGTGCTATTGTTGAGGTTGTTCATTGGAAGCAATCTGGTTTGAAAGAAGAAAAGTTTCTGGTTCCTGATGAGGGAGTCAGTAATTTTTTGATTGATAATTGGATTGCTTCTGGTGATTGGGGCCCTATGTCTGGAAGAATGTTCGCTAGTTCAATTCCTGCTGTAGCGCACATGGCGTGTAATTATTGTCATGTGTGTGGTGGAGTTGATATGTGTAGACATATTTTGGATGAGATTGTTGGAGATTCTGAAGTTGATTTATCGTTGTGGATGCCATTGGCTATTTATGGTGTTTATGATTTATTGAGACTTCGGGAAAATCCGAGTGTTGTTTCTCTCATTTCCGCTCATATTAGGTATTCTATTGCGCGTTCTTTGCGCAGGAGTTTTTCTGATGTGAGATTGGAGATGTGGGAGAGAGTTGCTGAGGATATGGTGTATGATTTGTACCCGCATAGAATTGTTGCTCAAACTTTTCTTGCGGATTCGTACACTATGTTGCAAGGTTCTTTTGCTGTCCTTTATGATATTTTTATGTATTTGCCTAGAAATGCGTGCGTTGAAATGTCTAATTTGTTGAAATGGATTATTAGTAGTCTTAAAACTTTTCTTGTTGATGGAGCGATCGGAGTCGCTCTTGCTGTGATGAAGAATATTTTTGAGAAAGCTGGTAATTTTATTTCTAACACGTTAGATGATTACAAGCCGTTGATCATGTCATTGATTAAAACTATTGTTAGGATAGCGATTGGTTATTCTCCAATGTGTGTTTTGTTGGAGGTTGCTTGGGATGCTGAATGTATTGCGAAAGCTTGCCTTTCTTTTAAGGCTTTCTTTCCAGGTGCGTTTAGTGCTCCAGGTGTTGTTGCCGAAGGAGTCGAAGATTTTGGTGCAGTTTTGGCTACTCTTGCCGTGGCGGTTTTTTATGCCTGCGGTAGAGTAGTTCCTGATTTCAAGTCGATGTCTGATCTGATGCTTGGTATGGTTGGTGCTGCTGCTGTCTTCAATAGAAGTCAGTTGTGGGATCAATTTAAAGCATTGAGATGTTGGTTTGATGGTGAGGAAAAACTTGCCAGATTAGAGATTCTTAGGAGTTCTTATCCTGGTTCTATTTCTATGATTGAATGTCATGCGGAGCTTATTTTACAAGCTTCGAGTGGCAATGCAGTTATAGAAATGACCACTGATCTTGGTGGTTATTATGCTATATACTTGCGTGAGCTTAAGAGTTTTGGAAGGGATATGGTTGAAATGCGTGCGTTGACAGCGCCCGCAGTTCACTATATTACTTCTAATGGTATTGAGCCCATTGAGTCTGTTCGTCGTAGACCTGCTGTTTTTATGTTTCATGGTGATTCTAATATTGGTAAATCGCGTGTTGTTTGTCGCGTTGCCGATATTATTGCCTTTAAACATAAAGATAGGTATTCTACTTCTGGTCGATTTAGTCGTATGGATGCTATCTACAATGTTTGTGTTGGAGATGAGTATGCTAGCGGTTATGCCGGTCAGGACATTTGGGTTTTTGATGAATGGTTGCAAGAGAAAGATGTAGAAATGAAACCAAGTAAGAGTATTTCGCTTATGTTTACTTTAGTTTCAACTGCGCCTAATCGGCTCAATATGGCGGCTGTCAATGACAAGGGAAGATCTGCAAAGGTTTCTCTTGTTCTTGGCGCCACTAATATTGCGCTTGATGATGCGAAGTTGGGGCATGTTGTTAAATCGATACATTCTCCGGAAGCCCTTGCTACTAGAATTAAGTATAGGGTTAAACCTATTCTTAATCCTGGTTATAAGGTTGTTTCTAAGAGAATTTGTCGAGAGGTTAATGGTATTGTTGAGTTCTTTGGCGATACCTGTGTTCCTGAAGAAGAATTGTATACTTTCCGAATCACTAGCTACGGAGACGTAGTTTTAAAAGGTGATTTGGCGAATGGAAATTTTTCTTGGGGAGCGTTGCTTGCTCTTGTTGATAAGGAGTATGTCCTTTCTAAAGATTTTCGACCTACTAATGAAGTTGAATGTGGTGTTGTTACTGATGTATTTCAGTATGATGCCATAGGAAATGTTATTGGTAGATCGAAATCTGCGGAAAAAGAAGAGGATCGTGCTTACATTGCTGAAGGTTTTAGTGATTGGTTTAGTTTCACTAAGATTTGGACCCCTGCTAAAAATAAATATTTTTTCGTTGATGGAGAAGAAATTCTCGTTGAAGTGGAAGAGTGTTTTAAAGAAGCAGAGGGTGCTTATTTTGCTATTAGGCAGTGTAACGATCCTTGTGCTGAGGATATTGCTTGTGTTAACAAGTTCGATGGTTCTGGACCGGAGTCGGAGAGTAAGAGGCCGCTTTCTATACATGGATGTCCTGTTTATGTTAAGAATGTGGTTAAATATACTCGTAAGACTCTTGGTCTTGGATTATTGATGTTGGCTGTTGGCGTTGTTGCGGCTGTTCCTATCGCTAAGAAGATCTGTCAAAAGGTCGTCGAAGCGAAAGAGGTCGTTGACGTTGCAGCTGATGCTGTTCGTTATAAGTTTAGAGGGGATAGTTCATGTGTCCCTGAGGGAACTCTTGTTGAAGTTAATGGTAGACAGTTTTTTGCTGTTCAAACCAAAAATGGATATAAGATGTATGCTCAGGGTGCGGATGATACTTTACTTTCTTTGCTTGGGAATCAACGTACTGTACAACAGATTCCTGTTATTTATGATAGTATTTTTAATATTGTGAATAACAAGATTTTGATTGGAAATGCGTTTGCGATCAATGATTCCCGGTTGCTTTTGCCACTTCACATTGCTCGTAATGTGAAGAGGCTTGGTGCTGAATTGTCGAATGGTAAGATTTCGGTTTCGTTAGCTGGTTCTGTTGGAGTCGTTCAAGGATTCCATATTGAAGAATTAGGTGACGATGTTGCTGTTCTTTGTCTCGATGCTTTTAAGCTGAATGGAGTAAAGAATAACATTAAGAAATTGAGTCGTTCGACAGTTGCTGCTGGTCTTTGTCGTCAAGTATTTCGTGATGCTAGTGGTGAGATTCATGAGTCTGATGGTTCATTTAATGAACATGATGATGATGTGGATTATGCTACTGGCGGCATAGAATATAAGATTGCGAGGAGAAATGTTCGCCAAACCAGGTTAAATGGGTTTGGTGGAATGTGCGGTGCTGTGTACATCAATATAAATGAAGTCAATCGAGATAATTTGGTTGGCGGAATTGTTCTTGGTATGCATGTTGCTGCTGATGAGTCTAAGGGTTTTCGTATTTTTAGAGTATTTGATGAAGTTTCTTTTACACTTACTTCCTTACTTAACTCTTGTTATCCTGCTTTAGGCGGGCACAAGGGTGGTATTGGTGATGCGTTGCGATTTGAAAGCGACTCCGTTCCTGTAGGTGGGAAAGTGTTGAGCCCAGGTAAATTGGGTAAAACGCGTGTACCTCCATGTGATGGAGCTGCTGATTATGATGTTGCGCATCTTTTGCCTTATGTTAAAGATGGGGCTGAGTGTAACGTACTTCTGAATGGTATTATAAGATTACGAGAATTTGGTGCTAGGGATGTTCTTATTCCTAGTAAGGTGGAGCAAGTAGTAAGTTTTTTGTGCAAGAAATTGAGCAAAGATGCTATTATTTGTCTTCCGGATTGGGTTGGGACGTATTCTGGAGCAGGTTATTTACCTTCAATAACTCGACAGACTGCAGCGGGATATCCGTTGAACCAGTTGCAGCCTTCTAAGGCGGTCATGTGTATGACTGATGAAGAATTGGCTGCTTGTGGTTTGACAGATAGGCCGTTGCCATCTGTTGAGGCGTTTGAAGCGTTGAATGATTTGCTTGACAGGATACGTTCTGGTCAAGAGTATGAGGCTGCCTGTGTTGTTTCGGTTAAGGAAGAACCCAGGTTAGCTTCGAAGGTTGCTGAAGGCAACTCGAGGTTGTTTGCAGGAGCTCCTGTTCATGAGTTTCTGCTGCAAAGGCGCTTTTTCATGGGCGTATTAGCTACTTACCTCAAGAGAAATATTGCAGTTAATTCTGCTTTAGGTCTTGATCCTTCAGATTTTGCTAAGTTGCACGATTACTTGTTAGGAGATTTTAAGGACCCTTGGATTTTGACGGCTGATTACAGTAAGATGGATCAGTGTTTTAATCCAATGTTTTTGAGTCTTGTTAATAGAGTGATACGTTCTATTGCGCTTGGTAGGCCTGTTGGAGATGAGGTAGTTAGTGATGATGACTATGTGAGAAGTGTTCTTTTGCGTCGGTTGGCTTTTAATAGGTTGATGATTGGTAATGAAGTTATCGAACCTAAGGCTGGTCATCCGAGTGGAAGTTGTCTGACTACTGTGTTTAATATAGTTGCTGACCAAATTATCTTTACTTATGCTTTTTGGGAGATGATAGGTGGCAACCTTGAAGACATTGATAGTCGGATGAGGTGTGTGTTCCTTGGAGATGATTCCATCGTGTGTTGTGACAGAGGGAATCAGCTTGACCTAAACACTTTGCAGAAGTGTGCGAATGATTGTGGTTTTACTCTGACGGGAGCTGATAAAACAGCTCCTTTGTCGTGGGTAAGACCATATCGAGGTGAGACGAGTCGTTCTGAATATAATTTCTTGGGACGTTTCTTTACTCATACTGATGGCGTTTTGGACATTGATCGTTTGTCAAAAATGCTTCAGTTTTCTGAGGAGAGGAGGTTCGTTGAGATTATACCTCAGGCTATTTTGTCTCACCGACAAGAAGTCGCGCGCTATTACGCAACTGGTCAGTTTGATTGGTGTGCAAGGGTTAAGCCGCAGTTAGAGTTTTTTGGTTTTCAGAGTGTTGAAGAGTATATATCCTTATCGATTCCTGATCTTCAGCAACATGTTTTAAGCGTTCTTCAGAAAGACCCGAGTAAGATGAAAATTGAGGTTCCTGTTTACAATCGACCTAAAAAGAAGGTTGTTTACATTCCTCAAGGCCCTGGTGACGGGGAACCATCTGAAACTGTTGATCTGGGAGACGTTGAATTTGTTGCTAGTATGGGAGGTAATAGCATGGCAAATGATTGTTTGCAAGCTGATTACCTTAAAGATCATATGGATAGTGAAAATTTCGCTCCGGAAATCTTCTCTCGTGCAATCTCGGTTACTCATGGATCTACCGGTACTGGTTCTGATGTCATGTTAGTCCAGTTGACGGCAGCTTCTAGTTTCTTTGCGTTTAACTTTAATGCTCAAGCTAAATTGGCGAATGCTATATACATGCGGTGTCGGTTTATGTGTAAGGTCATTGTGGCTTCTGGTCCATTTGTTACGGGGAAATTGGTTCTAGGTTTTCGACCTGGGCCGACTCCTCCTGCTGATGTGTATCAGTTGACTGGTGATCCATGCACTGAACTTGATTTGTCTAGTGCCAAGTATGCAGTTGTCGGATATGACACCGTAATACCTGGTGATTGGATGCTTGTTGAAAAATTCGTCAATCCTGCCAGCATAGCTTCATGGAGTGATGGTTTCGATTTTGGAACTATCTCTCTTTGGACTATAACGCCTGTTTCGCAGTCGGTACAGTATAATATATATGTCTGGTTGGAAGATGTTGAGCTTCGAGGTCTTGGGTTTACTAATTTTACTCTTACGCCGCAAGGTGAAAAAGAGAAAAAGTATGTGAACAGCGCAGGAAAGAAAGAAGCTGTTAATGATAAAACTGATAAGTTTCATCATGTTTCTAGAGATTACAAGGGAGAATTGGAAATGATGCAGTGGAAGTGGAAGGTTGAGAATACTCCTGGTTGGTTAAATACAACTGCTGCTAGCGTTGAAACTACAGCTGGTTGTGTTGAGACTGTGGAGGAATCTATACTTGGACCTGTTGGTAATTTTCTCGAGAAAGCTGGAAGTGCGATTGGAGGTGGATGCGCTGCTTTGTTTGGCGCGTGTGCCCCTAATCCAAATCCACATTTTGAGGTGTTTATGCAGGCTCCAAATTGGGCGCAAGCTCAAATGATTTGTCCAGTTCCAGCTGTTCGTTTAGCTGTGGTTCAAACTCAGAAGTCTGTTATACCTCGAACTTTGTTCGGGAATCGCGGAGATGAAATGAATATTGGAGAATTTACTAGTCGCATGGGGATTTTAGCTAGAATACCTTGGGCTGGATTGGATAGTCCTGGACACACGTTAGCTTCATGGAATGTTATGCCTGGCGTAACTCCTATTGCAGCTATTGTTTCTGGTTCTTGGACTGTCACACCCACACCTTTGGCTTTTGTTGCTGGTACTTTTCGTATGTGGCGAGGGGGGATTAAATACAGATTGAGTGTTGCTAAAACTGCGTTTCATACTGGAACGCTTGAAGTCGTTTGGCAGATGGGTTTGGCTGCTGCCATCCCGGGTACCCCGAGTCAAGATGCTCTTTCGCAACGTTATATTTGGGACGTAACTCAGAGTTCTTCTCTTGAGTTTGAGGTTCCTTACGTTGCTCGTACTGCGTTTACTCAGGTGTACTTTACGCCTTTTGATACTTATATTGAAGCAAGTGATCTTACAACTGGTCGGTTGTTTCTTAATGTTGTAAATCCACTGGCTAATTCTGCTGGTACTGTACCCGCCAATATTGACATAGTTCTTTATGTTTCTGGTGGGTCGGACATAGAATTTGCTATGCCTGGACGACATAGTCAATTGACTGGTTACGAACCAGGACCCGCAACCTTGAAAAGATCTTGGCCTATACTTAAGAGTAAGGCCAGGAGATACAAGGCTGAAGGAGGACCTTTCTCTAGTGATTCTACTAGTGATGGTCTCAGTACTAAGGTAATGGAGCGTCTTCGTGATGTCCCATATCCTTCGCATTGGGCCCATCTTACTACTACTGGTGAGAGAGTTCTTTCTTTGCGAGTTCTGTTGAAAAGATTTTCTGAAGGGATACCCATTCCGGTTTCTATTGATTTCAACACTGCTTTGTTGAATTCTTGGTATTTAGCCTATGTTTCTTTGGCTTATACTTTCTGGACGGGGTCCTGGAGGTGTTACTTCAATATAACAACCAACGACTTCGATACTGCACCCTTGCCGCTTTCATGGCAATTGGTGTGGAACAACACTTTTGCTGGTCCTGGTATTCAGAATGGTGAGGCGCATATGACTATAGCGCCTTGGTCGAACGCAACTGTCCTTGAAGTGCCGTGGTATTCTCCACTGGCCTTTAGGATCTTTAGTGATCCTGGGTTGTGTTTCCTGAACGGGACTAGTCCCCTTACGTCACTGTGTGAATTTGCAGCCGGTGATGATATGGCTTATGGCTTTCAAATTGGGCCGCCCCAGATTGTCTATTCAGATACTCTGCCGGCGTCTCTTTATTGAGGGCCATCCTTATGCAATTGGTTTCTCTGAGGCTCATTTAGTCTCACATTAGGTTCACTAAGCCTACTGATTCCATTGCGAGCGATGTTTTGTCGCTCTTGGGAG
>Ga0181500_1526472_pt1 | contig 9263 bp, 7 predicted proteins | sample PEATcosm2014_Bin_8_FD_127741 | JGI IMG/M metagenome (GOLD analysis project Ga0181500, IMG submission 127741) | Metatranscriptome of peatland microbial communities from MTU Mesocosm Facility, Houghton, MI, USA - PEATcosm2014_Bin01_10_metaT... | ecosystem: Environmental > Terrestrial > Soil >... | reverse complement strand
GGTCGCCCGATTGACCTCCTCCTGGCGCTGGATTCATCGCCGAAACCTCAACGGAGACCGCTCTAATCAGACTATTGGCGGCGACCTTGGCCGCGAGCTTCCCGCAGTTGGCAAGAGCGGCGCCGTCCCCATCGATTTCATATCCAGACACACAATTTGAGCCGATTGCGTTGCCAGTAGACGCTGCGCTGTCTGCTGGGCAGAGGGTGACGCAGTTGACGAGAGGATCCGCCTCGTGGCTCGAGGCTGGTGATCGTCCCCGAGCCGCATTCAAATGGCAGTCTGTCAAGTGAAAAGACCGCTCAGCGTCAGCGGACGGGATAATTGGCCTTTTTGCTCGAAAGCAAAGACACTGGCACCGAAATCGCGCCATGATCTGACAGCTTTCGGGTGTTTTTTTGGCTTTGAACCAGGTACACCTCGCACTGCGGAAGAATCCAGCATGGCAGGGGTGGCGCGGGAGCATTTCTCAAAGCTGTATTTGAGCATACTCGGAAGCCGGAGCTGATAGCGAACGGAAGTCGAAAGCTGCGAGATGGGCTCACTTGCAGAGGAGGTACGGAGCGATGCGCAAACGGCTTTATCTCTTCCCGATCCTGGCGGTTCTGATCGCCGGACTGGCGTATGGCATCTATCGCCCAAAACAGGTGGCCGGTAAGGGGCGTCATGTCCTGTATTATGTTGACCCCATGCACCCCGCCTATCGCTCCGATAAGCCGGGCACCGCACCGGACTGCGGCATGGCATTGGTGCCTGTATATGCCGAAGAAGCCAGTCACGCCGTGCTCCCATCCGAAGATTCGATGCCCGGAGCGATGCAAATCGATCCAGCGGCGCAGCAACTGTATGGCATTCGGCTAGCGAAGGTCGAAAAGGACGCCGGACAGGGCACGATAAGAGTCTTCGGCAGAGTCTCCGCCGATCAAACCCTCGTTTATCGCGTAAATCTCGGCACAGACGGCTACGTGAAAGAAACTCACGACGATGCGGTCGGGAACCATGTCATGAAGGACCAGCACCTGGCCATAGTCTATTCCCCAGAGTTCCTGTCCGTGGCGGGTGGTTTTCTCTCTGCGAACGAGCGCACTCCGGGGAGCATGACCTCATCGAAGGACAACACCGCACCCTCCACCTCGCTAGGGGCTACGAGCGCACAAGCCCGCGCAGACCGGCTGCGCAATCTTGGCATGAGCGACGCGCAAATCAACGAGATCAGCATGGATCATAGAATTCCGGAGAATGTCTATGTTGTCTCTCCGACAGACGGATTCATTCTCTCCCGAAACATCTCGCCCGGCGTTCGCTTCGAACGTTACTCAGAGATGTACACCATTGCCGACCTGAGCCGGGTTTGGATTATGGCCGAAGTCTTTGGCAAGGATGCGCAGGCGTTTCGGCCCGGCACAAGAGCTCGCGTAACCCTCCCTGACACTGGACAAACCTTCGAGGCCAGAGTGAGCGATGTGCTGCCGGAGGTTGATCCTGTCACTCGTATTCTGAAGCCCCGCCTGGAAGTCGATAACCCCGGCTTCAAACTTCGCCCGGATATGTTCGTGAATGTCGAATTGCCTGTCTCGATGCCAACTGGTCTTTCGGTGCCTGCCGATGCAGTTGTCGATTCTGGATTGTCAAAGCGCGTTTACGTTGAGACATCGGCTAACCATTTTGAAACACGCGAGGTAGTAACCGGGTGGCGCCTCAACGATCGCGTGCAGATTGTGAAGGGATTGCGGGAAGGTGAAACCGTCGTTGCCGCAGGCACGTTCCTGGTGGACTCGGAGAGCCGGCTGCAGGTCGCGGCGAATTCCGGTAGTGCTTCTGGAGAAGCTTCACGGGCAAAGCCGGCGATGGATCATCCAATGAGCTCGATAGATCATCCGATGAACTCAATGGATCATCCCATGAACTGATGTCCGCCGAGTCAAAGCGGCGCTCTTGGGCAGCCGGCCTTCGAGAAGGCGGTACGAAAGGACTTTGCGACGAAGGCAGGCTGAACGAGCCGCCGATGTGGAGGCTTCAAGAGTGATCGATCGGATTATCGAGTTTTCCGTTCGCAATAAGCTAGCCATTTTCGCGGCTGTGGCGATCTGCTGCGTCTTCGGGTGGTGGTCGATTGCACACACTCACCTGGACGCCATTCCCGATTTGGGCGATACCCAGGTTATTATTCTTTCTCGCTGGGACCGCAGCCCCGACCTTGTAGAGACCCAGGTCACTTATCCAATCGTAACGGCGATGCTGGGCGCCCCACATGTGAAGGCGGTGCGCGGCGTCTCGGATTTTGGATACTCCTATGTGTATGTGATCTTCGACGACGGCACCGATCTTTACTGGGCGCGCTCGCGGACTCTGGAATACATGGCCACCGTTCTTACACGCTTGCCAGAGGGAGTAAAGACGGAACTGGGTCCCGATGCAACGAGCCTGGGCTGGGTCTTTCAATACGCGCTGGTTGACACAACTGGCCAGCACAGTCTGGCTGAGCTTCGGTCCTACGAAGATTGGAACCTGCGCTATCATCTGAGGTCGGTGCCTGGAGTAGCCGATGTCGCGCCCGTTGGGGGATACACTCGCCAGTACCAAGTGAACGTCGACCCGAACCGGTTGCAAGGCTATGGAATCCCTATCTCTCAGGTCGTCAACGCCGTACGCGAGGGAAACAGCGAAACGACGGCTCGATTGCTGGATTTCGGCGGAACCGAGTACATGGTTCGAGGCAGGGGCTATGCCACCTCTATCGATGACTTCGAAAACATAGTCGTTGCCACCCCCGCGGAAGGGGCGCCGATTCGAGTAAAAGATCTGGGCGAAGTCGTCGAGGGACCTGACCTGCGCCGCGGTGTCACCGACCTGAACGGCACCGGAGAAGTGGTCTCTGGCGTCGTCGTCATGCGCAGCGGTGAGAACGCGCTTGAAGTCATCGACCGCGTCAAGGGACGGCTGAAGGAGATTGAATCCAGCTTGCCGGCGGGCGTCAAGATTGTTCCCATTTACGATCGCTCCCAGTTGATTCATCGCACGATAAGCAGCGTTCAGGAGACGATCCTTGAAGTGGTCGTCACAGTGGTGTTGATCATCCTGGTATTCCTGTGGCATTTCCCCAGCGCTGCGGTTCCCCTTTTGACCATGCCGGCAGCGGTGCTGATCTCGTTTATTCCGTTGCGATACATGGGGATCAGTGTCAACGTGATGTCCCTTGCCGGAGTGGCGATTGCATTCGGCGAACTAATCGATGCGTCCATCGTGGTGGTTGAACAGACTCACAAAAAGCTTGAACAGTGGCAGAAGGCGGGGAGTCCGGGGAGACATCGCGATGTTGTGCTTGCCGCGGTGAAAGAAGTTGCGGGCCCAACGTTTTTCGCTCTGCTTGTGATCGCGATTTCGTTCCTCCCTGTGCTCACGTTGCAGGGCGAGGAAGGGCGCATGTTTCGGCCGCTGGCGTACACAAAGACCTTGGCAATGATCGTCGCTGCCGCGCTGGCCATTACTCTTGACCCGGCTCTTCGCTTGCTGCTGACAAGAGTCAAGCGGTTCGATTTCCATCCGGAATGGGCGTGCAAACTTACCAATGCGTTGTTGGTGGGACGTATTCGCCAGGAAGAAAAGAATCCCATAAGCGGTCTCCTGATGCGCCTTTACGAGCCGGCTGTCAGGTGGACCTTGCGCTCAAAGTGGATCGTTCTTGCAGCCGCCGCTGTGCTGGTTGCTGTCACCATCCCGGTGTTCCTTTCGATAGGCTCTGAATTCATGCCGCCAATGGACGAGGGCGCGATTCTCTACATGCCCACGGCCATGCCCGGCATTTCGATCGCTCAAGCACAGCGTGTGGTGCAAGCAACCGATTTGATTCTCAAAGAGTTTCCTGAGGTCGATCAGGTCCTTGGCAAAGCGGGCCGCGCAGAAACGGCCACAGACCCCGCACCGCTATCGATGCTGGAGACCGTGATTACGTTAAAGCCCCGATCCCAGTGGCGCAAAGTAGACACCTGGTATTCCTCCTGGGCGCCGGAATGGGCAAAGCGCATTCTGCGGCATGTCACCCAGGACACGATCTCAACGGATGAACTCATTGCCGAGATGGATGCTGCAATCAAGGTCCCCGGATTGCGCAACGCATGGACAATGCCCATCAAGGGCCGCATCGATATGTTGACGAGCGGTATTCGGACTCCAGTGGGGTTGAAGATCTCCGGTGACGACCCCAAGACAATCGAAGAGATTGGCAAACAGGTCCAGGCGATTCTTCCTTCTGTACGCGGCACCCGGGGCGTCTTTGCCGAACATACCAACGAAGGATACTTTCTGGACATTCGCTGGCAGCGCGAGCAACTCGCCCGATATGGCATCAGCATGGAGAAGGCAGAGGAAGTTCTCAACAATACCATTGGCGGCGACAATGTTTCCACTGTGTATGTGGGCGCGGAACGGTATCCGGTGAATGTCCGCTACATGCGCGACTTCCGCAGCGATGTGGATTCCATCAGCCACATCCTGGTTCCAGGAGCCGGGCAGCGCCAGGCGCCCATCGGTGAATTGGCAACGATTCAGATCAGCAACGGCCCCTCGATGATCCGCGACGAGAACGGCTTGCTGACTGGCTATGTCTATGTTGACCTTGCGAATCGGGATCCTGGCAGCTACATCGCCGAGGCCGGCCGTGTATTGCAGGAGAAGACCAAATTGCCGCCCGGTTATGTCATCTCCTGGGGAGGCCAGTTTGAATCCATCGAGCGAGCCAATCGCCGGTTGCGCCTCGTCGTTCCTGCAACCATTGTTTTGGTGGTCTTTCTGATCTACATCAACACACGTTCGTTCGCCAAGACGATGATCGTGCTTCTTGCCGTACCGTTTTCAGCGATCGGCGCAGTATGGGCTCTGTACTTCCTTCACTACAACCTGAGCGTGGCCGTTTGGGTGGGCCTGATTGCGCTGCTGAGCATCGATGCGGAGACCGGCGTATTCATGATGCTGTACCTCGATCTATCCTATGAAGACGCCAGGATGCGCGGCCGGCTCAGAAACCTGACGGATTTGCGCGAGGCCATTGTCTATGGCGCGGCAAAGCGGCTGCGCCCGAAGTTCATGACATTTGCCACCACCTGCATCGGGCTGCTTCCGGTAATGTGGTCGATCGGAACAGGCTCCGATGTGATGAAGCGGATTGCAGCGCCCATGGTCGGCGGAATATTTACTTCGTTCATTCTCGAACTGCTTGTGTACCCTCTCGTCTATGAACTATGGAAGCGGAATTCAATTGCGCAACCATTCGGATATTCGGAGACTCCGGCGAGCGAAGGCCTGCAGAACCAGCCGGAACTGATGTATTCTGCGGCGCGGGATTGAAGGTCAAGCGCATACTCGGTGAACGAATTGCTAAAGCTCGAAGGAAGGCTCGGAGGTGGATGGTGGCGAACTACAATGCGATTCGACTCCTCTCGTTAGGACTTATGGTTGCGCTCTCAGCTTCTGCATCGAGCGCGCAGCAGACCTCAACTGCAGTTGCTAGCGCAACCGAGGGGGCCGGCCTCTCCTCTACCATCGCGCCCCCTGCAACACTCGCCGAGAAAGCGCCCAGGGCGCCCAGGGTCACCTGCGACGGCGATCAACTGACCATCTCAGCTGACAACTCCACGCTGGGAAGCGTATTGGCTGCTGTGCATGCATGCATTGGAGTTCAGATCGACATTCCGGAAGGAGCTACCTCAAGCAGAACATTTGGGGAGCTTGGCCCAGGCCCGCAAAGACAGGTACTCGAGTCGCTGCTGAGTGGGACTGACTACAACTACGTCATTGGTTCGTCCGACGCGAATCCGCAGAAGATCGAGAGTGTCCTTCTGATGCTGCGGACGACAGAAGCAGCGAATACCTCAGTTTCTACAGAGCACACGCTCACGCCGGGGCGCCGTGCATGGCTCCTGGACCGCCCAGACAGAGCGGCTTCTTTGGCAGTCGAGAGCCACCCGGCTCAAGATGAAACACCCGCAACGCCTGCGCCTCCGTCAGAAGATGCTGTGACCGAGCCAGCCGACAATGCCGGCGCCAACGGGGCTCAAGTTCCTGCCAGCGATACTCCGCCCCCCGCACCAGACCCGCCTTCGGCCCCCAGTGTGACCACCGCCCCGACCACTTCGATTTCTGAAACTCCATCCGCTACCCCGAGTTTCGATTCAAGCCAGGGCACCACTGAGAAAATCAATGACATGCAGCAGCTTTTCCAGCAGCGCCGGCAGATGACACAGAGTCAGAATTCGACTAGCACACCGCAACAATGATACTCATCCAGTCTTAAGGCGCCGCGGCAATCGCAATAGCTCCCACAGGATCTGTGCCTGTCGAGGAACTAAGTACAGAGTCCAGTTTGCCAGCAGTCGTCGTATCGAAAGTGTACGCATCCAAGTCTGGACTGCCACCAGAATTCACGAGCAGCACAACAGCGCCGGTCGAGTCTTCTGCCAGGCCAGCCGGACTTGCTCCAGTCGAGGCGGTGCTGCTTAGGGCTGTCAGAGCGTATGTTGTCCCAGAGGTTGACAACACAAAACCCGAGATGTTGCCAGAGGAACTACCGCTGACCGTCGAGTTGGCGACATAGACGTATGCGCCAGATGCGGTGGGCAGAATGGAGACAGGCGTTAGTCCGCCGCTCGCAAAAGGGGAACCGGAGACCTCGACCGGAGTGCCGCTGAGCGAGCTGTAGTTAAACGCGCGCAGTCCTCCGGTGTTGCTGCTTGAGGATGTGCCCAAGGTTTCACCAATATAGAGGAGTCTATTGAGCGGATCCACGGCGACGGAAGCCGCAACACCTCCCGGACCCTTGACCGGGATCAGGGCGCTAACGGAAGCCGAAAGAGGGTTGGCGCTGGCTGCCGCGAATGGAATCATCGCGGTGCCGGCGGTGCCGAGAGCGACAAATACATTCGTGTTGTCTGGCGAGATAGCCAACTGGTGCGCCGTGATGCCGGCAAGCGCCAACTGTTGCGCCGCTCCCGTGCTCGTACCGCTGCTAGGACTGATCGGGATTGCGTACAGGTACCCCGATCCAGAAGCATCCAGCAGCCATGAGTTCGTTGCGTCCACCTTGATGGAAGCGGCGGCAAAGTCTGTTGAAACCGGCATTGTACTGGCAAGTTTCAATACCCCCCCCGTACCGATGGTGTAGAGGTAAATGCCAGTCTGGGTGCCCACGTATAAAAAGGAATTGTTGGGAGCAACTGCAATCGAATATGGGGCGGAGGTTAAGGTATAGGGGCTGCCGGTGAGAGCCGTCAGATTACCGTTGAAGATGGAATAGCCCGCAATTTCAAGCTGGCCCGCATTGGCGTTCAGCACATAGAAGACTCCGCTGGAAGTAGTGCAGTTTGTGATGCAACTACTTGTGCTGGTGACATTCCAGAAGTTCTTGCAGCCCGTTGCCAGCAGCAACGTCAGAAGTATCCACCTCGCCCGCGTTCCGTTCTGCATGCTCTCCCCTTGGGGACCTGTCATGGCGTCGCTTCCGCGCGGGTCCGTTCACGTTCATGATTTGACCTTCCGCCCTGAAAGAATCAAGAGGAAGCCTAGGCTAAGTGAACGCATTCCCGTAAGATATCCGGCCTGACAGGGTCCGGTGTCTGTTTGATGCACACCGGACCTTGACGGGTTTTCCGTTGCCTGCAAAGCTAGTGGCTATTCGAAGCGGTTTCGATCGCCGGCTTTGTGAAAAGCGAAGCATCGAGCTTGGGGTTCACCGCGACGTTGTCGATGATGATTTTCTCAGCTTGCACGGGCGCTTCCTTGATTCCACTGGCCGTCTTGGCCACGGGAAGAACTCTTGTCTCCAGAACAAACGGAACCTGAAGGCCGCTGACCTGCCGGTAATCGCGGTAGTAGACTTCGACGGAATGCTCTATGCCATCGAGACGCCTGGGCTGCCCTTCAACCTTAGCTTCCAGGAAGGTTTGCGCGTCGATCCACAAATGGATTGCATGCCCATCTTTCATGGTCAGCTTCAGTTTGTAAGCGTCGCGATCTTCCACCTTGTCCATGCCGTCCAGCTCGACCTTGGTGCCTTTTGCCGCGTAATCCACTAGCGGCCCATCAAGTTCCGCCTGTGCCGATGAAACCTTTAGTTCGTCCGCGGAGAAGGGCTCGACCTGAAGACGGTTCAGATAGGGTCTAAGTTTCCAGCCGCTGTTGCCATCGAACACCTGGACAGCAGTCTGGCCTTTGAATTGGAGTTCAAACCGAACCTTGCGGGGCCGCTGCATTTCCATCGTGAAAGGCAGTAACACTTCGTCCTTCGGCCGCGGGTCGGTAGGGAGTGCGGAGATTTTCTTGCCGTCCGGTGCGATCTTCGGAATGGGCGCCCGCTGATTTCCCCCTACGCCCATCTTTCCTGTCCAAGAAATGGCTTGGACCGACCGCCATGCCTGCAGGCCGCCTCGAGCCGCGACGTTCTTGTTCACAATATCGGAGGCTGAAAGGTTCGCCCGCATCTGTGCGGTATCCGCCGCAGCGGCGACAGAGACTGCGGACACAACGAGCATGCTGACTGCAAGCAACTTTCGAATCATGGTAACCCCTCACTGTAAGAAATTGAGGCCAACCGCGGAAGGTCGAGCCGGTTTGATTCTTTCGCAGCCAAGCATTCCCACTGGCTGCGAGCTGTCAATAATTACGGATGTTATTCAACCACGAGTCCGTCTGCATGGAAATTCCCAATCACCACGTCGACGCGATCTCCGCGTTTCACCCTCCGGCCTGGATTCGAGAATGCCATCCAGTAGGACTTGCCCGCTTCGGGGGTGTTGATCTGGCGCAACTGCCCAACTTTTTCAAGCGATGGAACGGACAGTCTGAGATGTGAATCCTGCGCCATCAGGTATGCATCGATTGTCTTGTCGTTCAGCGGCTTGGCCTTGTCCGCGTCCAGAACATGCCAGGAAAAGCGAATCAGTTCGCCTGATTCCGCAGCCTTTACTGTGGGCGAGTCGATTCCCCAAAAGAGTGCGTAATACCTGCCTGCTCGTCCAGCGAAGCGATTGGGCTGAAAGCGATTTGATGCGGCGCCTGCCGCGGCGGGCGCCGTGGTGGCAGGGGTTGGGGCCGGAGACGCGGTTGCAGATTGGGCACAGACCGGTGAAACGAGCATGCTGCCGGCGAGAATTCCCGCCAGCAGCATCGCCTTCATCAACAGTGAACATTTGCAATCAAACTGAATCATGTTTCGAGTCATCACGTTCCTCGTTCCTTTTGATGGGCCGGAGATCCTGGTTGGGATCTCCGGC
>Ga0181500_1119629_pt1 | contig 9461 bp, 8 predicted proteins | sample PEATcosm2014_Bin_8_FD_127741 | JGI IMG/M metagenome (GOLD analysis project Ga0181500, IMG submission 127741) | Metatranscriptome of peatland microbial communities from MTU Mesocosm Facility, Houghton, MI, USA - PEATcosm2014_Bin01_10_metaT... | ecosystem: Environmental > Terrestrial > Soil >... | reverse complement strand
CGCCAACGAAGCTCATGCGGAGCGGGGTACGGCTAATGATCATTAGTCGCCTCCAGAACGTAGCTCACTGCTGCGGCGAAGTTTTCTACTACCACGTCGGGGGTGTAGGGGTACCGCCCGTCGCGGCCAGCCTCGCCCGTGCGGACGCCGATGCTCTTCACTCCGGCGCGCTGGGCGGCCCCAAAGTCGGCAGTTGAATCGCCAATGAACCAGCTTTCGCTCAGTTTCAGGTTCATGTCTTGGGCGGCCCGAAGGACGAGCCCAGGCGCGGGTTTGCGGCAGTCACATCGGATCTTGAGTGCTTTCACCTCTCCCGAGAAGCCCGAGTCGGGATGGTGGGGACAGATATACTTCGCGTCAAAATAAGCCTTGGCTCGGGCTACTTCCGCGTCGAGACGCCCATGAATGCGCCGAAGGTCAGTCGTGCTGGCCTCACCCCGGGCCAAAACGGGTTGGTTGGTGACCAGCACGCTGCGGTATTCTGCCTCATTGAGGCGCTTCAACGCTTCACCAACAAAGGGGAATACCGCCAAATCCTCGGCGCTCCGGATGAAACCCCTCTCCTCGTTGACCGTACCGTCGCGGTCGATGAACACAGCCCTTTGTTGGAAGCGGTAGCTGGCCCGTTGCACAGTTCCTCGGGTCAGGGCCGCCTCGGCCTTGTCGAGTCGGCTCGGGGTACCAAGGTCTTTGATGTATTCCGACGATACATAGCCGGCCAAGGGGCGGCCGTCGGCGACCACGCGGGGAAACAGGTCCTTCGCAAAGTCCAGGGGCGGTTTCAAGTCCCGATAGGCTAAAAGCGATTCTTTCTCAAGAATATAGAGGGCGGCGTTGACGAGGTTCGGGAACCAACTGCCCGGGGTGTGCGGGTATGAATGGAAGCCTACGATGCGCGCCTCGTCATCAATCTCGACCAAGTCAGAATCTTCGGGGTGATCGTTGGGGTGGAGGAACAGGGACCCGGCGCTTCCCGGTCGCTTCAGGTGGAAAGTCAGAAACCTGTCGAGATCGACGTCAAAAAGCGTGTCACCGTAGACCACAAGGAACCGGTCCGCCAGCAGTTCGGTCAGCGCAAGGACGGCCCCAGCAGTGCCTCGAGGCTCACCGTCATTGATCAGGTGGCACCGGATACGCAACTCGGCAGCTGCCAAGAAGTCCTCGATGACCTCGGCCCGATGGTTGACCAGAACCAGGGCTTCCTCGAGCCCCGCCACTTCCAGGGCTCGGAGTTGCCGCAGGAGCAGCGGAACGCCGGCCACGCTCACCAAGGGCTTGGGCAGGCCTCCCAAACGTTCCTGCAAGCGCGTGCCTTTGCCGCCCGCCAAGATCACGGCCTGCTTCAAAGCAGGCCCTCTTGGGCCGCAACTTCTCGCATGGCCCGCTTCATGGCCCCTTGGGAGTCCAAGGCCGGCCGCCACCCAGTGTCCCGGAGTTTCTGAACTGAGTAGTGAAACTTGGGGACGTCCCCAACCCAACCTTTGTTGGACGTGCCAAACTGAAGCGTCGCTTGAGGAGCGACCAGAGCAACAAGGCCCTCGGCGATACTCCTCACGGTGACGCCATCGTCGACAGCACCGATGTTGAAGACGTTGAGCTTGTCCGTGACTTTGCGCCGGAGGTGGAGCATAGCGCCAATTAGATCGCTGACATGGAGGTACCCTTTTTGCTGGGTTCCGTTTCCCAAAACTTCGAGCCTCGTGGGGTCTTTGTTCAGTTTCCTGGCAAAATCGAGAAGCACGCCGTGGGTGGCCGGGACTCCGATGACGTTGGGGAACCGAAAGATCAACGCCTGCTCGAGTGAGCTCTCGACGGCGGCAGAAATGAAGGCTTCACTGGCCAGCTTCATGGCACCATAGTTGCTGATGGGGAACAGCGGTCCCACGTCTTCACGCAGAACCGTCATTCCCAAATCGCCATAGATGGCAGACGTCGAAGCGAAAAGAATCCGGGGAATCTTCGCGGCTTTCATAGCGTTGACAACGGCGAACGTCGTCATAAAGGTGTCTTTCAGGTCGACGGAGGGGTCGGCGATGCCGGCAGGAATATCCGAGTTGGCAGCAAGGTGCCAGACCTCCGCAAGAGGCTTGAGCCGATTGAGCGAGACGAGGAGGTTCGTTACCTCCGATTCGTTTGAGAGCTCAATTTCGTGAAAGCTAAACCGCGGGTTTGATTCAAGCTCGGCGAGGTTCTTGCGGGAGCCCCGGCACAGGTTATCGGCGACATGCACCCTGCTGCCCTCGGCCAAGAGGGCCCTTACTAGATTGACACCAACGAAGCCGGCGCCGCCCGTAATGAAGACAGACTTGTTCAAATTCCCTTGCTCCTTCGCAATTGTTTCAAGGTCCGGAATCCGTGCCTAAGGGCCGCCAGGACCTTCCCGCGCAGGATGATGCCGAGATGATGCCTTCTCCGTGGTCGCGAGGGCAAAGCTGCAAGGAAGGTTTCGATCATCGGCAGTTGAGCTTCCCAGGCCGCCCGGCCTGCGACGGCGGCTTGGCGGGCCCGGTTCCCAAGCTGTTCGGCTCCTGACAAGTCAAGCGGTGCCAGGTTCTCGGGGTCGTACAGCAATCCGTCGGTTCCTGAGCGGATGTACTCGTTGGCCGTTGGCTCATCGGGAGCCAAGACACACTGGCCCAACGCCAAGGCCTCGAGCACCGCCATGCCTATCCCCTCTTGCCTTCGGGGGGCAAAGAAGACGTTCACCCGGGCCAGAGCCTCCCGGTAATCCTCGGAGCTCTCAAACCAACCCGTTTGCTCCCACTCGCCGGCGGGAACCTGTTCCTTCGTCGGAAGCACCGCCTGACTGGGTGTGTCGGCGGTGTGCAGATGGAATGATCGAAAGGCAGTTGACCCGATCAGCGGCCCTATGTGCCGCCAATCGAGGGTCTTGGTCCGGGGCCAAAAAAAACCCCTCAACCCGTGCTCGAAGTGGGCCTGATGGGGCGGAACGGTTGGTCGGTAGGTCACCCTCAAACAGTCGAAGCCCCAGGGCTCCAGCAGCGTCGCCAGTGATTGGGAGAAACAGAGAACTTTGAATCCTTGGTAGGCGTTCCAGAACTGCAGGTCCAGCGGACACTCGTCGTACATGGGCACCAACACCACAGATCGGGCACCGAACGCCTCCAGTTCCTGGGGTCGAAACCAATGCTGCCAGACGATGACGAGGTCCCAGCGACCCGGCATCTTGGTCCACACGTCTTGGTGAGCAACCACCGTCACAGAGCCAAACCATTGAATCAGCAGGTCGATGAAGAACTGGGACGACCGGGTCTTGGTCAAATGGTAGCTATTGGCCAAAAATGCGACGTTCATACGTCGAGGTAGGTGATCCAAGGGGTTTCAATCGAGGCAGGCCACCAAAGACGGGCGGGCCAACCCAGCCAATACCGGGGCGCGACCACGGGAGCTTCCCGGCTGCACAGGGCGGCACCCCACCACGCGAAGGTGGAATTGGAGATGACCCCGCCCTGGCAAAGGGACATGAGGGCCAAGTCTTCAAGGGGTCCGAGGGGCGAAACCGACTTGTGAGGAAGGTGCCCGAATAACTCTCGGGCCCACTCGGGGGAGTCTCCCAACAGGAACACGTGGGCATCGGGAACCCTCGACCTCACCCAGTCCAGGGACTTCTGGTAAAAGGAGCCCGGGAGAAGGGGGCGGATGCCGTCGCCCACTACAAACCGCTCGTAGTCGCCTCGGCGGAGGTGAACAAAGATCGGCGCCCGCCCCCGGGCCTCGGCCAGGACCCGAGCCGCCTTTTCCAGTTGTTCGGGTCTGAACACGAAGGGACTGGTGCCGGAATACGGGAATTGGAAGTTGCCATTGACGTAGCGCCAAGGGAGCAACCCCTTCTTCACCGTTTGCAAGTTCTCCTTTTCGACAATCGAACTGAAGATTCTGGTTTCGACGAACAAGAACCGAAACAGAGGATTGAGAACCTTGTCCACCAATCTCGTGAAAGGGCGAAAATCGGTATTGTAGTACCGCCGCAACCCGGGAAACATGCGGTGGACCCGATAGAGGTTGATGGTGAAGATCCGCTCTCTGGGCCGCCGGATCGATTCGAGGAAGGTCACTTGGAACAGGAGATTCCCCAGGCGGCCACCAGGGGCAAAATACAGGATCATTGCTGTTCTTTGACCTTCTCTGCAATCCAGCGCACCGTGATTTCCATCCCCTTGCGCAGCGGGTAGTTGGGTTGCCAGCCCAGTTTCTCCTGGATCAGCTTGTTGTCGGAGTTTCTTCCCCTCACTCCCAACGGACCGGGAATATGCTTGATGGTGATCTTCTTGCCTTGGATTTCGGCCGCCATCAGGGCCAGCTGATTGATGGTGACCATCTCTTCAGACCCAATGTTGACCGGCCCGACGAAGTCCGACAGGAACAACCGCCGAATTCCCTCGACGCATTCATCGACAAACAGGAACGATCGAGTCTGCTCGCCGTCGCCCCACATCTCAATCTGCCCATTGTTCGGGCACAAGATGACTTTTCGACCAAAGGCAGCCGGGGCCTTCTCCCTGCCTCCATCCCAGGTACCGTAGGGCCCAAAGATGTTGTGGAACCGCGCAATGCGAACTTCCAGGCCATAGTTACGGGCCGCCGCCAGGAACATCCTCTCGCTGAACAGCTTTTCCCAACCGTACTCGCTGTCGGGCGCCGCCGGGTAGGCCGAGTCTTCGGAGCACATCGGGTTGTTGGGGTCGCGCTGGTTATATTCGGGGTACATGCAGGCCGAGGACGAGTAGAAGACCCGCTGTTTCTTGGCTCCGGCAGCCTTGCGACGGGGAGCGATCTTGGTCATCTTCTCAATGACATTGAGGTTGATCAAAGAACTGTTGTGCATGATGTCAAAATCGTGCTCGCCGGTAAAGACGAACCCTGCGCCGCCCATGTCGGCGGCGAGTTGGTAGATTTCGTCGAGCTCATCGGTGACCACGGCGTCGACAACCCGGGGATCCCGTAGGTCGCCAATGATGAAGTCGTCGGCCGCCGTATGATCGTACTCGGGGAACTTGACGTCGACACCCCTGACCCAGTAGCCCTCCTTAACCAAGCGCCTCACCAGATGGCCGCCGATGAAGCCCCCGGCGCCTAGAACGATGGCGGTCTTTGACCCTGGAATCAGCGGCCGGTGCGAGGTGTTGCCGAGCAGAACCTTCGAGGCTTCGTTGCCAACCTCTTTTCGATACATGGTCTTGCCGCCGTCGGGCGACTCAAAAACGTAATCAGTCATTGCGACTCTCCTTCTCCGTCTTGGAAATTTCGTCTGGGTTCATATGCGTTGCCATGAGGGCGGAAACAATGCGTCAAGATCTGGTTCTACTCCCTTCTCGCGGGCAAACCATTGGCGGGGGACGACCACCTTTACGCCGGATCTTGCATTGAGGTACGCACCCCACCAACTGAAGGTGGAGTTGGCTGCGATGACGCCTGCCGCTTGTACCATGAGGTTCAAGTCTAGCCAGAGTGTCCTTCCACCGTCTGTGAGGACTTGCGCGTTCGAAACGCCGGAAAAGAGCTGCTGGCACTCCTCAGGGTCATCAGAAACGACTAGAAACTGTTGACCTGAAAAAAGGTTCATGGCCCTCAAATAATAGTCGAGGGAGAGAATCGGAAAGGTTCCCTTGTAGTCGGTGCGCCGGACGTGGACGAGGACCGCACGACGGGCCTGCTCAAGCCAAGGGTCGGATTGGCCCAATCGGCTCAACTGAGCTCTCACCGGGTCAAACTCGGCGGTCCCAAGGTCGCTGAAGTACTTGTAGGATTGCCAATAGCCGTCGAGGAAACAACTCGACCGGGCCTTGAGCAGTCGGGCATCGAATTCCTGAGCCCGCTCCAGCCAAAACGACCGGGTACGCTCAGGTCGAAATCTTTGTGCCAACCGGTACAGCTTTCCCCCGATGCCTGGGTCCCCTCGAACTTCGTCCAAAAGCGCTGGGGAAGCTTCCACGATTTTCGCAAGCGTCAGTATGTCCGGATTGTTTTCCCAGTGCGGGTCAAAATAGACCTCGGCGCCAGCGCGCCGGGCCACCGCGAGAGCTGTGTAATACTCAAACAGTTGGTTTCCCAGCCGTCCGCGAAAATGGACGACAACACTTTTACCCAATTCGACTAGCCCCCTAACCGGCTCAAGATGAGCCTTCGCGCGGTTTGCATCCGAGAAGTCCACCGGTCCCACGGGTTGCCCCAGTAGTACCGATTGAACGTCTTGCGGTCGGACCGCGCGTCCCTGACGATCACATCAGGATGCACGATGTCCCCCAAGGGTTCGGGAGCCTTTCCGCCCTTGGCCGACCCAGCCTGAACTGTGTTCGACGCCAGCTCGTTAAACCCCAAGTTGGTGATCATGTTACGATTGGGATAGACCGAGAGGGCGCCCGACTTCCATTGACAGAGGACCCACTGGTAATCCCAGGTGTCGATAGGGAGGTCGCGCGTCCGGCGAAACATCGTCCGCCAATACTTGCGCTCTTTGCGTGAATCCCAGAATTCGGCGGCGTCGGCCTCCTTGAGGAACACTTCCAAGGTGTGCATGTCGAGATCAATCTTGTCCCAGGCCCGCTTCCATGTAGCCCAACCCCAGCCGTGTCCATAGCGGGAGAAATAGTAACTTCCCGACTGGTCAGATCGAGGCACAAAGCTGGTACCGCAGATCTGGGCCACCCTTTCATCGCTTCGATAACGTTCGAGGCCCTCGGCGGCAAACGCGAAGAAGTCCGGGCTCGGCAGGCAATCGTCTTCGAGGATAACGCCTTCACCCGCTTCGGCCAGGAACCAAGAAATGGCCTCGGCAACGTTGCGGCGGATGCCGACGTTGGTGTCCCTGAAAAACGTCCTGACGTCGCACGGCCAATCGACACCCAGAACCGCTTCACGCGCTGCCGCGCAGGCCTCGGCCTCTCCCCGGCGAGACCGGGGTCCATCCGCTGCCAAGAAGAGTCGAGCCGGGCGGGCGGCGCGGATGGCCTGAAAGACCCTGGCCGTCTGTTCGGGCCTGCGAAAGAAGATAAGCAAGACGGCGGGGGTGGTTTGTCGCGGTTTCATGAAGAACTCTCTGAGGTAAGCGCAAGGACGCGACTCAGCGCCTGGGCGACTCGCTCTGTGGAAATCGTGCGGATGTCTTCAAACGAACCGTCGTCGTAGCGTCTGCGAAGGTATTCCGGATCGTCGGACCGAGCCTCGATCGAGGACGGGAACACGAATTCCGTTCGGGAACGCGACCCCGCAGGATAAGGCACGAATCGGCCGTAGTGCTGCCCGAAACAGATTCCAATCGCGCCCGGCACGCCCACGGCTAAGGCGATGTGGAGCAGGGCGCTGTCATTTCCAACAAAGGCGGCTGCCCGGCTCAAGGTGTAGGTCGTTGAGGCAAGCGACGTCTTGGCCCTCAAGTCGACCACTCGATCGGCGCTGATCTCTGACCATTCGCCACCCCTCGCGGTGCCTAGCAATACCACCGCCAGGGTCGTCGTTTTGACCAACCACTGGGCCAGCGCCTGATAGCGGTCCAAGGGCCACTCTTTTTCGGGGCGGCTGGCGTCGATGTGAAAGGCCACGAAGCCAGCCATGGGAAGGTCTTCCCTTGACTCCAGGTTCGTCGATTCGATTTGGGGCAGGCTCCGCCGGACGGGCAACCCAAGCCAATGCTCTACAAACTCTTGGTTGCGGTAGGCCTCAAACAGGACGGCTCTGCTCTGCTCGACAAACCGATCGTAGATCCGCGACCGGCCCGGGCCCGCTCCTCTGTTCACTGAGTTGCCTTCGGCCGCGACTTTTTGAACAGCCCGAAGGTCGGCAACCAAACGGTCGGCCCAAACTGTCGGGGAATAGGTTGGGTGAACCAGCACTTCAAAACACCGAGCTTTGAGCCGCCATGCAAGCTGCGCCCGATAGAGCGGCGACCGGCTATGACGCGTCACATCGATGGCTATCCACTCGTCCACGAGCTCGCCGTCGAGGACTTGGGCGAAAGGCAACCAGGCCTGGTTCCCAATTACGGTAATGCGGTGGGTGGCAAACCCCGAAACCTGGACCGTGTGTAGGACGTTCCTAAAGAGCACGTAGTCGCCGATCGCATCGAGACGCACCAACCCAAGCGACCGCTGCTCTACCCACGTGGGCCCCAGGTATCGCCAGAGGCCAACTGCCAGTTTCAAGCCCAGTGCGGCGGGACTTTCGATCAAGGCCCGGAGTTCCCGGGCAGCTCTCTTGAAGAGCCGAAACAGAAACTTCGTCATCGGGGCGGCTTCGGGTCTTGAAGCCGTGCGACCAGACCTGTGGTTGAATAGCCATCCACAAAGGGAAGGACGGCCGTTCGCCCCGCGAATTCCCGGCCCACTACCCCTTCGATCTTGTAGTCTCCACCCTTCACTAGGATGTCCGGCCGAAGGCTTCGGATCAAATCGAGGGGCGTGTCGTCGTCGAAGATGGTCACGTAGTCGACAAACTCAAGGGCCGCCAAAAGAATGGCCCGGTCTTCCTGGCGGTTAATCGGCCGCGTTGGACCCTTGAGCCGCCTGGTCGAAGCGTCCGAATTCAGACCGACCATCAAGGCCGACCCCAGGGCCCGAGCCTTCCTGAGGTAGTCGACGTGGCCTGAGTGGAGCAGATCAAAGACTCCATTGGTAAAGACCACGGGGGCCCCTTGAGCCGCCAGCTTCTGACGAATTTCGATGAGTTGGGCAGCGTCGACCACCTTGGCGGGGCCCAACCCTCCGAGTCGGTCTGCCAATTCTCTAGGAGTCACACTCGCAGTCCCCAGCTTGCCGACGACGATCCCTCCGGCCAGATTGGCCAGATGAACCGAGGTTCTGCGGTCGAGACCAGCCGCCAAGCTCACGGCCAGGGTCGCCAGCACCGTGTCGCCGGCTCCTGAAACATCGTAGACTTCCTGTTTCGCTGCTGGCTCGTGGAAGCGTTCGGCGCCGACGTAGCTCATCCCTTGGTCGGAGCGCGTCACCAAGATCGCGCCCACTTCGTAGGAAAGCAAAACCTCCGTTGCCGCGCTGACCACAACCTCGTTGTCGTTGGACAGAGGCCGACCGGCGGCTTCGCCCAGCTCCTTGAGGTTAGGTTTTACCAGACTCGCTCCCACGTACTTCGTCCAATTGTTGTGCTTGGGGTCCACTAGGACGGGAATCGAACCCGCAGTTTCGATGACCAACCGACAGACGTCGTCGCGGCAGACGCCCTTGGCGTAATCCGACAGAATGATCAGATCGTGAGACGGAACGAGCTCGCTGACCCGTTCCTTGAGTATGTTGTAGTCGTCGCTGGAAAAGTCGGCGGGGTTCGAATCGAAGTCGACCCTGACGATTTGTTGATGACCGCCTACCACGCGGATCTTAGTCACGCAAGGAACCTTGGTGACAACACAGCAATTTCGGACGCCATCTTGGGCTAGCAGCGAACCAAGTTGCCCCGACGACTCGTCACTCCCGACGAAGCCCAGGAGGGTG
>Ga0181500_1276717_pt1 | contig 9473 bp, 8 predicted proteins | sample PEATcosm2014_Bin_8_FD_127741 | JGI IMG/M metagenome (GOLD analysis project Ga0181500, IMG submission 127741) | Metatranscriptome of peatland microbial communities from MTU Mesocosm Facility, Houghton, MI, USA - PEATcosm2014_Bin01_10_metaT... | ecosystem: Environmental > Terrestrial > Soil >... | reverse complement strand
GCAGTGCGGCATCGCCGGCATAGAAATTCAAGAGCACAGCGACGCCGCCAGCGACTTCGCAGACGCCGACCAGCGGGCCAAGAAGATGAGGAAGGGGCAAGCCGATCCCTGCAAACCGCCCCGCGCCCAACTCATCGGGGTGCGCGAACTTGAGGATTCCTTCAGTCAGGAACACCAAGCCCACAATCGCTCGAATCAGGATCATGGGAATGTCGCGGCGCATCGTTGCCTCCCGGCGGCGGGCTCTTTGGGGATGCCTGTCCTGCTTGCGGATGAAGGCCGGCCTTCGAGCCAGATGTTCAGCAAGAATACCTCAGGGGCGGACCGGTTTGCGGCCCGTTGGACAAGTTGAGCGCAAATTCCCGTATGTCTCCAGGGAAATGCGCGTCCCAGCAGCAAGCGGCGTGCCTGGTCACTTTCAGTGAAGCAGTTTTTCAATCGCCCCCGCCAAGGCTTGAGGCTTGGTCGATGGGGCATAACGCTGGACGACGTTTCCTTTTCGATCGATGAGGAATTTTGTAAAGTTCCACTTGATGCTGCCCGCCCCCAGAAAGCCGAAGATTCCTGGTTTGCTGCGTTTGAGCAAGCCGTAAAGTGGGTGTGCGTGAGGGCCGTTGACGTCGATTTTGGCGAACAGGGGGAAGCTGACGCCATAATTCTTCTCACAGAACGCGCCGATCTCGGCTTCCGTGCCGGGTTCCTGGGCGCCGAATTGGTTCGAGGGGAAGCCCAGCACCTCGAAGCCGCGGTTCTTCAAGGAGCGGTAGAGCTGCTCGAGGCCGACCAATTGTGGCGTGTAGCCACATTTACTGGCGGTATTCACAATGAGCAGAACCCGGCCCTCGAAGTCGGCCAGACTCTTTGTGCGGCCATCCAGCAGCGGGGCGGAAAACCGATAAATCGACTCTTCCGACTCTTCGACCACCATAAAACCTCCCGCAGAGCGGATGTCATGTGAGTGCGATCTGCGTCTAAGAGGGATGCAGCGAAGCAGAGCGGGGATGCAAAGTCGCATCAACCCATTTGGGTCCGGTAGACTGTGGACTGGGTCCCAAAATAACTGGGGTGGAAATGACCGGGCACGATGTGGCCGGGGACCCCGGGAAGCGGTCTTTGCTCCTTGGGGCGGTAACGACTGTACATCGTCCCTGGGGTGGTAAAATCAGTCTTTCCTAGAGTCAGGATCAGATTTTCAGCAGTGAGGGTGTCGATATTCTTCCCGTGAAGCCGAACTTGATGGCGAACTATGGACCGCACCAGTACGTTGGCTCGCCGCATGGCTCCAGCCCGGTGAAGGCAAAGCATCTTTGCATCGCTCGCGCTCTGCGGACCGCGGGTCGACTGGCAAGCTTGAACTGTCTGGTGGGGATGACGTTGCTGCTGGTCATGGCGCTCGCCGCCGGCACAGCCTTCGCACAGCAGCCGCAGATGATCGATCAGATTCGTGTGATCGGCAACCGGCGCATTCCCAAAGAGACGATCTTGGCGCGCCTGTTTACCCATACCGGCGACACCTACGACTCGATTTCGATCGAGCGAGACTTCAACTCGCTTTGGAACACCGGGTACTTCGAGAATCTTCGCATCGAGCGCGAGGACTCTGAGAAGGGCATCATTCTGGACATCTTCGTCAAGGAGAAGCCCACGATCCGCGAAATCAACTACAAGGGCCTGAATGTAGTCTCTCAGTCGGACGTGCTGGACCGGTTCAAGAAGGAGAAGGTCGGGCTTACGGTTGAGAGCCAGTACGACGCGGCCAAGATTTTGCATGCGACAACCGTGCTGAAGGACATTCTGTCGGAGCATGGGCACCAGTTCGCGACCGTCAAGCTGGACATCAAAGACATTCCGCCGGCCTCTGTTCAGGTGAACTTCAACATCAAGGAAGGCCCCACGGTGAAGGTGGGCCAGATCAAGTTCACTGGCAACGAGCACCTGAGCGGACTCGTGCTGCGCCGCGCAATGAAAAACCTGAGGCCGATCGGCATCCCGCGCTCGCTCATTTTCGAGAATCTGTTTCCGCAGACATTCGATTCCTCGAAGCTCGAGGAGGACACGGAGAGGGTGCGCCAGGCCTACCGCGACAAAGGCTACTACAACGCCGCAATCGAGGAGCCAAAGACGCAGATTCGCGACGAGGGCGGACTGAACATGTTCACCTTCCGGCCCAACAAAGGCAAGCGCATCGACATTCAGATGCCTGTCGAAGAAGGCGACCGCTACCGGCTGGGGGCGATCACCTTCACCGGGAACAAGGCTGTGAGCAACGTGAAGGCACTGCGCGCCACTTTTGCCGTAAAGGACGGTGAATGGTTCAACGCCACGCTGATAGGCAAGGGCCTGGAGAATCTGAAGAAGGCTTACGGGCAGTTGGGTTACATCAACTTCGGCGCCATTCCCAAGCCAAGCTTCGACGACCAGAAGAAAACCGTCTCGCTGGATATCGACATCGACGAAGGCAAGCCTTTCTATGTCTCGCGCATTGAGTTCCAGGGCAACACCATTACGCGCGACCGGGTCATCCGGCGCGAGCTGATGCTGGATGAAGGTTCGGTATACAACTCTCAGCTTTGGGAGTACAGCCTGCTGCGCCTGAATCAGTTGGAGTACTTCGAGCCCCTCAAGGTCGAGCAGGATTCCGAGGCCCACCAGGATGCCGAGGCGGGCACCGTGGACCTGTTGCTCAAGGTCAAGGAGAAGGGCAAGAACTCGATCGGCGTGAACGGCGGAGTCAGTGGCCTGTCGGGCGCGTTCCTGGGCGTCAACTACCAGACCAACAACTTCCTGGGTTTGGGTGAAACGCTGAGTTTGCAGGGCAATCTGGGCAACGTGAGCCGCCAGTTCATGTTCGGTTTTTCGCAGCCGTACTTGCGCAATCGCCCGCTCAATCTTGGCTTCCAGCTCTTCAACACGAAGCAGGATTTCAACGCGGCCAAGAACTACCAGACGACCACAGGTCAATCGATCAACCTGTCGTCGGCGCAGCAGTCGCTCACGCAGAACTACAACCAGGCATCGGACGGCCTCACATTCTCGTTGAGCTATCCGCTGAAGCGGCACGCCTTCCAGCGCGTGGGCATGACCTATTCGTTGAACAAGTCGACGATCACCGCGTTCAGCACCGCCTCGCAGACCTTTTTCCAGACCATCAGCTTCCGGTCGGGGATTCAGGGGTCGAATGCGCTGGCGGGCATCGTGAACAGCTCGGCTTCTTTCAGCTATATCTACAACACGGTCAATAATCCGTTGCGCCCGCGCAGCGGCAAGGAATACACGGTGGCCTTCCAGGTGGCAGGCCTCGGCGGCAACGTGCGCTATATTCAACCGGCGGTGGCCTTCAAGGAGTTCCTGCCGATGCACCTTCTGCGGCCTTCGCCCGGTGGCCGCAACGTGCTGGGCTTGCGCGCGCAATTGGGTTATGTGCAGGGCTTTGGCGGCGACGTTGCCCCGCCCAACAACCGTTTCTTCTCCGGCGGCGAGGGTGAGTTGAGAGGCTTCGATATCCGCGGTGCAACCCCGTATGGATATGTGCCCAATCGCGTCAATGTCCAGTTGACCAACCCGGACGGCAGTTGCGTTCCGCGCGACCCGACCCAGCCAGAACTCGGACAATGCATCCAGGTGCCGCTGCCTGTGTACGGCATCGCCTCGATCGGCGGCGATACCAACCTGACGACCAATGCGGAGTACCGCATACCGATTGCCGGTCCGGTGACCTTCGCATTCTTCGACGACTTTGGCCTTGACGTGGCCCTCAACAAGGGACAGTTGAAGCAGAGTCCCGAGGGATTTGCTTCGCTCACGGCGCCGCTCTATGGCTGCCCGGTCTACAACAACGGCTCTTGCCAGGGCGGCATTCCGGGCTCGCTGGTCGGTTTCAGGCCGGACATCCGTCCGATCACTGGCACCAACTTCGTTCCGCGCATGTCCACCGGCGCCGAGATTTCGGTTATTATGCCGATCATCAACGCGCCCTTCCGGCTGTACTATGCGTATAACCCATTGCGGCTGTATGAGCAACCTTACTGCAACAGCGTCACTCTTGGGGGCAACAAGCAGAGTTGCACAGCTCAGCTGATTACGCGCGATCTGTTTCCGCCCGGCGGCGCGGGCGACTATACGTATGGAGAGGCGCTGGCAGGCTACGGCGCGCGGTATCTGTTCCGCGAGCCGCGCAAGACCTTCCGCTTGACCGTTTCAACCACTTTCTAGGTGACAGCTCTCCGCAGGAAGATGAAAGGGCCTCTCATCGCGAGTGGCCCTTTTGTCTTTGCCGCGAGCAGGCAGCGCGCTGTTGAATGCCTGGTGAATTGTCACGATGCGTCTTGACGCGGAGCCGGCCGGCGGGCAAGCATGGATGCCATGCAAACACTTGGATTGTCCGGTGAGAGTAAGCGCTCCGACGGCAGGCTGAAGAGCATCTTCTGGCCTACTGTGGAGAATGCCTGGGACGTGGATTCACTGGGCCGTCAGGGATTCTGGATATGCCAGATCATAGCGGTCTTTCAGCTTGTTGTTGCGTTGGCCACTGGAAACCCAATCATGATCGCTAGCGGCGCGGCTGCGGCGCTGGTGTTTCTGATTGGCGGCATGGGGGTGCGAGAGGGCAGTTGGCCGGCTGCGGCGCTGGTCTTCGGCGTCTTTTTTGCCGGTCTGCTCTACACCATGGCTAACGGCCAGTTCCCAGGCATTCTGGCGATTCTAGCCGCTGGCATCCTGCTCTCCAACGTCCGCGCGGCCTTTCTGGCCTCGGAGTGGAAGCCCGCAGGCGAAGAGGAGGACAAGCCCATGCGCTTCAACGAGACCTTGGGCGACAAGCTGGCAGACCAACTGCCGGCGAAGGCGTGGCCCGTGCTGCAAATCCCGTTTTTCGTGATCGCCGCGCTCATCCTGCTTCTAAGTCTTGCCGGTTTGTGCATTGTTCTGCTGCATCGGTACGGCATCTAGCCACATGCAGGTCAGGCGCAGCCTTGATGTCGGCGTCAGAAGCTGGATAAGGACGGCGAGTGCGAGGAAATTCACGGCTTGCCGGTTTGACGCTCCTACCCAGCCCTCCTATAATCCAGGGAGTTCCTGCTGATGTCTCCGCTCGCGTTTTTTGCGGTTTCTGCGCCCCTCCAGGCGCGGACCCTTTCAAACCGGGGTCCCCAGAGACAGGTCTTCGTAGCTGGGGTGGCAAGAATGACGGTATGGTTTCACAGGAGGCACAGGCTCGTTCTTGCGCTGAAACGCGAACGGCCACACAGGAATTCCGAAGGAGTTTTAACCTCAAATGAAGCGTTCGATTGCGTTAATTGTTATGCTGGCCTCGGGCATGGTCCTGGGCGCAGCCGCTCAAACTTCGCCCGCACCCGCCGCGCCGGCCGGCCCTGCCAAGGTTGCCGTCATCGCATTCCAGGCAGCCGTAGGCCAAACCAACGAATTCCAGCGCAACTTCGCCGACCTCCAGAAGAAGTACGAACCCAAGCGTGCCCAACTGAAGACTCAGGCCGATGAGATCGACACACTGGAAAAGCAGTTGCAGGCGCAGGGCGACAAGCTGAGCGATGCCGAGCGCGCGAGCCGAGCCAAGACCATCGACGACAAGAAGAAGCAGGCGCAGCGCTTTGCCGAGGACGCGCAGAACGACCTCCAGGGGGAGATGCAGGAGGTTTACAACGGTGTGGCGTCCAAAGTCTATGACGTGCTGGCAACTTATGCGCAGCAGCAGGGCTATACGCTGGTGGTGGACGGGAGCACGAATCAACAGCAAGCGCCTGTCGTGCTCTATGCGAGTCCTTCCACCGACATCACAAAGGCGATCATCGACGCGTACAACGTAAAGTCGGGCGTACCGGCTCCTCCGCCGCAGCCAGCCGCCGCGGCGCCGGCCAAGGTGGCTCCCAAGGCGCCCGCCGCGCACTAGAGGCTGTTCGGGAACCGGGCAAGCGTTGAAGGGGCGGGCTAGAGCCCGTACCCTTCAGCGTGTTCGATTGCTAGCCAGGTTCCAAGAGGCCCAGGGGTCTGTTTTAAAGGCAAGGCCGTCCTCTTAGACGAGGCTCGCCGTTCGTTGAACCGAAGGAGTTTTCATTACTATGAAGCGTTCACTTGCATTTGCTTTCCTGCTGTCCTCGGGTTTTGTTCTCGGCGCTGCCGCACAAACGCAGACAGCACCCAACAAGCCGGCCGAGCCAACCAAGATTGCGGTCATTGCCTTTCAGGCGGCCGTGGGCCAAACCAACGAGGGCCAGCGGAACTTTGCCGACCTTCAGAAGAAGTACGATCCCAAGCGCCAGCAGCTCAAGGCCCTCAGCGACGAGATCGACAGCCTGACCAAGCAGTTGCAGACGCAAGGCGACGCGCTGAGCGATACTGAACGCGCCAGCCGCGCCAAAACCATCGACGACAAGAAGAAGCAACTGGACCGCTCCGCCGAGGATGCCAAAAACGACTTTCAGGGAGAGATCCAGGAACTGTATACCGGCCTGGCCTCCAAGGTTTATGACGTTTTGGCAACCTACGCCCAGCAGCAGGGCTACTCGCTGGTTCTGGATATGGGGCAGCAGCAGAATCCCGTGCTCTTCGCGAACCCGGCGACCGATATCACCAAGCCAGTCATCGAAGCCTACAATGTGAAGTCGGGCGTACCTGCTCCGGCGGGACCACCAGCCGGTGCGGCGCCCAAACCTTCCGCTTCGCACTAGAGCAAGGCAATACCGTCGTATTGAGAGGCTCCGGGAACGGGGCCTCTGCGCGCGTCTTGGAGATTGTCAAAACCCAGGAAAAGGCGAATCGCCCGATAAGCGAAAAATTCCCAGAGTCAGGCGTCATTCTGTGGAAAAAATTGTGGATTACTTTAGTCCACCCTGCGAAAAAACCTCTGTTTTTCCTCTTGTCAACCCTTGCACGATTCTGATAGGAAAGTTAACTCCTTATTTATCATCATAGATATTGAAAACTTTGCGCTCTCTCGGCGAACTTGACTGTGCGCAATATCAGACGCTGGTTTGGCAAGGTTTCCACAGCCGCACGTGAACGTCACGTGACCAAAGTATCTGGCTAGTTACGGTACCCGTTATTTTTGCTGGTCCTCGCCCACCCGCAAAACGGCCAGGAAGGCTTCCTGGGGGATATCGACCTTGCCGATCCGCTTCATGCGCTTCTTGCCTTCCTTTTGTTTCTCCAACAACTTGCGCTTGCGTGAGATGTCGCCACCGTAGCATTTGGCCAATACGTTTTTGCGCAAGGCGGCAACCGTTTCGCGAGAGATGACCTTGGCGCCGATGGCAGCCTGGATGGCGACCTCGAACTGCTGGCGAGGGATGAGTTCGCGCATCTTGGAGACCAGCGCCCTGCCGCGCTCGTAGGCAAAGTCGCGATGCACGATGATGGAAAGCGCATCGACGGGCTCGCCGGAAACCAGAATATCGAGCTTAACCATTGGCGACTCCCACTCGCCGGCAAGCTGGTAGTCCAGCGACGCATAGCCGCGGGAGATGGACTTGAGGCGATCGTAGAAATCGAGGACGATTTCGTTCAGCGGCAACTCGTAGGTGAGCAGGACGCGGCTGGATGTGACGTACTCGAAGTTCAACTGCCTGCCGCGCTTTTCTTCTACGAGTTTGAAGATGCCGCCCACATACTCTTCGTTGGTGAGAATCTTGGCGGTGATGACCGGCTCGCGGATAGACTCGATGTTCGTGGGCTCCGGCCAGCGGGAGGGATTGTCGACCTCGACGACGCTGCCGTCGGTGAGCGCGATGTGGTAGCGCACGCCAGGAGCGGTTGTGATCAGATCGAGTTCGTATTCGCGCTCGAGCCTTTCCTGAATGATCTCCATGTGGAGCAGGCCGAGAAAGCCGCAGCGAAATCCGAAGCCGAGCGCGGCGGAGCTTTCCGGTTCAAAGAAAAAGGAAGAATCGTTGAGTCGGAGCTTCTCCAGGGCGTCGCGCAAGAGCGTGTGCTCGTGCGAGTCCACGGTGTAGAGGCCGGCAAAGACCATCGGCTTGATATCTTCAAAACCCGGCAACTGCGCGGCAGCGGGGCGCGCGTCGTCGGTTACGGTGTCGCCGATCTTTGTGTCTCCGACAGTCTTGATGGTGGCCGCGAAGAATCCCACCTCTCCCGCGCGGAGTTCGCCGATCTCGACCGGCTTGGGCATCAGCACGCCCATGGACTCAACCTCGAACGACTTCGAGTTGGACATGAAGCGGATGCGTTGTCCTTTGCGCAGGATGCCCTGCATAACCCGCACCAGCACGATGACGCCGCGATAGGCATCGAACCAGGAGTCGAAGATGAGCGCCTGGAGTGGCGCATCTGGGTCGCCCGTGGGCGGAGGCAGGCGGTGAACAATGGCTTCAAGCACTTCGTCCACGCCCTGGCCGGTTTTGGCGCTGACCGGTATGGCATCGGTTGCGTCCAGGCCCACCGCTTTCTCGATGGCTTCCTGCGTGCGGACGATGTCTGCCGAGGGAAGGTCGATCTTGTTGATGACTGGGATGATTTCGAGGCCGTGGTTGATGGCCAGGTAAGCGTTGGCCAGGGTCTGCGCCTCGACGCCCTGGCTTGCGTCCACCACCAGCAGCGCACCCTCGCAAGACGCCAGCGACCGCGAGACCTCGTAGCTGAAGTCCACGTGTCCGGGTGTGTCGATGAGGTTGAGCTGGTAAGTGTTTCCGTCGTGCGCTTTGTACATCATGCGGACGGCATGGGCCTTGATAGTGATGCCGCGCTCTCGCTCCAGGTCCATGTCGTCCAGGATCTGTGCCTGCATCTCGCGGCCAGTCACGGAGCCGGTAAACTCCAGCAGACGGTCGCTCAGCGTCGACTTGCCGTGGTCGATGTGGGCGATGATCGCGAAGTTGCGAAGGAAGCGAACGTCCATGAGGGGATTGGCGAAAGACAGCAAAAACGCCGATTCCGCGCGCATTGCCTCTATGCCATAGCTTATCATCGGCATAGCGCCTTCCGTGGGCTGTACCTGACCGTGGCGGCCGCAGCCTCTCATGCACATTTGTTGGAATCGATATCGATTGCTCGCTTCGGCCGTGCTGGCGTTGTCGCTCGCAGGGTGCGATCCCTCACAGCCCGCCGGCGCTCCCAAGAGCCAGCCTGCGCAGGCTACTGCGCCGGCACTGCCAGCGCCCGCTCCGCAAACTGAACAAGTCGCCGCACCGGCGCCGGTGCTCACGCCCGAGCAGCAGAGGGTTCGGCTGCTGATTGACCATGTGGAGCAGGCCTATGCCTCTGGCGAAGCTGCCTATCGCAAGGGGAATCTCGCCGAGGCAAAGGTGGAGTTCGATCGTGCCGTGGATCTGATGCTCTCCAGCGGCATCGACATCAAAGCGGATGCCCGGTTGCAGGAAGAGTTCGACCGCATTGTGGACGGCCACGCTCGTCAAAGCGAGGCGCTAGCCACTGGTCAATGATCTTGCGACCAAATCCAGCAACTTGAGATGTGCCAAACATCAATTTAGTCGCGAAATCGCGAT
>Ga0181500_1290646_pt1 | contig 9578 bp, 3 predicted proteins | sample PEATcosm2014_Bin_8_FD_127741 | JGI IMG/M metagenome (GOLD analysis project Ga0181500, IMG submission 127741) | Metatranscriptome of peatland microbial communities from MTU Mesocosm Facility, Houghton, MI, USA - PEATcosm2014_Bin01_10_metaT... | ecosystem: Environmental > Terrestrial > Soil >... | reverse complement strand
GGGGTGCGCTTTCATAGCGCACCTCTCAATTATTGGATCTAGGACAGTAAAGTCACGCGAACAGTACAGTTCTAGTGGACCAAGTAAGACAGTTGGTCAAGTCACTTTGGTCTCTTTCTACTTAGTTTCGACGGTAGCAATAGACTCCTCTTTTTGTTTAGTTTCGACGGCAACAATAGGAAGAAGCAGTACACCCCTCTTACCCACAACTACAGTCATTCGCATAGTACACGCGTCTGAAATCCCTTGATTGTTAAACACTTCAAGTTATTTCTAGTCATGGCACATCGCCATGCACTCTCCCCAAAAGAGAGCAGTCGGAAAGCCTATTGATACGGCAATTACGAAAAAACCTTATTATAAGTCTGGATAGCATATAAGTTCGTCCTGGGCTAATCACCCATTAGGTCAGGGCCGATCCCCCTGCACCGCAACCAATAAGATCAATCACAATTTACACAGGATGAGTTTCCCGAATAAGCAACTCAACGGTATCAGCGTCAATCTGATAGGTGTTGGCCAAACCCATTGGTTAAAAATATTGTGTTCTCAGAAGTTATTGATACATTTCTGCAGAGTTAGTCAACATATAAGTCGTATACGCATTGTTGCACGGTCTCATCAACCATCTCGTTTTGTAAGCCCCCATGTTTGTAGCACGTGAAAAAACATTATAGATCCTGCGTCTGTTTGGAACGTAAGGAATGAATAATCTGCGCCTGCGAGGCTATGTCATTCCCTAAACCCTCTGACAAATTTCGAATTCGTATCGGTAGAGACAGAAGATCAAAACCGGTAAATGTCATCGTCACGTGTTGTACACTCATGTTTGTTTGCACTATGAAGTCAAGGTGCCCTTGATCTCGGAACCTAGTCCTTTCACTGTTGAGAAAGGTGCTCGGACGAAGTTCCCCGCATTGGCAAGTAGCTTGATTGGCGTATGCTGTATTTACAGTAGACCCGACGCCACGATATAAATAAAGGTCGTCTCCGGATTGCATAACGCAGCCCGTCTTGCGCAGCTTGATGCTGCTGCGCCGGACGTTAACCCCGCATTACTCAAAATCAACAACAACCCACCAAAGTCTCCACACGGGAGCTGCATGGCTTCGATGCCCATGTACAACAGAAACGGGAGCGCGCTATGAAGCGCGAATTCGGCGACAAAAAAGGTCGCAAATACTCCAAGGCGGCTACGAAGAAACAGTTCACCATTCAAGGTGACGACTTCTTCGAAGCTGCCAGCGCCGCTGCACCGTGCTGGCAACAGTACGAATTGCAAGCGGCAACATTCGAACTAGCTCGCATCCAAGCTCTACTTGAGCGTATGCGTGCAGTACAACCTCTCGTCAAGCTGGCCGAAGATGTTTGCATCCTGATCTACATGGTCCGGAAAGCAGACTCCATCACTGATCTTGGCGTAGCTGTAGGAATTTTTGTCAAACTACAGTGTGCTTCACAGCCACTTTTGTTCCACACCTACGTGCTCGACACTCTCTCGGCCATCATTGGCGACGACACCCTCCACATCCAAGCGGACTCTGATAACATCATTCAGACCACGCGGGATACCACTGACAAGCTGAAAGGCTTCCTCAACTCCAACATGACTCACAAGCTCAAAAAGCTAGTCTTGTCTTGTGTCACAATGGGCATCTTCGACGCCTCCAAGATTGACCATCGATTGTTTCCAGCAACTCTTCAAGAGCTGGAGCGCGCTTCTGAAAAGTCGCCCGCATCTCTCGATTTCGTCCTCAACATCTTTGACACCATCCTCTTTGTCATTGAGCGAGTGTATACCGTAGCCATGACTGGCAACATTTCCTCGTTCTTCCACGGCGGCGATTCATATCACGCCTGGGCGGCAGAATGTGCGCAACTCGAGCGCATGTCCCATCTTCTCAACGACCCTACGCCACACGGGTTCTCTGAACCCGAGTTCACCAAGCGTCTCGACGACGCTATTTCGCGAGGTCGTGAGATTTCTGGACTACTTAGCCACACTGATGGTGCGTCCAAGCGAGCAGCAGCAACACTCCAGATGCAAATGCTCAAGCTCCGCGATACTCTTATCGTTAAAAGAGCAGCAAGCGAGTTTCGACCCGCGCCATGCCCCATCCTTCTCAACGGAAAATCCTGCATAGGAAAGACTACGTTGATTTGGATCATCTTCTACTACACAGCGTCTCTTCTTGGCCTCCCCAACGACAAACAGCATGCCTATTTCAAAAACGGTTTCGCGAAATTCTGGGATGGTTTCAAAACCTGGATGTGGTTCCTTGTCATCGACGACATCGCGTTCATGAAAGATCAAATGGCTCAATCCATGGGTGGTGATCCCTCCGTTATGGAAGTCATTCAAATCAACAACAGCGCCAACTACGTCCCAGACCAAGCTGCACTAGAAGACAAGGGCAAAGTCCCACTGCGAAATCGCATCACGCTGGCGACAACGAACACCAAGCACCTCAATGCTCAGCATTTCTTTCAATATCCTGCTGCAGTTCAACGTCGCTTTCCCTATATCGTCAACGTCACCGTCAAAGCTGAGTATGCGACTCAAGCCATGCTAGACAAGAACAAGATTCCCGAAGGCACCGATTTGCCTGACTATTGGATCTTCTCCGTGGAAACGGTTCGAGGATTCAAGTCTGGCACTGATGACTTGGAGTGGAACACACCTGTGATCTACACCAATGTCCATGAATTCCTTCGCTGGCTTGGACAAACTGTGCGAGACTGGGAAGCCAATCAGAAGATGTGCAACAGTGCTGTAGACAGAATGGTAGAACTTGCTGTGTGCCAAGATTGTCTCAAGTTCGAGTGCTCCTGTGAGTATGAGGCTGAAGAGTGCGAAGCATGCGGTCTCGAACCGTGTGCCTGTTTCGAAGGCCGGCCGTTGAGCCGGGAAACTAGCACTAGCCAATACAGCTTGCAAGCTGATGGTCTCCCCATCCATGAACCACGCTTTGATGAGTGGCGTCGCGCATACGAAGAGCAACACGCTCAGACTCCATCGGAAGAGTCTGTGCGCTCTGAAGTGCATCGACAAATGGACATGCAGACAGTGGCCAGTGGAGCCTGTGTCATCTGCGAGAGGTACGCCTGCAATTGTGGGCTCACCTGGCGCGAATGGATGCTGGTGCGTCTTTGGCAACCAACACGCAACTTCTGGACAGAAGCCCTTGAGGAACATGTCTGGGTGTGGATCTGTGCAGCCGCTGGCTTCTCACGCTGGTTGGCCGTCAAGGTCTTTGCTGGCAGAGCATATGCTGCGATTTGCTGGACCACCATGCAAACGTACTTTGGTCTGCGCTGGATCAACCCTGCGATCGGTCAGTGGTTCTTTGATTGGTATCTCATCGTCATTGCGCCATGTCTCCTACGGTGTCCTGCATTCTGGCGTAAGCTGGGTGCTACTATGGAACGTCGCATTGGAGTGCCTATCTGGGTGCCAACGGCAATCACTGGCTTGTCCATGATCACGCTCGGCATCTATGTGTGGCACAAGATGAAGCCATCAGTAGATCTACAAGGCAACGAGTTCTCTTCTGAAATTGGGACCCGTCCTGTCAAATCGCCTACAGACGAAGAAAAGGCGAATGTGTACTACACGAACAAGTTCGTGGTGTCTCACATGGACGTGACCAAGGCCACCGTGACCCGCAAGAGCTGGACAAAGTCAGACGTTGTTGAAAAAGTTCGCAAACATCTGGTCTTCATAGACGCGACAGTCGAATTGAATGGTTTCAAACACCATACGCGCTCACGAGGCACCATGATTGGCGGCCAGGTGATGATGATGAGCGACCACTGCTTGCCAACTGGAGCTCGACTCACACTCACTTTCAACCATCAAGAAGGTCAGGTGTCCGAGAATTGTGTCTATGACCCATGCGAGTCTGACATATTCCGTCACCGAAATCGAGATGTAGCTTTCGTTCGTGTTCGCTGCTCCCGATTTTTCCGCAACATCGATGATTGGTTCCGTCAAAGTTCATATGAGGGCCGTTCAGGCGGCTTCATGATTGGACGTTCGCAAACAGAAGAAACCACAATGCGACCCTTTGACCGGATGACGGCTGTCAAACCAGTGCTTCCTCTACCCTTGTTCACAAATGCTGTCTGGTGTGCCTCAACAGGTGTGCCTACGCAATCAGGTGACTGTGGCAGTTTGTACTTTCAGATGAGCGGCCTAGGGCCCGTCATTGTTGGGCAGCACATTGCTGGATCAGGAGAAAAGATGGCATGCACGGTCTTGGATTCAGAGTTCGTTAATTCGGGCTTGGTCCATTTCGATCCGTTCAAGCTGCAGCAAGGACCAGTGTTCCTAGATGCTCAGCTTGTGCCACTTCATGAGAAATCTCCAATTCGCTTCTTTTCTGAGGGGCGCGCATACGTCTTCGGTACATTGCCGGAGTATCAAACGTCACGCGGTTCACAGTTCACAGAGACGATTCTCTCAGCGCCACTCAAGCGCAGAGGTTGGAAGTTGAAGCATGGAGCTCCAGTGATGAGTGGTTGGAAGCCAAAGCGCATCGCCTACGACCAGTGGCTCGCGCCGCAGACCACGGGCATCGATCTCGAAGCCCTTGATGCAATCGCAGATGCCTTTGCGGATGACATCTTTGAGCGCTTGACGCCAGACGATATTTCGAAGATTCACCTTGTCGACGTCCACACAGCACTCAACGGAGCTGAAGGCATCCCTTTCATGGAACGCATTAAGCTCAGTACATCTGCGGGCTATCCCTATCGCAAACCCAAGCGCACTTTCTTTGAGGAGACGTCGGAAGGCCTCAAGCTCACTGATGCGCAGATTGAAGCCCGCTTGGATGAAGCTCTCGAAGCTTGTTGCAACGGAGAAATCCCTGAATTCGTCTATGACTGTGCATTGAAAGACGAACCAACAACCTTCAAGAAGATGGCTGAGGCGCGCACGCGCGTCTTCAACATGTCCTCTCTTGAGAGCACCATCATTGGACGCATGCTATTCATGGGACTCGGTCGAGTAATTCCCGGGAACTTTGAGACCTTTGAAACGGTCATTGGCATGAATTGTGCTTCGGCGCAATGGGGTCGAGCGTTCGCGCACCTCACGTCCAAAACTGGCACCGCTCGCCGCAAGATGGCGGGCGACTACAAGTTCTACGACAAATCCACACCAGTGTATTTTACGCTAGCGGCCGTGCGCTGCATTTTGCGTTTGGTGGAGAAAGTAGGATGGTCGCAACGCGACCGCATCTTGATGAAGGCTTGGCTATCTTCGGTGTGCTTCGCTATCCTCAACATGTTTGGAGATGTCCTTTGTGTGCCCAAAGGCAATCCGAGCGGGTGTGCCATCACCACCCTGCTCAATTCCATGGTCAACTCATTGTTGTTCCGCTACACTTTTGTGAAGACCTGGAGCGCCCCAGTAGTTGATGTCTATGCAGTAGCACGTAAGTTCAAGGACAACGTAGCTCTCTACACGCTGGGCGACGACAACGTCGCAGACATCGCACATGGGTGCAACCTCAGCCATTTGACTATGAACAAAGTCTTGGCAGAGTTCGGCATGACCTACACTATGGCCGAAAAAGACGCTGAATTAGTAGACTACATCTCGATGGAAGAGGTGACGTTCCTGAAACGGCGCTGGGTGTTTGATGAGCGCATCCAGGACTACGCTGCACCACTTGAATGGGCGTCTATCGAAAAGATGCTCATGTGCTGCACGAAGACCAAGGCTTACGAGCCAAAGATCCATGCCGAAGAAGCGATTTCGGCTGCTCTGCGTTACGCATGGGATCACGGTGAGGAGAAGTTCAATCAGCTAACGGCGACCCTTCGGGAAATCGTCGATGAGCTTGATCTCCACAGCGTGCTTCTACCGAGCACATTTCCCACAGCAGAGCGACTGCTGGCCGACTGGATTCGCTCCAGCAAGCAAGAACTCGCACGTCAGGGGCGACAACCGCCCAATGCCCCTGAACCACAAGAACTGTCATCAGAGGAGGAGCCCCTAGTTCTCCAAAACCAAACGACTGTCGTTTCGCAACTTCAGACTGCTGGTGAGGAGCAATGGGAACTCGTCGATGATCGGGCCCAAACGGATGAGCATCAGGCTATGAGGGAATTTCTCGCAAATTTGCCTGACAATGTCAGTGAATCCTCGGACGAAATGTCTTTGGAAGAAGCTGTCGCTCTCCTTGACGACGTCAACTTTGATGATGACGCCGTCCCCTCGGTTAACCCCTACGAACAGAATCCGTTTCTAGCCGTACATGAGGTTTTCCTCGAGACTGTTGAAAACATTGTGGCGTTGATTCGCCGCACCAACCCAGAAGGACATGAGCTGTTACCAGCCTATGATCTCTTCCCCAATATCTTCGTGCAAGCAGAGTGCTTCTGTCCAGAATGCTTCACGATTGAAGGACACTCCCTGATGGAAATCATGGGATCGTGTTCTGTATGTGTGCGAACACTCAGCGCACTACGTTTGTGTTGGATGCCTGGGCACTTAGGTGAGCCCTTGCACACAACATGGAGAGCAGTTACTGCGATCGACCCTTTGTTCGCAAGTCGATTCGAGAGTGGGTTTCTCCTAGCCCTGCAGCGCGCCGGCGACCCCGGTGGCCCTTTTTAGGGATGGCTTCACTGCACCACGCGAACAACCACGGGAGCGGCTTAAGCTGGCCTCTTACCGTTCATAGATAGCTTACTCAACAATTTCACACAACAACAACACAACCCTCAACCCCAACAACCCCCTACTCCACTCTGGCGGATCACGGTTCCAATACCGTCCTGCTGGAAGATGTCGAGAGCAATTGCACCTATTGCTGCGTGCTTCAGTCTGACACGGGTGTCATTCCCATGTCTGAGTCAGACTCGTCGCAACAAAACGATCAGGTCGTCACTGGCTTTCTCGACCAAACTGAAGGAGCTAAGGTGGAATTCGCGCCAGTGCAAGATCCCACCATGCTCGCCGATGAACAGGCGAATACTCATCTCACCAACTTCTTGTCACGTCCTCAACTGGTCAAGACGGTCGTTTGGAACGAGACTGATACTGTCGGTACTAATTGGACATTCAATCCCTGGCATGATTTTCTTAATTCAACCTCTACGAGGAAGAAATTGGACAACTACGCCTTCATCAACTGTACACTCAAGGTCAAGATCGTCGTCAATGCGTCGCCTTTCTACTTCGGCTCAACCCTTGTTTCGTATCAGCCAATGTCCGGATACTACACCCAATCTGCTGCAACAAGCGGATCGACAAACGCCTTCATCATTCCCTTCTCTCAAATGCCCCATGTCTGGGTCTACCCACAGACCTCGCAAGGTGGTGAGTTCAAGTTCCCCTTCTTCTACCATAAGAACTGGCTCCCGCTTACAGCGAATGACACAAATCATATGGGGACCATTACCGGTATCGTGGTCAATCAACTCGCGAGCGCCAACGGCGCAACTGGCACTGGTGTCACCATTCAAATTTGGGCTTGGGCAGAAGATGTCAAACTCCTCGGTCCCTCACTTCAACTCGCCATTCAAGGTGATGAATACGTGGAAGGCAAGGGTGCGCTCAGCAAACCCGCCTCTGCTGTCGCGAAAGTGGCCAAAAAGCTCAAGAAGTTGCCCGTAATAGGCTCCTTTGCGACTGCTACTGCCACCGCTGCTTCAGTCGTTTCAGACGTTGCTTCTCTATTTGGGTTTTCAAACCCTCCAGTCATTTCACCTCCAGAAGCTTTCGTCCCACGACCATTTCCTCACTTTGCGTCTCCGGACATCTCAACACCCATGGAGAAGTTGACCCTTGATCCCAAACAAGAGTTGACTATCGATCCCAGGATTGCTGGACTCGACGGTACAGACGAATTGCTCATTACCAATCTCGTCAACCGTGAGAGTTTCCTAACATCTTGCTCCATTTCTACTACGACTGCTGTCGATACAGTCGTATTCAGTGCGAAGGTCACTCCAAACCTTCTTGACTTCTACTATGATGGGACTACCTACAAGTTTTTCCCAACACCCATGGATCACGTTTCTCGTATGTTTCAGTATTGGCGTGGTGATATTGTCTTTCGTTTTCGTTTTATCTGTACTGCGTACCACAAAGGCCGTATTCGTGTGTCGTATGATCCAGCTGCTGATATCAATGCAAATGTTCCTGACTATACGTCTGTCTTCAATCAGGTCATTGACATCGGCGAAACTTCGGACGTAGAAGTCCGTGTGCCCTACATGCAAGCCTATGCTTGGCTTCGCACGTATCAAGATCGGGATAACTATCCCGCTACCGTCTGGCACAACGGTACGTCCTCTCCGGGTACTCTAGACCCTACTCAGGACAACGGCATGATTGCCGTACGCGTGGTGACCCCCATCACTGCGCCAATCTCATCGTCAACTATTTATATGCAAGTGTTTGTGCATGCGGCTGAAAACTTCGAAGTTGCAGCTCCGGTAGATCTACCGTATGCCACATTTGATGCTGTACAAGGCGATACCACCTACGAACTGCAATCTCAAGAGCAGTCGTACGCGATGACAACTCCGTCATAGCTGGAACCACACCCGGCGGTGACGAAGATTCTAAATTTCTGGTGAACATGGGAGAAAGTGTTCCGTCTGTGCGTTCTTTGTTACGTCGTACTAATTTGTCGTATACGTCACAGCTCCCACTAACCAGTAGTTCAGATTTCGCATGTATCAACACCCAAGGCCAGACCATCTACCCTCCATGGTACGGCTATGATACAAACGGACGCCATTCCGCTAAGGGCACCTACACAACCGGGTCAAATTTCGGTTTCAATTTTTGCTCCGTCTATCCCTTTCATTGGGTGGGCAGATGCTTTGTAGGTATGAGGGGTTCTGCCATGTGGCACTTCAACGTCGATACTGTCGGTACGGACTCAGTAGTTTCGTCCCTTAGGGTCTACCGATCGACAAAAGTTGCAGCCACGACGTTGTACAATATCACGTCAGGCAGCGGCACGCTGAACACCACCAGCGCCTATTCACGGTTTTACAACCAAAACGGGTCTGGTTCAGGTGGCAGCGCGCTCACGAACCAGGTTACGCAGACTAGCATACAAGTCGTCCTTCCGGATTACAATCAAGCTCGTTTTCATTTCTGCGATCCTGCTTCAGGGAGTCTTGGATTCACGGGAGATGGATCCGCCTATCAAACGGCGGTCCTAGAAACCAAGCTCAAGCCAGCCTGGGCTACCAAAGCCTGGGATGCGCTTAACGTACAGAAGTACCACGCCGTCGGGCCGGACTTCACGTTCTTTTTCTTCCTTTGCGCTCCTCCATGGACGTGGCTCCCTGAGCCTACGGCCAATTAGCGTGAGAATTCATATGCGTGTGTTTATATTTATATTTCACATGTGCATATTGTATGTTTGTATATTTTCATATTTTGCGTTTATTCATATATACTGGGTATTTTGCTAGTTTTTCAAAACTACCGCATGTGCGACGTGCGGGCCTGACGAGCAGGTGCAGCGGCATTACTAAGTCTAACGACTCCGGAGTGCCGAGAGTCGCAAGCTTATGTATTGTCGAGAGTCGACAAGTCCCCG
>Ga0181500_1008569_pt1 | contig 9759 bp, 9 predicted proteins | sample PEATcosm2014_Bin_8_FD_127741 | JGI IMG/M metagenome (GOLD analysis project Ga0181500, IMG submission 127741) | Metatranscriptome of peatland microbial communities from MTU Mesocosm Facility, Houghton, MI, USA - PEATcosm2014_Bin01_10_metaT... | ecosystem: Environmental > Terrestrial > Soil >... | reverse complement strand
CGCTGAGCGACAGGATTGGCCGCAAGAAGCTGATGATGACGGCGCTGCTGCTCTCGGTGATTTGCTATATACCCATCTACAAGGGGATGCAGCAGGCGGCCGGGAACAACGTGGTGCGTGTCAGTTCGGTGAAGGACAAGGTGACGGGGGCCATCAAGCTGACGCCGCTCACAGTGGACGCGGTGACCGGCAAGGAGGTCGCCGCCAAGGAGGCCGCCCACGCCAACCAGCCGGCTCTGGTATTGCTGGTGTGGATACAGGTGATCTTCGTCTGCATGATCTACGGTCCCATCGCGGCCTACCTGGTGGAGGCATTCCCGGCCAAGGTGCGGTACACATCGGTTTCCCTTCCGTATCACATAGGGAACGGCGTCTTCGGCGGACTGTTGCCGCTGATCGGCCTGGGATTATGCGCCTCGACAGGGAATATCTATGCAGGGCTTTACTACCCCATGGCGGTTGCGGCGATTAGCTTCGTCTTTGGAATGATCTTCCTCAAGGAGACGCATGGAACGTTGATCTGGGACGAGGCGGAGAAGCCGGCGTAGTTCTCCGAAACAGCAGGACTCGGCCGGAGGTTCAACTCATTTGTAAATGCAATTTATTCGAGTTATGCTTTCGCCATGAGATTTCGAAGGAGTTTCGGGCTGCTTGGCTGGCTATGGGCATGGTGCGCGTGCAACGGGGTCTTTTCTTGGTTGACAGAGCGCCATCCGAAGCCCTTGTTGATCGTTAACGTCATCCTCCCCGCTCTACTGGTCGCATACCAAGCATTCGGTCGCTACTTCATTTACTGGGATCTGGACTCCAACGGCATTCACGAGTGGCGATTTGGGAGCAAGAAAGAGCTCCTACCCGCTTGGGACAAAGTCCTCGTTGTGCGCAACTTTGTTCCGGGTGTGCGATGGGATGGCACGGTGTCGGTCTATTTCGACGACCCCGCTAAAAAGTCGGGATTCAGTTATTTCGTGACCACCCCTCAGCATCGTAGGGAGTTTATTGAGGCATTGCACCGGTTTGCGCCCCAGGCAACCTTTGACGTGTAGATGGGAGATCAAGTGCACCGCAAACCGCCCCTTGCCGTTTGTGTGCCCATCCGGGTAAAGTGACTCCCACGTGGAGACTCTTTGGGAGGCAGTTCCCGGAGCGTCGCGTAGATCCTCGATTCTTCTTTCCCAAAAGGACGTTCTCATGTCTTCCGTGCCCGTTCCCCCGATTGCCAATCAGGATATTGACTCCACGCTGCGCGAGAATCGCGTCTTCCCGCCGCCGGCGGAGTTCAGCGCGAAGGCCCACATCAAGAGCCTCCAAGAGTACGAGGCGCTCTACAAGAAGTCGATCGACGATCCTGAAGCGTTTTGGGCCGAGGCCGCCCAGGATCTGCATTGGTTCAAACCGTGGGACAAGGTGCTGGAGTGGAATCTCCCCTGCGCCAAGTGGTTTGTGGGCGGCAAGCTGAACCTGAGCTACAACTGCGTCGATCGCCACGCCCTGGGCGCCCGCCGCGACAAGACGGCCCTGATCTGGGAGGGCGAGCCCGGCGAAGTGCGCCGGCTGACATTCGCCGAACTCCACCTCGAAGTGCAGAAGTTTGCCAATGCTCTCAAGGCCCTGGGGATCAAAAAGGGTGACCGCGTCGCCGTCTACATGGGCATGACCCCGGAGCTGGCTATCGCCCTGCTGGCCTGCGCGCGCATCGGTGTCGTTCACTCCGTCATCTTTGGGGGATTTGCCGCCAACGCCATCGCCGACCGCGTCAACGACTCCGGATGCGTTGCCATTCTCACCCAGGATTCAAGCTACCGTCGCGGCAACGAAATACAACTCAAGCGCACCGTCGATGAGGCCATGGCCGCCTGCCGTTCGGTCAAGCACGTTGTGGTCTACCGCCGCACCGGTTCACCGGTAAAGATGGTCGAGGGCCGCGACCACTGGTGGCACGATCTGATAGCAGCAGCGGCCCCCGATTGCCCGGCGGAACACCTTGATTCAGAAGATCCGCTCTACATTCTTTACACCTCTGGCACCACCGGCAAGCCCAAAGGGCTGGTGCACACCACGGGCGGCTACGCCGTGCAGACCTATCTGACCACCAAGTACGTCTTCGACATTCGCGACGAGGATGTTTACTGGTGCACCGCCGACATCGGCTGGGTCACCGGCCACTCTTACGTTGTCTACGGGCCGCTGCAAAACGGCGCTACCGTGCTGATGTACGAGGGCGCGCCCAACTGGCCGGATTTCTCGCGCTTCTGGAAGATCGTCGACGACCACCGGGTCAGCGTCTTTTATACCGCGCCCACGGCCATCCGCGCCTTCATCAAATGGGGCGACCAGCACGTCGAGAAGTTCAAGCTGGACTCGCTGCGCCTGCTGGGCACGGTGGGCGAGCCCATCAACCCCGAGGCCTGGATGTGGTACCGCGAGAAGATTGGCCATGGCCGCTGCCCCATCGTGGATACCTGGTGGCAGACGGAAACCGGAGCCATCCTGATTGCTCCCATACCCGGCGCTGTGGCCACCAAGCCGGGTTCGGCCACGCGGCCCTTCTTCGGCATTCAGCCGGAGGTGGTCAACAAGGAGGGCCAGCCGGTGCCTGCGGGAAGCGGCGGCTTGCTCGTCATTCGCAAGCCCTGGCCCTCGATGGCGCGCACGGTGTATGGCGATCCCGAGCGCTATCAAAAAACCTATTGGAGCGACGTGCCCGGCAGCTACTTTACCGGCGACGGCGCGCGCCAGGACGCCGACGGCTACTTCTGGCTGATGGGCCGCGTCGACGACGTAATCAACGTGAGCGGCCACCGCCTGGGAACCATGGAGGTCGAGTCGGCCCTCGTGGCGCATCCCAAAGTCGCCGAGGCCGCCGTAGTGGGCCGTCCCGACGAGCTCAAAGGCCAGGCCATCTCGGCATTCGTATCGCTCGAGAGCGGCAACCAGCCCAGCGAGGAGCTGAAGGACGAGCTTCGCAAGTGGGTTTCCAAGGAGATTGGCTCACTGGCCCGGCCCGACGATATCCGCTTTACCGAAGCCCTGCCCAAGACCCGCTCGGGCAAGATCATGCGCCGCCTGCTCCGCGAACTGGCCACCCACGGCGAAATCAAAGGCGACACTACCACCCTCGAAGACTTCACCATCATCGCCAAGCTCCGCGAAGCAGAAGAGGGGTAGAGCAGCTTCAGAATTCCCGGACCCCGTGGCGTTTCCCGGCATTAATATTTGCCTGGACGAATGAAGTCTGGCGGACGTTTCATCATCTGACAAAAAAAGGACGGATATGCTCGATCACATTTTTCTTTCAGTTAGCGATGTCGAGCGTTCGATCGTGTTCTACACCGCAGCGTTAGCTCCTCTCGGCATCACCACACGCCTCGACTATGACGGCAAAGACGGACCGCCCGGCCATCCGGACCTGAAGGGGTTCGGGGCAAATGGCCGCATCTTCTTTTGGCTAAGGCAAGGCCGCGCGGACAGCCGCGCAGCGCACGTCGGCTTCGTGGCGAACAGTCAGAGTGAAGTGGATGCTGCCTATGCCGCCGCTATTGCTGCGGGAGCTGCGGATAATGGCGCACCGGGCGCTCGACTCTACTACGACCCGCGCTACTACGCAGCCAATGTCCTGGACCTGGACGGCTATAGCCTCGAATTCGTATACAAGAGTTGGCAGCACTAGTTGAAGAAGACACTGTTTGGCTATCGAGCGCAATAAGTGTAGCTGAGAGTGCCCTGCCGGGTTCCCCATCCTTCCGCAGTCTTATCGCGGAAGGGTGGGATAGCGCAAGCCTCGACCGTCCGTTTTCGGATCTAGCGGTTTCATCGCGGGTGTTCTGATTGCGTGACTTGAGCGCTTGACCGATGTTTCGCGTTTGAGGCATGGAACAGCAGGAAGCCATCCTGGGAATCCACAGGCCTGAAAATCCAGACCCGGTCCGCCCGTCGCCGTATGGCAATGCGCGAAAGACTTGGTTGCAATTGAAGCGACTCGCATTTACGATAACGATGCACTTTCCAAGGGATTCACGGATCTCGCCGGCGGGGCTTTCCAGACGTGCGATCCCGCGGCAGATGCCTGCATCACGCCCAACAACAACTACGCGCTGGACATCGCTTTCACTAGCGCTACGTCGTCCACACCTGAGCCCTCGGCCTTTTCCCAGTTGGGCATCGGCTTTGCGGCGTTAGCTGGATTCACGCAGTTCAAAACTCGGCGCACGCTGCCGCATATGGGAGGAAACGCAAGATGATGAAGTTCGCGAACTTTCAATTGAAATCGACATTGGTGCGTGCGGGCATTTTGATGGGATGCGCCGCGGTTTTTGGCGTCGTGCTAACGTTGGCTGTGCCCCGTCAGGTGCATGCGATCGCTGCGGCGCTGGTCGAGGTGACAAACACTACCGCGAATCCCGCGGTGACGCAAGACATTTCCAAACAAGCATCTCAAATCGTTCATCTGACCACACTCGGAAAAGCTAACGTCAATCCCGCTACCATGACCCAATTGCACCAGTATTTTTCGGGAGGCACTTTTGGCCCAGGCTATGTGGTTCCAGCCGGCCAAAATCTGGTGATCACCAGCATTGAGGCTAGCGTTATCGCTGCGGGCAATAACTACCTGAACCTATATGACAATACGACCATCGGCCAGCGCGAGTACTGGTACCTGCCGAATGTAGGACTCACGCAGCTCCAGTTCCCTTCGGGTTTCGTGTATCCCGCCGGTAGTTCCGTGTATGTGTATATCGGCGGCGAGGGCACCACCCAGATGGTCGTCGATGTCCACGGATATCTAACTGCAAATTGACCCACGTACCGATCGTTGGCGATCCCGTCCGCCGAGTGCCCCGGGTCCCGATTCTGGGATCTGGGAAACTATCCTTTCCCTGCCCCTTGCGTAGTATTACGCCCCATCGGCGCACAATGGGGATAGAGAAATCCATGAAAGAAATCACCGTAGGGGTGGACGCTGCGTCCACGTTCCCGGCTCCGAGACGGTACGGATCAGGTAAGATGTCCCCACGAGATGCCTATGCCCCCGACCGCACCCGACACGCCCGCAGCGCCCACCCCCTCCGCAGAGATTTGGCCTGCACTTCCTCAGGCTCAATGGAGCGATACCTGCGCCACTCTCCAGCTTTGGCTCCAGATCGTGGGCAAGATACGCCTCGCCCTTGTGCCGCCTATCAACCACTCGTGGCACGTCACCCTCTATCCCACCGTCCGCGGCCTCACCACGCTGCCCATGACCCACGGTGTACGGATGCTGCAAATAGATTTCGACTTCGTCCGCCACCAGCTCCTCATCGATACCAGCGACGGCGCCAGCCGCACGCTCCCGCTCCAGCCTATGCCGGTCGCGGATTTCTATCATGAGGTGATCTCCGCACTCGATAGCCTCGACCTGCCTGTGCGCATCTGGCCCATGCCCGTCGAAATCGAGCACGCGATTCGTTTTGACCAGGATCGGATTCACCGTGCCTACGACCCGGAATTTGCGCAGCGATTCTGGCGCGTTCTGCTTCAGACGACGCGCGTCTTCACACAGTTCCGCGCCCGCTTCCGCGGCAAAGTCAGCCCCATCCATCTTTTTTGGGGAGCGTTCGATCTGGCGTGCACGCGCTTCTCTGGCCGCACAGCGCCGGAGCATCCCAGCATGGCCAACCTGCCCGACCGCGTCACCCGCGATGCCTACTCGCATGAGGTCAAGCTGCGGCTTCTGGCCTGGCGCGCCCGGCATCGAGCCGTTCTTCTATAGCTACGCCTACCCTGAACCGCCCGGCTACTCGAACTATTCCATCGCGCCGGCATCGGCCGTCTACGACAAGAACTTCGGCGAATTCGTCCTTCCGTACGAGTCCATGCGCCAGTCGCCGGACCCCGATGCTGCCCTGCTCGAGTTTCTGCAAAGCACATACGAAGCTGCTGCCACTTGCGCTCACTGGGACAGAGCCGCGCTCGAAGTTGAGTACCTGAATAGGTAAGATTCCAGAATTCTCTGTGCTGCGGTGGCCCACCCTTGACTCACTCCAGGCTCAAAGGCTTCAGCCAACAAATACTACTCCTGACAGACGAGTCGAATAAACTTATGGGAAGTTGCTTAGAAGATGTGGAAGAGTCCCTGAGCGGAGGCGTAGATGCGGCGATTGCGTTACGGCGTGGCGATGAGCCTGGACGGATTCATCGCCGGGCCCATCGGCGAGCATGACTGGTTCGTCTCCGATCCTGCGCTCGATTTCGCTGCGATTCACGCGCAGTTTGACACGCTGTTGATGGGGCGGGGCACGTATGAGGTTGCCAGGAACCGGCGCGATTCGCTGTCAGGCTCGGGCCACCGCTGGATCGTCGTATCCAGCACGCTGAAACCCGAAGAGCACCCCGGCGTGACCATTCTCAGCACTGGCATCGTTGAGGCAATCGCCGCCCTGAAGGCGCAGCCTGGCAAGGACATCTGGCTCTCCGGCGGCGGCTTGCTGTTTCGCTGCCTGCTCGATGCCGGGCTTGTGGATGCAGTGGAAGTGGTGGTGATGCCGGTGATGCTCGGGAGCGGGGTTCCGCTGCTGCCGGAGGGCCGGCGGCGAACCCTTCATCTGGAGGACAGCAAGGCATTGCCCAGCGGGATTCTGATGCTTTCTTATTCCATTCCTGCCGAAGCGGCGGCCGGCGGCCTTGCGGATCCTTCTTTGCACATATGAACTGGTTCTGCCTTATAAAGAAAGAAGGTGCGTCCGCTGCGGCGGACGCATCTTGGCTTCAGATCTTCCTCGCTCGGTCTCAGTTCAGAATTTGTAAACGACGCCGAAGGAAGCGCGTGAATTCCAATGCTCGTGCGGCGAGTATCCCAGCGCCGGCGAATTGCCTGTGACGGAAAACGACGAGGCAATGTCGTCGCCGGAGGCGCGCAGCGAGAGGCGAGGGCCGAGGCTATACTCCATGCCACCGCCGAAACCGCCCGCTAAGGAGATGTTGGGCGTCTGGCTCTCGCCGCCAGTATGTTCGCCGCCCAGCAGCGCGTGAGCAAACCCGCTGAACTTGCCCCAGATCTCTGCATGAACTACGGGTCCGAATAGAACCACATCCACTGACGGGATCAAAGTGCTGTTCAACACGACCGGTTGCGAGATCGGGTACCTGTAATAGGCGCCATTCGCGGTGACGCCAAAGTATTTGCCCCAATCGCGCGTAACGGAGGCCTCCACGCCCTGAAGACCGCTGCGCGACTGGTTGACCTGGTTCAGGCTGGTGTAGCCATATCCGGCGAAGGCCTCCCACTTGTAGGTGGGCTGATCTTGGCCAGTGGAGCGCGATCCGCGGTCCGGGGCAACCTGGCTTGAAGCCGCCAGGGGCATAAGCGCGGCCGGAACCACGGCCAAAATCGTAAGCAGTAACGTCCTCTTCAACTTGAAACTCTCCTCAATACCGTTCTGTGGCCGGCTTGCCGCTCGCAGGGCTTTGCCCCGACGCCGGCGTCGCGACTGGGATGCTGTACCTTCATAGACTATCCTCTCCACCCCGGTTCGATGAAGTCCCGGACATGCGAAATGGTCCACGCTAGCCCAATTGCATCGGAACCAGCTCGAACGGGCCCACGAGTTTGCCGGATTTGTCTGTGCCTGTGACCGCGATTTCCGCTAGAGGACAGCGGCGCGCCTCAATCCCGCTCCAGATACCAGGGTATGTTGATGACGACGATCCGGCGGTTGCCGCGCATCAGCAGGATGACCTTGAGCATGTCGGCGCGCCTATTGTGCATCAGGTTCTCCCACCAGTGGCGCACCACCAGTTCCGGCACCAGCACGCACACATGGTGAGTCTGCGACTCGCACTCCGCCCCCAGAATGTAATCGACCACCGGCCCCAGAATATAGCGGAAGGGCGACTTCAGAACCACCAGCTTGGGAACGCCCTTGCCAGCGGCGCGCAGTGGGGTGGCCACATCGGCCTCCCAAACCTTGCAGATATCGTCTGGCTCTTCCGCTGTCTGCACATGCAGGCAGCGAACATCGGTTGACATGGACAGCCCAAAGGCGAGAGCCTTTTCGGTGACGCGGCTCCAGCGGTCCATGGGCACCACGACGATAGGTTCGGTGACCTCGGAGGGCACAATGGGCAGGTCGAGGAAGGTGTCCTTGTCCACTCGCACGTAGTGGCGCTTGACTGCGCGCATGAGCAGGATCATGACCGCGATCAGCACCGCCGTGATCCAGGCGCCGTCCACAAATTTGGCCACCAGCACTACCACGGTGGTAATGCCGGTAGCTACGGCGCCCAGGCCGTTGAGGAACATGCGCCCCTGAGACTTGCCTTTCCGCTTCCAGTGCATCACCATGCCGGCTTGCGAGAGCGTAAAGGCCATGAACGCGCCGATGGCGTAAAGGGGAATCAGCCTGTCGGTAACGCCGCGGAAGACGATGAGCAGCAGCGCCGTGAGTGCCACCAGCACGTAGATTCCCCACGAGTAGAGCAGCCGGCGGCCGCGCAGCATAAACACGTGCGGCATGTAATCGTCGAGCGCGATGGCGCGCGTAAGGCGGGGAAAATCGGCAAAGGCGGTGTTGGCGCTCAGAGCCAGCACCAGCAGCACCGACGCGATGGTGATGTAGTAGAAGGCTCCATGGCCCATCACCGCGCGGGTCAACATCGAGAGCACGCTCTCGTAGCCCGGTCCGTCGGGGTTGGTCGCGGCGATGCCGTAGGCGCGGCAGAGCAGGGCAATGCCGGCCAGCAGCACCGCCAGCAGAACGATGATGATGGTCAGCGTAATCTTGGCGTTCTTGCGCGTGTCGTCGCGGAAGGCCATCACGCCGTTGCTCACCGCTTCCACGCCGGTCATGGCCGTGCAACCGGAAGAAAAAACCTTGAGCAGCAGCCACCAACTGACCAGCGCGATGGGCGCCGGCAGCGCGGGAAGCGCCGTGGCCGGGTGAGGATGGCCTCCGCTGAGAAAGAAGTGCCGCGCGCCCACCCCGATCACAATCAGCAGTGTTCCGGTAAACAGGTAGGTGGGAATCATGAACACCACGCCGGTGTCGTGCACTCCGCGCATATTCACGATGGTGAGGATGACCAGCACCGCCAAGCACAATTGCAGCGTGTAGGGTTGCAATCCAGGCGCGGCGGAGATGAGCGCGCCCACGCCGGCCGAGATACCCACGGCCGCCGTCAGTACGTAATCGATCATCAGCGCCGCGGCAGCCAGCAAACCCGCGCCCTCGCCCAGGTTCTGCGAGGCCACGGTGTAAGACCCGCCGCCCTGCGGATAGGCGTCGATCGTCTGCCGGTAGCTGAAGTAGACGATCGTCAGCAGGGCCACAATCGCCGCGCTCACCGGCACAATGTAGTGCACGCCCAGCAGGCCCAGCGGGATCAGCAGCGTCAGCGCGGCCTCGGGGCCATATGCCGCGGAGCTGAGGGCGTCGAGCCCAAAGATGGGGATGCCCGCGATGGGGCCGATGTGCTCGGCGCGCTCCTCGCTGGTGGCCAGCGGCCGCCCAAACAGCAGGTTCAGTACGCTTGACGATAAGGCCATGTGGTTTTTATCCGGCAGCCGGGGAGTCGGGGAGGGGAAAATGGCTGTCGAGGAAATTGTCTCATGGTTGCGGAGCACCCGCCCCCCGAACGGCCCTCACCGGCCGGGCAAACGCCTCTAAATTTGGCCTCCGAGTAGTTTGAGCAGGTAGTCGTGGTCCCAGGCTGCCTGTAGCCTTTTTCCGTGGATGCCTAGTTTGCAGGTTTTGTCCTGCTTGAGCAGGTTGAGGGCGATGCGCG
>Ga0181500_1578016_pt1 | contig 9847 bp, 1 predicted proteins | sample PEATcosm2014_Bin_8_FD_127741 | JGI IMG/M metagenome (GOLD analysis project Ga0181500, IMG submission 127741) | Metatranscriptome of peatland microbial communities from MTU Mesocosm Facility, Houghton, MI, USA - PEATcosm2014_Bin01_10_metaT... | ecosystem: Environmental > Terrestrial > Soil >... | reverse complement strand
TAGCCTGCAGTGAAACTATCGTTGCATTAACGTGGGGGACTATACTATTGAAATCCCACATGTAACGTCACTGTGGCGTATCTAATAAATTAGAAGCATTGCTTAAAATCTAATATTTCCTAACTACATTTTATACATAAACATAATAATAAAAAGGCCGCCAGTCACATCGCTCCAGGCAGGCGTGCACCTCAGCACAGCATCCCATTGTTTCCGCAGGGTAGCGTAATGACCAAGTACTACACGTCGTATCTGGCTCAAATCTAGACTTTCGAAACGGCAAAAATCAATCTTGAGGGTATTTATCAGGAGTCAGAGGAACATACGAACCACCTGAACCTGGAGTAACTACTCCCAAAGCAGTCACGGCATGGTGTCCAACAAACACACCGCACCGCCAATCATCACTGGCTGCTGCCATAGCAACAATCCCACCAGCCCAACCTTGGGGATTACCCGCAACATTGGGGGCATCAGTGATTATCCCACAATAAATATATCCAGGATTATAAACCGCCTCATCTGCAATAGTAGAAGGCGGAGCATCCCAAGTACGCAACACAGGATATTCCGAATTATACGGAATTTCAATAGTATGATCTGAAGCGTATCGGTCAGCAATAGAAATAGGCATGGTAGTATGAGAAATAGCACAAGGAACAGAATTACCCCCTGTGCCTAAATTCATATTGTACCATGGAAAAATATCTTTGTTAAAAGCGCTAGTATAAGTGCGTTGTCCAATCAAATTTTGCTCACCAAGGGAGGGTGCAAGCTGGTTGCAAAAATACTGAGCAATGGTAGCTTGAACATATTCCCATTGCCCACCAGTAGTTATATTTGCCCATCTACTAGATCTATCATACATAACAACTGAACGCATAGCAGAATCTGGTTGATAAGGTGTAAACGTACCACTGGGAGTTTTAACTTTATCTGTAAGTGTAGAAATAAATTTAAAACGCAAACTGCCACGCCAAAAAGAGTAACAAGTGGCATATCTAGCAAACATTCCACTATGCAGTGGCATATAAACAGGAAAAAGAGCTCCCACATATGGATAAATAGCATTAGAAGATGTTTCAAATATTATATCACCAGGTGGAACACCAGTCAACGAATTCTGATTAAAACTGTGGAACGGTCTATATATGCGTAAAATATCTTGAATAGAATGATATTGCTCACCAAAATGAAATCGTTGCTCTTCTGAATGTCCAGCAGTTTGCATTCTGGCATCAGGTATCTTTTGCTCTTGAACTGGCATAGTTGGTTGAGTTGATACTTCACCCATATGTCCTTCACACGTCACTAAAGTTTTATTATTTCCAAATAGACCCCAACAATGATAATCTTTATCCGCACCAAAATAAGTAACATAATCTACATTGTTTGCGACAGTGCCCGAAACCTTTAATTGATTAACAATACGTAAACTCCAACATCCTGCAGCCACTGTATTAAGATCAGTTTCAGGACCATTTGGCACTCTCCTAAAAGATATGGTATCAATATATGGAATAGCTACAGTAAATGATTTATTTTGAGCTGTTAAATCAAAATATGTGATAAATTGATCTGAGGTAGAAGCTAAATCTGTTGGAACAGAAAAAATGCCATAATGTATAGCAAAGGCCAAACGTCCAGAATGAAATGCAGTGCTAGCAAAATCAAAGTGAAAAATAAAACCACCTCTCCAAAAATTAAAATCTAATGAAAAATAAGCAACAGTAGGCATATAATTGTAAAAGTCAGGTTCACTATTTTTGTTGGCGCACTGTATACCAAAACTTTCTTCAAAAGGACAAATATAACCAGACATCAAAATAGTACCAACAACTTGAGTAGATGACCAATTTCCAACATTCTGAGTTAGTGGATTAATAGTAGTGGGCGAACCAACAATATGACCAAAATTAGCCTTATATGTTAACTTTTGCCATAAATAAGACAATCGCATTTCATCTCGGCCAACGCCAAAATGCTCATTATCTGCTGGATTCTGAGAATTGGGCAACATAGAAAATCGATCTATCCATTCGATACCTTTTGCATGATTTAAATAACCTACACCTTTCTTCAAAACTGGTACCAAGACGGAACTATGTGGTTTATCCATTGTTGGTATAGTTGCACTTGCATCAGTAGAAGTTGTTGTAGATGCTGTGGAATTTCCTCCTGATCCTTCACTATCACCTCCATTCGATTGATTCCCAAATACTGGTCCGCCAACCATATCTCGGAAAGGATCTTTTTCATGTGTTGTTTGCATTTTCCACATTCTCTCCATTTGTGCTCCGAAAGAAATATTGTAAGTATTTCCAACATTTCGTTCCTCAATAGAAGTGGTTGACGACTGCGAATTACTTTTGCTCTGATCTGTATCACCACCTTTGGAACTTGAGGAACCCATATGACCTTCAAAACTTTCATCTTCATCAATCAATTCATATTCCCTATCAAATCTTTCCATAACTTCCTTTAACAATTGTTCACGGGTTTTTCTCCTATCTTTCGGGTCTACTATTTTTGGTATTTTAGCAATCAAATCAACATACCGAGAAGGAACATATGTAATTGGACGAGGAACATGGAAAGCCTGTCGCATACTTTTAGGAAACCGCGCGAATAATGTGACATCGACATCAGATGATGCACCAGGACCAGTTTGCAACACCATTTGAACATCTAACATCAATGCACCAGTAAAATCAGTAGCACCTGGAGCGGCTATATTAATAAAGTTATTCTGATTAATAAATGGAATTTGTAATCGCCCAGGAATATTCATTGTAGGATCTAACAAAATATGAGGACAACAGGTTTTAGCAGCAAAATTTGTTCTTTGCCAAGTTTGAGCTGTTTCAACAGTTTTCCCAGCAACAAAATACAAAATCAATCGACCCTGCTGCATGGCATTACCATTAAGGCGCGCTGTGACCTCCATACCACCACGCCAAAACATAAAGTTACGAAAAGCTAATGATATCGTATTATTACCCAAAACATCAAACGGACAATTCCAAGCTGCAATGTTTGCTCCAGCAACCTGTGTAGTATTCCAATCTAATTGTGCAAAGGGAGCCTCCTTATCCACCATATCACAAATTTCCCAGTTGATATCAGGCATACCACTTTCAGCTCGCACACTCATATTTGATGGAGCTCCTTCAGCAACGGTTTGTGATATAGGTGCTTGCTGTTCCAAATGCGTAACTCCTAAGTTGGTCTCTACTTGTGACTCTGCAACGCCGCCGACACCAGCTACTTCAGCCATATGTCCTTCAAAAATATACGGAATAGATACAGTGACTTCAAGCTCCATTTTATTAATATCCTCAATACCAGCAATCCTACCAATCTGATTCCATTGTTCAGCTAATTCTGAAAAATTATGATATTTAATCTTAAATGGTATAACTTTCTTGATAGTTGTCTTTATATAATTAAAATACTCTCGACCGTGGAAAAAAGCAAATCGTAAAGCTGTATTAACATTAATTTCAACATTTTCCTCCATTGACATATCATTATCACGATACCAATACACCATTTCTTCAATTACTTCTTTGTCTATACCAGCAAACCACAAACATGAACTAACCTCAGGTAATCTAACCATTTTCCTTTTCAGAAATGAAAAATTTTCAATCTTATCAAATTTCCACGCCATAGCTCCTTTTACTTTATCTGGAGGAGTGTATTCTAATCCTTTAGAAGCAAAATAATTTTGGACAGTGATCATATTATAAAAGGGCAAAGCTAGAGTATCTACGGCAACAATATTATCATCTCCATAAATTTTAGCAAAAACATATTTCTCAAAAGATAACATAGTTTTAAAACCAGAGGGGGCCAATTCCAACCAAGCAATAGCTAAGTAACAAAAATTAACAACAGTATTAAGTAAAACAGTCGCTGGATTTCCAGAAGGATTACCACCATGTACAGTATAAACTGCATCCATACACATATGCTGAGGATGAATCATTTCTTCTATAAGAGTGTTACGTAACAATGCAAAATCATCATCATAATATTTATTTGCTAGAATACCAAACATTTCTATAAATTGGGGAGCTAAAGTACCATCAAACCTACCAAAATCACCGGCAAATCCATACTTACTCTTACTCAATAATTGAATACACATATGATGCCAATCTAAACTTTCACAATCCATACCAACAGCTGAAAAACTACGAGGATACATAGAATACAAATGAGCATACCATGACATAAAATACTTCCTAGCTAAAAGAGTATAAGTAGCATCAAGAGTTTGGAATATACGCGTTTTTCCTTCATATATTTTTGCTAAAGGTCTACGCTCATCTTTAGTATTAACACAACAAACAGAATCAGCAATAATTATGCCTCGCTTCGCTTTTTCTTCTCTCTCAAAAAATCTATCAGCTAGTTCTTTCTTCATCCTAGCATTAGGAAGTTCACCATCAAACAAATCACGTTTAACCTTATAACCCATCTTTTTAAAAGGAAATCCACACGACGTTGACATAATAAGAGAATCATAATAAGGCATATCAGGAATTCCATTTATCATTTCATGTTCAGTTAAAATAAATGGTTTCTTTTTAGGAAATGGTGTAGCTATCTCATCTAGCAAATAATCATATATCAATTCACAATATTTTACAGGAAAGGGAGCTGATTGTTTAGCATATTTTTCAATTCCATTAGTAACAGGAGAATAACCAGGACCAAGATGTAATATGCGTGGATCTTTGGGACTTAAAACACTAATATCAGTAGTAGCAGGACCAAAACAACCATACAAGGGAGACTTCATTATACAAGATTTCATTGGAAGACGAATCTGCAATTTTGGTGGAACTCTTCCCAACACTTCAAAATTCCCATGAGCATGGAATGTATGAGGATTTTCATCAAGAACAAAAGTCAATGGTTCATGACCATCTGGTTGATTAGCATAGTTTCTGAATTTTATAAGATCTTCATAATATACAGGTTCAGAAATACTTTCAAGAGTTGCTTGTTTTCCAGCCACATGTATACCACACAAACGCTTTCCTTCCGCCTTTACAGCCATAGAAATTGTCAAAGCACCACAATCACCAACTGCAGTTAAAGCACGATACCAAATAGCATGAGCAATTACATACCTTTTTCGCATCTCATTAGTGGATGGACCAAATGTGTAGACTTCAGGTTGACGCGTTTCATCTAAAAACATAGAATCAAAACAAAATTGTTTTACAAATGGAGTTTGATCCTTATTATCTGCAAACCTAGCACCTATTAAACAACCAGGTTTATTTTCAATTATCCCAATCTCTTCATACTTAACAAAATGATCTATACGATCTCGTGCAGCTGGAACCCGAGGACCCAAGCAGTACACAACAACATCCCTTTCACGACCTTCAATTGGTTCCAAAAAGAAAACATCAGTGACAGAAAATTCTAATTCAAAAACGGTACCACCATATAAATAAATACGAATAGGATGACCCTCAGGCAAGTAATTTCCTTCAAAATCACAAATAATATGCTTGGGAATAAGACACATTCGATTAGCAAAGCGAAAAGCATTAACAAATCTATCTACACCATCCTTAATTACAACACGAAAAATTGCCAACTGAGGGATAACAGCGTTTTCAATAAAAGCTTCTCCACCAACATTCTTATTTTCACTGACCAATTCCATAAACTTATCCTTCATATGGCCTTGAAAACCAGGAGCAGAACGTAAAAATTTTCTATTCATGTTATTTCGTTGAGCAATGTCGTATGCCTTTCCAGCTGCTGCATGTCCCTCAACTTTTTCGAGATGCCTAGGCGTTATTCCTAATTCCAATGATCGCTTAGTATTCCAACACATATCACCTCCAAAGACACAATTACGATTCTTACACCACGGACACAATTCAGCATTCTCTTCACTTGGTAAAACTCCAACTTTATACAAATTCCATCTCTCATATCGTTTTTCGCTACTCTCCATATCATTAACAATCAAACGAATAAAACCATAAATAGCAGTAGCAATAGCAGCAGCATAGCCAGTGTATTTAATAATAGTAGCTATCCAAGGATGTTCAATGGAAAATGCAGTCCATTTCTTATCAATATCAGATGTAATTTGATTCCACCAAGATTGATGAACACCCTTATCTTTCATGCGTTGATCAAGTAAACAAGTTAATGATCCACACTTATCTCCAGAAGCACACGTGACACAATCTTTTTTATTAAAATGCTCTACACATGCATTAACTTCACCCTTTACTTTTCGCGCATAAATTTCAGTCTTATAATCACCAAACATAGTTCTAGCATACATTTCTCTAGTATAGGGGTTAACATTCATTTCACCAGGTGGAATATGTGACAAAACGGCTGCTAATGTGTCAGCTCCCGCATCATCTTTTATACTATGTAATTGTCCTAGGGCATCTTCAAATGCTGCATCATCAATATCATCTTGCTTAACTACTGCAGCACTAAACATATGACCTTCAAAATTAATATCATATTCTTTGGTTTCAGCTCGAATACCCTCAACAACTGGATTCAAGTGCATTTTTTGCAGCATTACACATTGGTTATCATGATGTTTCTTTGCAACACGTCTACAATATCTGAAAAAGTCTGGTGTTTCCATATAATCAGTCAACCAAGCGTTATCATCTTCAACCAGCGGGTCATGCAATCGCCATCGCATATACGTAAGATTTTTACTAACTTCATCAGGTATACCTTCATAATCTGGTTGTCCATTTCTCTTTAAATACTGAGGCTTAACAGTTAGCTCAACCATGATATCTCGACGACGCCAAAGTGCTTGATGAACTTTCATATTATCAGGACGTGCAAATTGGACATTAGTTGTATAAATTACATTATCTGATTTAAATGCAGTACCCTTCACTCCAATCTTAGGATCATTCAAACTAGCCATATTTAACAACATAGGAACATTCGATATACAAGTAAGGAATTCCCGCGTCATTTCATCATCACCAAAAGCGTTCATATCATCTACAATAACAGTATTTTGTCCAGTATAACCACTCCAAAAAGGGTCTACAGGGGAACGCGCATAAACCATATTTTCCAAGCCCATACCAGCGGGACGCAAAAGATAAGCAAGAAATAATGAACTTAAGGATTTTCCAGTATTTGGAGGACCAAATATACAAATAACAAAAGGCGTCTTACGAAAACCACGTGTACCCTGTGAGGAAGCATAAATATCATACAGTTTGTCCAATTTATCTGTATCTTTATAAAAATAATGCAACAACATAGGAGAAATAGACTTCATTTTATCAGCCTCAAGAATATATTGAGTTGCTTGTGATCGCAAATTTTCCAATCGTTTTTGTAAGACTGGATCATATTTAATTTTATTTTCAATTTCAGGATGAGACATTTGAATAACACTTTCATGAAAATCTCTAAAGCCACCACCCAAGAAAGTCTTCCAAGCATATGCTGGACAAATATATCCTATCCAAGCATTTACACAATTTGGTAAAAATTCAGGCAATTTTTCAGCAAAAGAAGTAAGATTTTTACAAGAAGGAACTAAAACATTAAAAGCTCTACACATATCTGTAACATTGCGAATATCAGCAAAAGAAGGCATTTTCTTCAAAACTCCAACACCCAATAAAGCAACTGTAATAGCAGTAAAATCAGTTCCAGACAAACCATTAGCAACAAATTCATCCTTTCGTGTTTTATATAAGCCAGACCATTCAAGAAATTCCGTTATTAAGTCTGATCCTAATCCTAATTTTGCAAGCACTCTCATTATACAAGAAGCAAGTGTAGCCATACAATTATGTGAAAAAGCACGGAAAAAATCAAAAGCTAAAATAGCATAATCAAGTAAATTATATGCAAGCTGAGGAAACATCTTCTTAAGATAAGCAGTAATCATATCTAATACACCGATAGCTTTTATTTTGATATCTTTAACATCCGCACTAATTGAAGCAGAATGGGATGCAACAGTTTCAGCTGCCATAGATATGTCAGAAGTGGCAACATTAACATTTTCCAATGTTTCTTGAACATCTTTTCTATCTGCAACATGATCTAACCAAGCAGTTGGACTAAACATATGACCATTAAATTCCTTTGAATCTTCATTAAAATCATCAATATAGGCTAAAGTTAATAATTGCGTGGGAGTAAAACGTGACATTATATAATCGATTGCTCGCAAATAAGTTATTTCTAATTCTTCATCAAGCACATACCGATCAAAAATGGGCTCTATATGTCGTCTATGCACACTATAAGACACTCCAAAGTGCGCAACAACTTGCCGCCGAATATCATCAATTTTTTGAGAATTAACAAGTTTATTAAGTGAAACAGTTACCGGATTACCAGGAGAACTACCACCTCCCATATGACCTTCAAATTCATCAGATTTTTGTGTAATGAGTTTAAATTGATCTATAATGCCATCTGAAAAACCATTAGAGCGAATGTTATTTAAAATCCAATATCTCGCTCCAGCTACTGATGGGAGTTGACCCCAAATTTCACAACGTCTCAAATAATCACCAACCATTCGATCGACTTCCACATAAACATCTTGCCTAATATCTTTTTCAATTGGTCTACTAACATATTGATGGTATTGACCAATTTCCATATCAATCATTCGTTTCGTAAGCTTAGTTCGATCATCAGGTTCATAATCTTGAGGTTGTCCACTACAAGTAGCAATAGATCCATAAATATACGCAAGTGTAATAAAATCTAATATGTGATCTGAAGTTGGTTGTAAAAACTGACGTAAAGCCACAGCAACAGGAAGAGATGAAGCAAAACAAAATTCACGTTCACTTCTGACCATTTGGTATCTTCGAAAAATTGAAAGAATGCGGTTTTTGCATTCTTCAGAGTTATCAAAAGGAACAACAATCTTCTCAACTCCAGGTAAACCAATATAAGCTCTCGCAGCATCAGTGTCCAAAGTAAGTTGTTCAATCATAACTTTAGTATAAAAATGAATCTCTCTAATCCATTCCAAATTGTCAAAACTATTTAATTTAACTTTTGTAGCATAACTTAATGAATTATAATTATCAACATGTTTATGTTTCAACTTAGGAGGTTGCCCAACAATAATCGCATACAAGCAATCAAAAGCAACGTTTTGAGGAACAATTCGTTGCTTACACAATTTAACACCTTCCGCCATTACAATGATAAAGGTTATTTGTTTCAATAAAATCAAATTCAGTTTTAATCTTCAAAGAATTTTTGATCAGTACAAAGCTTATAATATAACCAAAAGCAAAAACACAAAATTCAAAATATAGTCGTAAATTATCATTCATTTTAGGCTGTCACCCCGTCGCGGGACTGAAGGTTCCACTACAGTTCGTGGGTTGAGTTTGTTGTTTTTCGAACTCAACTGGTCGCAATAAAGGCGTTATAAATTATAGAGAACATGTCAAAGTGATCAAACAATCAGAGTCAATTTTAAATTCGTACATATCCTGAATACGGTCCGTTCGACGGGAGCGCAGTTGATGTTGCTACTAATAAAAATGCTCTAATTAAAATAACACTCGTCATTCATGATTCAAGATAACTTATAAAGCACATATGATAAAATAACAACACAATGCACCTGCGCTTGAGTATGGAGAATACTCAATTTCAATCAGATCTACCGCAGTTCAGTACTTTCGTGCTGAAATAATATCACATAACAAGTTAACAACTATAATCTAATTTTTATTTTAATATTTTCGTCTGAAAAATATCAGGTTGTTAACAAACAAACTTAACAAGAGTAGTAAATGATTTCTATCCTACTAAATATGCTCAG
>Ga0181500_1082425_pt1 | contig 9873 bp, 9 predicted proteins | sample PEATcosm2014_Bin_8_FD_127741 | JGI IMG/M metagenome (GOLD analysis project Ga0181500, IMG submission 127741) | Metatranscriptome of peatland microbial communities from MTU Mesocosm Facility, Houghton, MI, USA - PEATcosm2014_Bin01_10_metaT... | ecosystem: Environmental > Terrestrial > Soil >... | reverse complement strand
GGTGTGTTGACTGTTACTTACAATAGTGGAGCTCTTAGTGGACAGACTTATAGTGCGTACATTGAGACAAGTACCTGGAATGGGTCTTCTACTACATTGACTTTGAGAGTACCTCTTCCACAAGCTCCTGTGTCAACTGATAGTTATGTTCTTCTACCTGGATGTGATAAACGTGCTAATACTTGTGGAATAGCGCCGAGTATTGGTAATGGTGCTCCAGGAAGTAATAACGGAAAGTTTGGTAACCTGTTGCATTTTGGTGGCCACCCATACACGCCTGTTCCTGAGTCGGGTCTTTAAGGTATAAGTAACCATATGATACTCGAACCTTTGCGTACACCAAACTCAAACTGCCCGTCTTGTATAGCTAAGACTCTACACGATTCAACTCACAAAGTTGAAGACTACAAAAAGTACCATCCTACTGGTGGATATGCTTTCATGAGAGGCTCGGGACAGATTACTTACGAGCAGTTTCTCGAGAAACTCGAAGATGTCAGAAAAGCTAATCCTTCCTGAGATTCGTGATGAAGTAGTCCGTTCGTTCGACGAACTCTTCTTCATTACAGTAACTCCCTTTGATAGAATTTCCGATCTTGCTCTAGACTCTCTTGACTTCCTGTCTCTAGTTCAACTTCTCGAGCAGAAGTTTGAAATCTCCATCCCTGATCGAATCTTCGCTAAAGAAATTACTGTTTCAGACCTTGTTTCTTTAGTTAGTCGGAAACTCGATCAGAAACAAGTTTGAAAACACCTCGTCTTACTCCTTTGTATGACCCATTATACCATAACACCTTCGCCAATTAAAGCAAGGCCCGTATCTTCGCAAACAAGCATGGTGTCAAATGAAGCAGAACAGCGAATACTAGCGGTTGAAGAGGCGAAATCTTGGCTGGGAACGAAGTTCAGATATGGAGCAGCACTAAAGGGAGTTGGAGTTGCTTGTGGCCCATTTCTTTTTCTAGTGCACAAGAATTCTTGGTTGAATCTACCTTACGATCTTCCGCCACTGGCAAGGGACTGGCACTTCCACACGAAGGAAGAAAAGTTTCTTGAACAGATTAAACGGTTCACTCACTCAGTAGAATTTCCACTTCCCGGTGATGTAGCAATGTTCCGACTTGGAGCAAAGGATCGCCCTTATTCTCACGGAGCTATTGTAGTTGACTGGCCCCATTCCGTTATCCACGCCCACTTCCATCTGGGAGTAATTCAATCTGACGTTACTACAGAAGTTCTACTAGCTACTGCGTCTGAAGTATCTTTCTGGTCTCCTTGGCAGTAACCAGTCTCCGCAAGGGAAAGTTGGCTTCCTGGGAGCGCAGCTGATATAGCTGTGGCAGTTTGCTGCCAACTTTCCCTTGCGGTTCGAAGTAACCTTACTCTTCCCATATCTAGATATACTTTCTAGAAGTTAACTTACTATGAGCGGTTCACTCGGTATCGGTAATTCCAACGCAGCGACTGATCCCGTGTTGGATGGGTATAGGGTCCAGACATCGATCTTCGGATCTGGTATACCGATTCTTCTTGGTACCTGCCGAGTTTCTGGAAATGTTACTCAGATTTGGAACTGGCAATCATCTTCCTCTCAAGGTAAGTCGGGAATTGGAAAGAATAAGGGATCGAGTTCTTTTAACTATACAGCGAGTTTCATAATCTCTTACTGTCAAGGAAACATTCTTGGTACAAGTGGATTTACTATACTAGCTGGGTGGGTTGACAAGAACCAGATAACTGGTGTTAACCCGTTTGCTTTTGGGTCGAGTGGAGCTTACGGGCAAGCACCTTGGGCAGGCGGGCAGTATCAACTAGCATATTCAGAGGAGTTTTATCTCGGATTCACGAATACAAGTTTAGGTACTGCTGGAAATATATCTAACTACTCATGGGAACTCAAGAGTCCTTTTACTTTCTTACCTCTTGCTTGGCTAGATGCTTTGTGTACTGATGCTATCTACGCTGTCTTGCGGGATTTTCACATGATGAATTTTCCAGACAGTCAGATAGGTGATATGACAGAAAGCATCTCCTACTGTTTAGCTTACCAGATTGGAGTTTCACCGGTTATCAATGCTCAGGATACTGCTCAGACAATTCTTCAGGAATTGTTACTCGTATGTAATTCTGAGATATACAGTAGTGGTGGATTTATCAAGATAGGTTGTTGGGGAGATACAACAAAGACACAAAACTACTCTCCTGCTGGAGGATGGGGATCTGGAGCTACAGGTACTGTTAATCTGGACGTAAATGAAGTAGCATCTGTTACAATAACTTCTGGAGGTTCATATCTAGCACCCCCAACCGTTACTTTTTCTGGTGGATCGGGAAGTGGAGCTACTGGAGTTGCACTACTCGGGAATGGGTTGGGAATGAAGCCTGTTGTTGGTGTCCAGATAATTACTCCAGGTTCATATACAGCAGCACCTTCAATTACTTTCACTCCAGCAACGAATGCAACTTTTACTCCAGACCTCACTCCAATCTACGCTCTTGATAATGACGCTTTCATAGTAGGAGATAAGAGTCAAGATCCAATAACGTTTTCTTTAGATCCAATTCAAGATGCAAGTAACACTGTCTATTACGAGTGGACGAACAGAGGAAGGCAGTATAATCTCGAAACTATCTCAGATTCTGACGATGATGCTATAAACAAGTATGGACAAACTATTGGAACTGTCCAAACTATCCATAGTGTTACTGAGGCAATCGTCGCAAGCCAAGTAGCTTCTGTCCAGTTGAAACGAGGAATCTACTACCTTAGAAAAGCGCAGTTCACACTTGGTTGGGCCTATTCTCTACTTGAGCCAATGGATATTGTTACTGTGCCAGAGCAGTATCCTTCGACAAGTGTAGTCGGAGTTAGAATTACTTCGATTGAAGAAGACGAGAGTGGAAATCTCGCGATTGAAGGGACGGTTCTTCCTTACCCAATCTGTAACCCAGCCATCTACGCTAAACAGACATCTGGCGGGTATACTCCTGGGCTAACAGCTTTACCAACTGAGACAATCGCACCAATCTTCTTTGAATTACCTCCTGAACTTGCTCAGACGTATACAACGACTCAGCTAGTTTTATCAATCTCGCTTGCTGGCGGAACGGGTTGGGGTGGGGTTAATGTATACCTATCTACGACAGGAGAAAGTGGTCCATATATGCTAGTAGGTATACAAAAACTTGCATCCGTCATGGGATTCTTGACGGCAGCTTACGCCTTTGGAGCAGATCCTGATACTGTTAATCTACTTCAAGTTAACGTTCAACCATCAAACGGAGTAATTGATCCTGGAAGTTCTTCTCTAACTTCTGCTAACAATTTTACAACATTGGCGCTTATAGATCAGGAGGTTATAAGCTATGCTTATGTTACGATGACAGGAGATAGTGAGTATAGTTTCGAGAACGCTACTCCACTCATCTACAACCGGCGTGGTGTGTTCAACTCGTATGAGACTGCTCACGCGAGCGGAGCACCCTTCTCAGTAATTGGTGATGGCAACCAATTCATTTACGAATACAGTCCCCAAGATATCGGAACTACTCTCTGGTTTAAGTTCCAAGCTTTCAATGAAGGAGGTCAGAACCTTCAAGACCTCACCTCCGTAACGGCTTACCCGTGGACGTTAACAGCTCCATTCGTGAGAGGTCCTCTAGCTGTAAAGCCGTATGGAGACATCTACATATTCGCCCCAAACGGTTACTCGCCTCATCTCGCACAGATTAACGGTAGTTCTGGAGTAGCTGGCGGGAGCATCCAAATCTCTGTTACTCCGCCAGCTAATGCACTTTCAACTACTGTTGTCGCACCTATAATCTCGCCAACGGGAACAGTTACTGCTACAGGTGGAACTCTACTACTTGGTACTTACTACGCTCAAGTATTCGCTGTTGACGCTTCTGGAAACTACAGCAGTGGATCAAATCTGACTGAGTGGACAACAGCAAATGGTACTTCAAAAGTTCAGTTTTCTGTGACATTCGGAAGTTCGGTCGTAGGCTATGAAGTATTTGTAGGTACAGATCTCGACCACCTTGTTGGCCAAGGACAACAAACTGGAGCACCTACTTCAATCACACTTACATTCCAGTCAGAAGAAGGTTACGGTCCTCCAGATCCAAGAGCAGCTATCTGGCATGCACGAGCAAAGAGAGTTATTCATGGTGGCATCTTTAGTACGAATGTTGAAACAAGTTCCCTTGCAGCAATTGAGATTTACATCCCTTCGGCCGCTACAAGTGATGAGTTTGCCGGTAGATATCTTATCGCAGTCAGTAAGTACGGACTTCCACAAACACAGTCGTGGAGTGTGATTCCAATTCTACATAATGATACAGGAACTCCATACTGCACACTTACTGTTGTTTCGGGTACTGGTACACTTGTTGGTCCTGGTGACTTGGTCCTTGTTTCAATGCAGGTTACATCCGCTACTTCTACAACTACAACTGATAGTGGTTTAGTTAGTCCGTACGCTCCTACAGGTTTGTATCCTTCTGTAGTTAGTGCTTCTTGGTCGGGTGGAGTCGCTACACTCACATTATCTTCTATCAATGGAATTATTAGCGGAAATACTTACACTGTAGCTGGAATCAATCCTTCAGGGTACAATGGGTCAGTTGTTCTCACAGTTGTTGATAACATTCATGTTACATATCCTCTTGTTTCAAATCCAGGATCATATGTAAGTGGAGGATCTGTAGCTACCAACGCTGAAGCTAACCAGATTCTTCGAGTTATCTATGATCCAACTGGAAGTGCACAAGTAGGTAGCGAGGTAACAATTCTATCAAACACTGAAACAACATTCACTCATACTCCTTGGGCTTCAATTCCTGGAGTAGGAGCTGTTCTGATTGAAGAAGAAGCAGCCTGGAGAGTTGACCAGACAACAACTGAGAATACAAACTACATCCAGCCAAACATTGTAGCTCCAAGTTTACAACCAGTTATAAACATCGATTCTACTCCGTTACAAGGTTATCTTGCTCTCGTAGAGTTACTTTCTCAAGATATTGATGGAAATGATTCTGAGGAGATAGGTAACGGGTTCAGAATGTTGTACATAACACCAGGGTCAGTTTTGCCAAAACCTACAGTAGTAGTAAGTACAACAACAACATTACAACCAGTAGCTCAAAGTGTAGTAGCAAATGCAGGAAGTGGAGCTTTTACAATCACGCTTCCTCCATTCTCGTTGTGGGCTGGTCAAGATATCATTATCCAGAAGAATGATTCAAGTACGAATGCTGTTACTTGGCAATTGAGTTCTGGAGACTCTATTCCTGGAACAGGATCTAGCGGCACTCTTACAACACAAGGTGCCACAATCAAGATTACGGCGGTCCTACCCTAGATGGGATATGGAATAGCTCAGACAAACACCAGTGGTGGAAGTGGTTCTATTGCTGTTATCACTGTCACCATGACAGGACCAACAACTATAACACCTCCATCAATTTCAGCTCCAGCGTCCTGGATTCTAATTCTAAACCAAGATTCAACAGGTGGGCGAGTCGCCACCTTTCCAACTGCAGATTTTGCTGGAGCAGCTGCTTTTGTTGGAATGCTTCTGACTGGAGCAAACACCTATAGTAGTTTCTTGTTTACAATAAGAGCTTCCGACGGGAAAAGTTTGCTTGTTGGTGCTCCAGCTACAGGAATATCAACTACATGAGACTATACATAGTAGTAGTACTTTCAATTCTAGTGGCTACCTGGGCGGCTTTCTATCTACCGGGAGTGGATGCTCAGGGGCCTACGGGTACTCTTCAATTCCAAACTTACTTAGCTCCTGGAAGTGGAGCTGTAACCCGTAGTGGTTCAGCGAAAGTTGGAGATATGCTTAGTGTGTTAGATTATGGAGCAGATCCGACAGGTACGAGTAGTTCCCAAACTCCAATAACTAACGCCTTAACGGCAGCAACTACATCCATGCAAACTGTGTGGGTCCCTCCAGGTACTTACCTAGTAAGTGGAATTACTGTACCGCCAGGAGTAGACATCAGAGGAGTACCTGGTGCTTCAATTCTTCAAGGTACAAGCAGTTCAAATCCCGTTATGTATGTAGGTTCTACACTTGTTTACGGTAATCGTTTCGGTTTGATTCAAGGACTTGTATTCAATTGTAACTCCGTTGCTGGAATAGGTCTTTCAGTTGAGTTGGCAGTAATGCGTAGATTCTCAGATTTAGTTTCTGAAAACTGCGGAACTGTAGCTTACCAAATTGATACTACACAGAATAGTCAGTTTTTCTCACTAGACGCAGAATCTTCGGCTATCTGTTATGCTATCTACAATGGCGCTGGAAATAACATATTCACTCGTGCTGAATGTTACAACCCAGGAGCGACAGGGTGGTATCTTGGGCAGAATAGTTCTCTTCCAGGGTACTCATGGGGAATCTTTGCTAATACACCTACTTCAAACACGATATCTAGAACAGTTATAGAGAATGGAGGTATGACTCGAGCAGTTTGGGAAGCGTACGGTCTTGATAATTCTTTTGAAGATGGGAATTGGAGTACTAACACCTTAGGAACTGGAATGACGGCGATGCTTGAAGTAGATAGCAATTCTAGTTTGAGTAAATTCTACCGAATTCTATTCAATACTGGAACTTCTACAGCACCACACGTGATTAACAATGGTTACCAGACTACAATGAGAGACTGTTACCATAATTCTACAGTTGGTATACAAATCCAGTCTGGAAATGACATGAAGCTTTTTAATCCATTCTTAAGTAACTCGGGTGATACATTAGTAAACTTAGCTGGGTCCGCTCTGGCAAACCTTCAGATGGAATATACAGATCAGGTAGGGCCGACTGCTGGAAGACCTTCTTATGGCGGTGTTGGCTACCGAAGTGCTTACTTTGATACAACAGTTGGTTATGCGGTTTGGTACAATGGGGCCGGTTGGGTAAATGCTGCCGGAAATGCTCCAGGCGGTTTGTGGACGTTCCCTGGAGTTGTTTCTACAAACAACTTTGAGGCTTGGGATTCTACTGGAGTTACCACCGATTACGGGCGCCTAGGTATCAACCCAAATAGTGCTCCTGGTTTAGCACTTCCTAACAATGGCGTCTTCTCGTTATCTTCGGGCGGGCAAGCATTTGATTCACCGGCACTTAGTTTAGCAAACTGTGGAGGAGGCGGTTGGTGTGCAGGAAATGGTAGCGGTTCCGACTACAGCGCCACATTGCAAAGTGGAGTTGTCTCAAGTGATCCAGGATGTACTTCTTCTTCTCACATAGGAAAACTCTGGTTTAACGTCTCAACTTCAACGACTGTGTTTAAAGTTTGTACTAACAACGGTGGAACTGTTGGGTGGAGTCTGCCAGGTGGAGGAGCATTAACCAACCCGATGACAACTCTAGGAGATGTCATCTACGGAGGTACAAGCGGTACTCCAACAAGATTAGCAGGAAATTCATCGGCAGCAACCGAGGTATTAACTTCTACCGGTACAGGATCAGCAGCTAATGCTCCTATCTGGGTAGCTTGGCCTTTTAGCACAGGAGTTCCTTCTGCATCTTGTGGGTCACTTGCGGGTACAAACAGCTCCTGGGCAGTATCTGTTCCAAGTGGTTCAGTAACGACTTGCAGTGTGAGTTGGGGTGGGTCGTTTAGCCCTCACGCATGTACTATGATGGCTTCAGTTGGTGGAGCTAATCCTGCGGGGTTCATATCGGGAACGGGAATAGTAATTGCTTTCAGTACGTCTGTAGGCGGAGGATTCTTCTATGGAATTTGCTTCTAGCCTAGAGCCTTATCAATCACTTCTTGTTTGTCAACAAGAATCTTGACTTGCCTTGCGTCAGTTGAATTCTCAAAGATGAGGTGCTGAATAAGAACTGCACCCTTCTGTCCAATCCGGTGGAGCCTATCCTCCGCCTGTTGTACTACTGTCGGGCGATAGTCAAGTTCTACGCAGAGAGCATAAGAAGCAACATTCAGTGTAAATCCTACTGCTATTGTGATTCCACAGATGATTAACCTACACTTTGGATCTGTCTGGAATCGATCAATTTCTCGTTGTCGTGAAATCTCGTCAACATCTCCATAAATACAAGCAGTTCCTACTTTAGGTGAGAAAGTTTGGTAGAGTTGTTGGATAACGTCGACATGGTGAGCGAAGCATACGACTTTCGAGTGTTCATTCAGCATCAGTTGAAGATACTCAATCATGTACGGAATCTTAGCAACTGCTACTTGGTGGCGAAGTTTAGATAGTTCAGAAAACTCACTCGAATTCGATCCCGTAAGTTTCTTTACTTCTCTCTCGTATCCATCCCAGTCGCCCTTCTGCTTAGCTGCAAGTATAGCAGCTTGAGCAGCCTCAATCGTCAATTCAAGTTTTGATTTGACTCTTTCGTATTCCTGAGTTTCTCGCCCAAGTAGTTCCTTTACTTCTTTAGACGGTTGGATTGTTACGATCTGCCTGCGTTTAGGTGGTAGGTCAAGAAGTACATCCTTCTTGAGTCTCCGCACCATAAACTTCCCACGGAGCCTTCCCTGAAGTTCTTCGAGATTAGCTGCTCCACTGCTATCCCACCCCCAAGGTGCTCGCCAGAGTTGGCAGTACCTTTTCGCGTAGTAATCCCAAGTAGCTCCGAGATCGTCGGGATCACAGTGCTTTACTAGTGTCCATAAGTCTTCAGGGCGATTGACCAATGGTGTGCCGCTGAGGAACATGTGTTTCTTCGCGCGAAGCGGGACCTGCTTCGCATCCCCGAACAGGGCCTTAGCCCTTAGTGCGGACCCATCCTTGACATATTGGCATTCGTCAACTATCAATAAATCCCACTCACGTTTATCAATCTGTGGACGTAGTTTTCTGAGGATGTCGTAGTTAGTTATGACAATCTTCGAGGTAGGAAAAGGAGCTTGAGAAGGAGAGTATGCGATGTCGATTGACTCACAACGTAAGAACCATTTTTGCAATTCCCTGATCCAGTTTATCTTTAGAATAGCAGGACATACAACTAGTACGTTACGAATAGTAGGATTAGCATTCATCAAACCAGCAGCCTGAATTGTTTTACCTAATCCTGGCTCATCTGCTATTAGTACTCTACTTCGTTGAAGTGCGTAAGAAATTCCAACTTGCTGGAAAGGGAGATACTCCAATCCACTAGGGACTGGGAAGTTTAGGCCGTTGCAGTTAGTAGCTCGAGAAAAGAATACATTAAGCCTATGCTTTCTTACTGCTTCTACTACGTCAGGAGAGAGTTGAGAAACTAACTCGTAAGGTTGAACAAGTTCTGGAGAATGGGTAAAGTAAGATAGACGCCGACCGTCAAGTTTCCACCCATTCTTAGTAGCTTGTTTTCCTTCTTCAGGAGAGCAGTCAAGCAGTTCGAAGCGGTTTCTTGCTGCTATGATTCTCATCTTGTAGTTCTAACGTACTCCTGAAGCCCAGAGTTCCAAGAAAATCTTGTTCCAGATTTGTATATTTCTTCACCGTGTTTGTATGTATCTAGTGGGATCGGGAAACCAAGACGTTTTAGCAGAAAAAGCTGACATGTCGTCACAGGGGAATCACTTCCTGATTGGGCAAGTCCAAATTCGTCGAAACATAGGCGATCAACTAAATCTTTGATTTTGCTGTCTTCAAAAGTTAGTGTCATTTAGTTCGAAGCCCCACTTCTTGCCAACGCAACAGGACACCGCTGAATTGGCTCAGAATCAAGTCTCCTACCTTGTTGCATTGCTTTCCAGTCATACTCCCACTTCGCACCACAAGATAGGCAGGTAACAGTAGTCAATTCTGACTTCTTGTCAGTTTGTGGAAATGACAAAGTCCTGTGGTTACAGTGCGAAAAGAATTTCACCTAGAACCTCACTCTCCGAACCGGCCCT
>Ga0181500_1393001_pt1 | contig 10217 bp, 11 predicted proteins | sample PEATcosm2014_Bin_8_FD_127741 | JGI IMG/M metagenome (GOLD analysis project Ga0181500, IMG submission 127741) | Metatranscriptome of peatland microbial communities from MTU Mesocosm Facility, Houghton, MI, USA - PEATcosm2014_Bin01_10_metaT... | ecosystem: Environmental > Terrestrial > Soil >... | reverse complement strand
CTCAGGTACGCCCCAGCCAGGTTCGCCCCATACAGGTACGCCCCTTCCAGGTTCGCCCCAGCCAGGTTCGTCCCATCCAGGTTCGCCCCAGCCAGGTTCGTCCCATCCAGGTTCGCTCCTCTCAGGTACGCCCCAGCCAGGTTCGCCCCATCCAGGTTCGCCTCATCCAGGTTCGCCTCATCCAGGTTCGCCCCATACAGGTACGCCCCTCTCAGGTACGCCCCAGCCAGGTTCGCCCCAGCCAGGTTCGCCCCTCTCAGGTTCGCCCCTCTCAGGTACGCCCCAGCCAGGTTCGCCCCATCCAGGTTCGCCCCAGCCAGGTTCGCCCCCGCTCTGTTTGCTTCTAGCAAAGCAGTAACTAGATCCTCGGCGGTTGCACTTGAATACAATGCAGCTTTCGTGTATCGATGTAGAATCTCAAACATTTTAACTTCTCCTCGCGGCAGCGTCTACTAGCTTCTCGAAACCCTGCCGTGTCTTCAGTTCCGAGGTAAATTCGTGAAAGTTGATTTCAACTCCCTTAGCAAAGAAGCAAACTCGGTACTGCGGATGCGATTCCGGCGTATGCCAAGCTTCGTACGCGATACCGTCGCCGACCCACTTTGTAAGGAGTTGAGGGATCATCTAGAGCACCTGATAACCAGAACCTACAGCCTTCAGAACACAAGAGGCTACTAACGCCTTCAACATCGCTGGCCTGAGAATCGAGCAACGATTGCGGTTCCGACCGGGCATCCAGAAGTTTCCACCAGCTCTGTTAATCATCCGACTTGGGCCAGCGAGTTTGATCCAACTCCCGCGAAGGAACTTCGCCATGCCTTCAACGTCTTCCTGAGAAACAACTTCGACTGCTTCCTCAGCAGCCTTCTCGGCTTCCAGTTTCTGTAAGTAAAGTTCAACTTCGAGGTTCATGATTTCTCCTTTATCTGGTCCATATATGACCTGATAATTGATTATATATAGATTCTGTACTAATCGCAAGAGATTTCTCAAGATACTTTTGAGAAACTTTTTGTTACTTCTCGGAGAAGAATAGGTTTAGGTGGCCAGATGTAAGGAAGATTGTCAGGTATAGTCGGAAAGAATTTCCTGTAGTGACCTGGGTCCTTCCTTACTAGATTTGACTGGTGAGAAATGTGAAATTTCTCAACTCCGAACCACAATGGAAGATCATCTGACAAGTCATTAGCAAACTTCCTCTGGAGATTATCCACAAAACCTCGCGATTTCCACTCCTCACAAATAGTCCAGCCGTAGCAGGCGAGAGATCCTGAGTAACTCCTCCACATTCGTATAGCTGGATGGTGTTTCCAGCCTTCAGATTTACCGAGTAGAGTTTGGAGAATCTGGTAAGCTTCCACTCGTTGTTTACCGAGTCGCCTGTTGTCGAGGCACTGAGCACTCAGTAGAAACGAAGGATATGGTAGAAATGTCTGCATACTTTAACAATGCTTAACAGCAAGAATGACTAGCAACCAGAATAGTGCTCCGAAAAAAAGACTAGCTGCAATTGCTCGGCGCACGTTTCTTTCGCGTTTTACAGTATTTTCAGGACAGTCGTTAAGTTGTACGACTTTGTCGTAACCAAAGTTCCAAGGATCTTTATTCACGCTGTCTCCTTTCTTACGAGACCTCTTACATAGGCTATATACGGGTCGACGAAAATTACTTTTGATTCTTTTCTTCCAGGTCCAAAATGCTGAATCTTGTAGTGTCCAGATCTCCAGTCGAGTTCTGTAAAGTGTCCACCAGCTACTATCCGTTCCTTCCGAATGATCTCGTACTTCCGCCCTATCCAAGTAGGTCTGTGCACAGAGAGTCCTGACTTCAGAGTCTTCTTTGTCTTCTCTCCAGGTTCAACCATTTCTGGTCTTGCCATCTTTAGGAGGATCAAATTAGCTACTAGTCCGGACAGAATACTTGTGAACTTAGCATCTGTCGGTCTTTCGTCTTTAGCTTTGAAGACTCTAAATTCTTCAGTAGCTTTCTCGATGTAATCGGGATCAGGTTCAAGTAGTTGTGAAGAAACAAAAGTGCAATCCTGAGATTGCATACAATCTCCAACGCTCCAGAATATCGAGATTCGATCTGTGTTCCACGGATTGATGAAGGTTGACTCAATACTGAAAATCTTAACTTGAGTGTGAGCTAGATGTCTAGCAAACCCAACGTAGATGATTTCTTCTCCATCAGGCTCTTTCAATACACCCTTTGGCAGCATGAAAATCATTGCTGGAAAAGGAAAATCAAGTTGTGACCAAGCCATCTCTTTTGGAGGATGAGTCTTCAGTAGTGCTCTAACTAACGCTTCAGAAACATAGTAAGTTGGAAAGTTATGCTGAGCAAGAACTGTAGCAGAAGCTGCAATGTTTGCTGCAGCAGTCTCCCTAGGTTCAATTTTCAACTCTGCTATCGACACGCCCAGAGAAACAGCTACGGCTTTGAAACTATAGTGAGTACCTGGGGCCTCGATAAACTTACAATTGACATTCTTCCAGATTTCAGGGTACTGCTTTTCCATGAAATCCGCCGCTTTGTCGATTGTGAATTTGGGTCTGGACACAACTTTACCTTGTCCTTCTTGAGTTGTAGTAGGCGGGGAATTCTTACTAATCTCCTCACCTAGTTTCAAATGGTAGTAAGCGAGTTTGGCGTTTTGTTTCTTCTTTTCATCTTCAAGATGCTTAGCTTCTTTTTAGCGTCCATGTAAGAAAGCTTGAGAGACAGGAGTTTAGCTTTTTTGAAACTCTTCGTCTGTCTTATCAAGAATCTTCTTCAGCTCAGTTGACATTGCTCTTGTCCGGCATCGTTACTCTCCGAATAGAAATCTTCGGAAGCTCAGTAGCTGCCTCAAACGGCTTGTGTATGTATACTCCGGGAGTAGAAGCTGAGATGTAGGACCCACTAGCTTCTGTCCGAAGTCTTTCGATAGCGACCGCTGCACTCTTTGACACCGGAACGATGTAAGAAGCAGCTTCCTGCAAGCTAATTCTCAAGTCATCAGCTAGGTCACAGCACTGTTTGATTTCAGCACCTGTCCACCCGCCATCATCCGGACGAGCGAAATCTAGATTGATTTGGTACTTTGCTCGGTACAATCCCCAAATCTTCTCGCGTTCTTCTGCCGTTGGAAGATCAAAAAAGAAAGTACCGCGGTTGAATCTACGACGAAGTTCAGGTGCTAGTTGGGCGATCGAGTTACACGTCGCGATAAAGAGAATCTTGCTGTTTGAAACAGCGTCGACGACTTTCAGAGCATTTCGAAGATTCCGTCCTGATTCACCTACCAAAGAACCTTTCATTCCGCTAAGATCGAAGCGAATAGAAACTTTCTTGAAAGTGTTAGCCGAAGCCTTGGCAATCATCGACTTTGCACATCCAGGAGGACCGATAGCAATAATACCTTTGGAATTCTTGTCTTCCATGAAAGAAAGAAGAGCGCCGAGCATCTCCTGAGAAGTACCTGAGAGATCTCCACCGGTCGACCCAGCTAGATGTTTCTCGATTTCGTCTATAAAGACGACGATGTTAGGAGGCCGTTTGCCTGTGAAGATCCCTTTGAAAAACTTCTTAGCATTCTCGATGCCACCGATGTCTTCGAACGTGATTGTTTCCCGCTCGACTGAAAGCCCGTTAACCTGTTCGATAGCAACATACTTTCGTTCCCAGAGATCTTGAAGGTTGATACCTTCTTTTGTCAAAGCCATCATTGTAGCCTGTTCAGCAGTGAATGCTGAAAGCCCGCTAACAGCTTCTACAATGTCGTCGACCTCTTTCTCGGGTGGTGTAGGTAGTTTGTACGCTTCGTAGCAAGCTTCAGTGATTTTCTTCAACTCGTCTGAAGATGGAAGAGGTTCATCGAGAACGAGAACGTCTTGGAGCTCTGCCGGTACTTTAATACTGCTACAGAGCATAACAAGCATTCGTCCAGTTGTCTTGTAAGGATCTCGTAGATTCCAGATACCCTGGATGATCGCTTGGTTGCTGTCATCTTCGATGAAGAGGTGTGCGTTAGAGTAGAAGAATACAGCATCTTGCGGGAACTTCATTGCTACTCCAAGTGCTTCAGCGGGATTCGTGTACGCCTCAGGGACTTGCTCTCCGCAGCAGGCTGTTAGAATTTTCTTGTCCTTCTCGTTGAATGCATACAACCCTCTGACGAAATCCCAGCAGAACACAACATCTTTGCCGATGAAGGTTCGAAGTTTGTCGATTGTTGCTGCTGGATCTGGCGTTTGCACAGCTACAAGCGGCGTAGAAACTCGTCGAGCGGCTTCGAATTTTTGAAGAAACGTCATCTCGATTTTTCCTTCAAAATAGATATACTAACTTCCGAAGGCTCCTGGAATCTCGATTCCCTCAGCCTCGTCGGCCGCGGCGTTGAGTTCGTCAGCAGCATCCTGCCAACCGTCAACGTCTTTCTCTTCAGCGTCACCTTTACCGGCACCTTCTTCTGCTTCGTTAGCCTCTTCTTCCAATGCTTCAGCAGCAGCGCGAAGTTGCGCGCACGCGTTGCTAACTCGGCTAGCCTTGCTCTCTGTGTATTCTGGAATGAAAACGACTTTGACTTCGTCGGCGCTTTCAGGTAAGTCGACTTCGTTTAGGTTCTCGAAGTTTGATTTCGCTTCGTCGATCTCACTTCCCTTGTCGCCGTTCTGGAAGGCTTCAGGCAGGTTGTCATACCAGTCACCGAGTTCGCTGGCCATGTCCTGGAACGTTGAGAATGCTTCACCCACTAGAGATCCGACTGTCGTTGTGAAATGCTTGATTCGAAGAGTTGTGAGTTCCTCGACCGAAGGTAACGGCTTGAGAATCTCGAAAGTGGTTTGTTTTCCTTTCTCAGAGGGAAGTCTCTTGAGAAATTCATTCTTGAGAAGAATCGTCTCGGCCCAGGGGCCGTACTTCTTTCTCGTGATTCCTGCGCGTCCGATAGTTTCCATTTTCTTCTCCTACTCAACTTTTACTGCCCACTGGATTGCTTCATATCTTGCGTCCCAGGAGTCGTACCCGACGCCATCATATACAGCAAAAGTGTGGTGCGGAACGCCTACTATGTAGATTCCGGTGTTGTACGTTTTCATGAACGATGCTGCTGGAATTGAACGCTGGCGAACTGGTGTTAGAACTGGAGTAAACTTGACGCCGAGCGGAAGGAGGCTTGAAATCTTTGGGTACTCTCTGACCAACCAGTTGTAGAAACTAAATCCTTCTCCGTTCTTTCTTCCACTCATCCGGAGAGTTGTGTGCGCAACGGCGTAGTCGACAGCGCACGCGTTAGCGAGTGCTCTAACAGTGCAGTCGTTTGTCTCGAAAGTTGCAGAAGCTTGTTCCCAACTCGAACGGCCGCCATCGTCTTTTACTAGCATCGATTTCTCCTTCGACCTATAAGGCCTGATAATTGATTATATATAGATACTGTTCTAATCGCAAGGGAAATCTTGAGAAAGTTAAAAGAAACTTTTAGGTGGAGACTGAACTTTCAGTTACACGGTCGACTTCTTGCATGACGTCAGTACTCATCACAATTGAATCTATACTATACTGGCCGATCATGTAACTTTGGGAGTTGAGCACCATTACACGGTCGGAACTGTCTCGAGACTTGGCGATTAGAATTCTACTTAGTCCGAGCTTCTTCTCAGATGGCGTCTGACTCATTGTATACACGATATCTGCGGTACCTATCTGGCTCCAGTCTTCAGCGGCGTGGCTCCGGTCTACTACTCGAGCAGTATCAGAATCCTTACTTCCTTGGCAAGCTGTTATTACAGCAAGATTTCTCTCAGTAGCTAATCCTCGTAATCCAACCGTCAGCCTTCCTACTGCTATTCTCAAGTTATCAACATCAAGTTTCATCAACTGAGCGTAGTCGAGAAGAAGTTCATCAGGTTTGAAGTTTTCTTCTTTCTCGAGGTAGTCAAGGTAGTTGTGTAATCCAGAAAGTGTCAGAGTACCTGATGGAAATTCCTTCAGAATGATTTTCGTGTTGAAGTCAGCGAGTCGTTGAGCTATCTCCTTGCGTTTCTTAATAACTGGATCTCTTACAAGATCTCTAAACTGTATCTGAGAAATTCCTGTAGACGTATCGAAGATTGGCACTCGAATTTCCTTAACTTCGTACTGAGAAAGTGAGAAGATGGATTGGACGAGACGTTTAGCCCACTTCTCCTGGTTGAGTTCAAGCGTGATTACACAGGCTGTATTGTGGTACTGGATTGCAGCTTTCGCACAACCTACAAGAAACCAAGACTTTCCTCTTCCAGTAGGAGCAATCATGATTGTTAGTGTCTTTCGCTCTGGCCTTGCTCCTACTTCGTCGATTGCTTCTATTCCACTTGAAAAGTAGTCAGTATCTGTCTTATCCAGAAAACTGAGCATTTTCTTGGAATCTGCTAACCAGATTCCATCAGACAGTTTGGCGGAAGGTACTACTTTGATAGCGGAGAGAGATTCTTTAGCTTTTTCGAGATTACCTTGTGCGAGTTCTTCGAGTGCTTGTTGTGCGGCAGTAGTTGTCCGTTGAATTTCTTCAAAGGAATCGAGTTCCTTGAGAATGAAGTCGACTTGAATTCCAGAAAGCTGATCTCGAATGAGATCAAGAGTCTGGCCAAGAAGCTTACCGTCTTCTCCTCGCCTTAGTTCTTTCTCGAGAAGAAATTCAAGTTGTTGTCCAGGAGGGCGCCCGTAGGATGCTAGATATTCAAGTGCAGTAGTAGCAAGAAGTTTATTCTGCCTTCCGAGAAAACTCTCTACCTTTACTCTCCGGGAGATTAAAGTAGCGCTTTCCTCCGAAAAGCAGATTAACGCGAGTAATGCTTGCTGCAAAGATGCAGGTGAAATCATTTTCCATTCGGGTAGTACTTGCAGGAGGATGTGCAGGTTTCGTCAATCTGAATACAGTAAATCTTACAACCTTCAAGTTTAGAAAAGTTGTCAGGATAAATCTTCCGGTAAATCCACCTAGCAACTTCTTCACTTGTTGGATTGTCGAGTTTTAGAGAGGTATTCAGAAAGTAGTGATCAAGGTAGTTATCAATAATTGGAGTAAGAATCTCCTTCAAGGTTGAGTAGTCAAGAAGCATTCCTGTCTGGGATCCTTCAGGGTTGAGAATTGTGCCTTGAATAGTAATCCTACCCACCCACGAGTGGCCGTGGAGTCTACTACATTTTCCTTTGTGTTTTGGAAGCTGGTGTGCAGCTTCGAATTTAAATTCTTTTTCTAACTCCCAGGTTTCCATATTTGATTACTTATACTCCTTGTAGAATCTTTGTTCCTTCAACAGTCTTTACAGCTTTCCAGATTTCTTTGAATCCACTGTAGTTGAGCGCGACGTGATCAACTACCCAGATTGACTTCTTTGTAGCTTCTGACCGGTAGTCAAGAGTAGCAAGAAGATTCTCAACACCCTCTACAGAGAGAAACGTTGTAGGTTCATCGTAGACTTCAAAACTCCAGAATACTCCAGCAGAACGTTGGAGCATAGAAGCCAGACCAAGAGACAGAGCTCTTTTCAGTCTTTCTGCTTCTCCTCCGCTCCAACTCTCCCAAGGTACCCACACTTGAGATTCTGGAGATTTTACTTGAATCTGAACACCGAGTTTGACTGTATCAGATTTCGTTGTAGTTTCAGAAGTCAGAGAGAGTTGCCATCCGACAAGTCCGAGAGAAGATGCTGCTGAGTTGACTTCAATTTCTAAAGACTTGAGAACTCTGTTGATTAAGAAGATACGGAGTCGTTTGAATCCTTGTTTCCAGTATTCTACAAGACCGCGTTTCGATTCAAGTTTCTTCACTTCTTCTTGTTTACTCAGCAGTTCGGAGACGAAGTTGTTTCTCAGGGCCCTGTTTTCAGCAATGCTGAGAAGGAAAGGATTACAAGTTTCTTTTTCTCTCGAGATTAGAACCGTGTAAGGATTTACTTCTTTCTCAGAATCTTCATACTGCTTTGTGTACGGGTTAGCTCGTGTTCCAGCTTTCTCGATACTCTGTTTGTAAGGAGAAGGACCTTCGAGTTTCTTACTTTCGAACTCAATAGATTTTTCAAGTTCGTTCATCAACTGCGAAAGTGTTTTTCTCCGAGTGTCTTTCTGTTGAAGATTGTTGAGTTCTACTGTTAACTCGAGAATCTGTTTCTTCCTCGACGCAACCTCCTCAGTAATCTTCAGAGATTGGGCTTGAATATCGAGTCTCTCCTGAGAAAGTTTAGCTACTTCAGCTTGGCGGTACTCCTCAGAAACTACTTGACCACAAGTTCGGCATTGTTGGATCTTCAGAATATACTGGATGTCTTCGAGTGCTTTTGCTTGTCGAAATTCGAGTTGCCCAAGCACTTTCTGGGCAGCTTGAAGTTGTAAGTCGCAGTGGCTTAGAACATTCTGCTCGTTGTAGATTACTGAAGAAACATCTTCGTACGAGTTGTACTCAGCTTCGAGTTTCTCGAATTCGCCGAGTTTCTTTAAAACAAGTTGTTTCTGAGAATCGTACCAAGCTTTCTCAGCTTTCTCGAGTTCTTCTACTTCAATTCTTAGAGCACTCGAAAAGTTAGTTAGATTTTGGAGAATTATTTGTTTCCTTCGAGCTAAATCTTGCTCCCAGATTTGGGACTGAGTTTCGAGATTTTGGATTTGCTGAACTCGATTCTCCTCCCACTCAGCTTTCTTAGCTTCAAGATTTTCAAGACTTTCTAATCCGAGAAGTTTACCTTCAACTACAGCAACTTGATTCTTGGCTACTGTTATCTCCTTGTCAAGAGATGTGAGTTTAGCTGTGGTAACTTCTGAGCACTTACTCCAGAATGAAAGACGAAGAACCTCCTCAAGAAGTTCTCCTCTTTCTGGAATCGAGAGATCCGGTAGAAGATGGTACCCTTGGTTGAAAACTACTGCGTGAGGAAACGTCAGCTTTGTCAGACCGAGTAGGTTGTTGATTTGTCTCTGTTCTACTAGTTCAAAACCAAATCCTACGTCTAAGTAGACTTTTTCTGGTGGCCCTTCTCGTTTGATGTCATGTACAATTCCACAGATATCAAGCCTGGTAACAACAGTAGTTTGTTCAGTTCCCCAACTAGTTAGAATACTCAGCCTTCCATCTCCGTACAAACACCACTGGATGGCTCTCCAGAGAGTTGATTTTCCTGCTCCATTTGCGCCTAGATTAGGCTCTTGTTGGTTCTCTCCACTAAGGAAACGCAACCCTTCTGTCTGTGGAAAGTTAACAGTACAACTTCTTATCGACTTGAAGTTGGCCACTGTCACGTTAAGTAAGGAGATTTTCTTCACTTCTTACAATTTCTCAGCAAATTCTTTGGCTAGAGCCTGATAGAAATTTCTGGCTGCTACGTCGGGAGATATTCCTTCTCCAAATATAACTGACCCGTCAGACTTGATTGAGACAACAAGATCTCCATTGTCTGAATATACAGTTATAGCAGCAGGCGCCCAACGTATATTCTTCATTTCTACTTCTTTTCAGGAGCTTTTCCTTCTTCCTTCTTCTGTTCAGGTTTGGCAACACAAATAGGTTCTCCACTTTGTGGGTCACCACTCAAGGTGTACTTATCTCCACAAACAGTTTGAAGTTCTCCGAGAATTGCCTGAACGGCAGTGTTAGCTTTCTGAGCGTTAGCATTCGCTGCGATAGCGTCAGCTTGAGATTTCCAGTATTTCGCTCGAAGTTCAGCGTTGATCGTTGGTACTGTTTCAGGTTTCTTAGCTGCTGGCTGAGAAAACACGATACCGGCAGTAAGCAAAAGTAGAGTGAATTTCATTTACCGTTCTCCTTCAGGATAGTGGACAACAGTGTAGTCGTCAGTTTGTAGAATTGGTTCTAGAACAGGTTTAACAGCAGACCAGTACAGGCCGCCGTTTCCACACCCAGGTCGTGGAAGATAGAATCTTAGAGGTTGCGTAGCGTGGAGTTCTACTAGTTCGTGAGCGCTTCTCTCAATCAAAGCTAAGTCAGCATCCTGCATCCAAACATGTTTTACTGGAAAAGAAATAAGTTTATACTGAGGAAAGTTGTAGCAGTGATTTCCAGTTTGTCGAATCTTAGTGCCAAGTTCGAATGGTAGTTGTGGAAACTTAGTAGCAGCTTCTCGAGCACAACCTCGCCCCATGACACAAGTTCCGTCTTTTTTGACAAAACCGTTAGTTGTAACAACAATGATTCCAGAAGATTGGAAAGACCAGAGGTTAGCTGCTACTTCTTTCATGCTACT
>Ga0181500_1362308_pt1 | contig 10297 bp, 7 predicted proteins | sample PEATcosm2014_Bin_8_FD_127741 | JGI IMG/M metagenome (GOLD analysis project Ga0181500, IMG submission 127741) | Metatranscriptome of peatland microbial communities from MTU Mesocosm Facility, Houghton, MI, USA - PEATcosm2014_Bin01_10_metaT... | ecosystem: Environmental > Terrestrial > Soil >... | reverse complement strand
CCGGTACAGCTGGAAGACAAGGGAATTCGGGGCAACCCGGAGACTCGTCGGAAGGCTGAGTGGGACGGTGCTTGGTCCAGGCAACCTGCGAGCGCGTCGATTGCGCTGCTGATTCCGATCTGCGGATTCACGCCCGACGCGGCCCAGAGCCCCCGCGCCAGAATTGACGCGGATATCGTCGTGACTGCCGCGCCGGCCTACGAGCCGCTGGCTGCGCTGCGCCGCGGAGAGCGGTTTCCCAAAGGCGCGCAATTGCTGCTGGTGCATGAGGGCAAGGCGGAGCCGCTCGCGACGGGCTTTGCGGCCACCGCGGACGCCAATGTCTCCTTCGATGCCAAGACCGTGCTTTTTGCGGGCAAAAAGGATGTGGAAGATCCCTGGCAGATATGGGAACTGACGCTCGCGGATCATTCGCTGCGCAAGTTGATTGCCGGCGCCGCCGATGCCATTCGCCCGCTCTATCTGCCCTCTGGCCAGTTGGTCTATGCGCGCCGCACGCCGGCGGGGTTCCAACTGGAGGCTGCGGGTAAGGCTGCTCCTACGGCGCTTGCGCCAATCGATGCCAATGCGGGTTCGACGGTGCTTCCGCTTACCTACCTGTCGGCCAGCGCGATTCCAACGGATGTGCTCATGGATGGGCGCATTCTGTTTGAAGCAGGCTTTCCGCTTGGCTCAGGATCGACTCCGGAGCTGTTTCTGGTTTACTCCGATGGCTCGGGGGTGGAGTCGTATCGCTGCGATCACGGCAGAGCGCGCTGGGGCGGAAAGCAGTTGGCGTCGGGAGATGTGGCGTTCACGCACGGAGCTTCGTTGGCGCGATTCACATCGCCGCTGGCACATGAAGCGCCGATCCTTGCGCCGCGTGCCGAGTATGCGGGCGCGATTGCCGAGACGGCCTCAGGCGATTGGCTGTTGAGCGCGCGGGTCGCCGCCGGCACGCACTATGCGCTCAAGTTGTGGAAACCTAGCTCCGGCGCAATGCAAACGGTGCTGGCCGATAGCGCCAAAGATCTGGTCGAGCCGGTGCTGGTTGCGCCGCGCACCCGGCCCAAGCATCATCCCTCCGGGCTGCACGATTGGAGCTACGCCAACATGCTTGCGCTCGATGCGCGCCAGTCGCGTGAGGGCGATCTCAAGGTTACGCCCGCGTCGGTTCGGCTGGAGACGCTGGATGCCGGCGGCCATGCCGTCGTCACGGGCACTGCGCCGGTTGAGGCGGATGGTTCCTTCTTTGTGAAGACTCCGGCAGACAAGCCCATCCGCTTCGCATTGCTCGATGCCAAGGGAGCAGTCCTGCGCCAGGAACACGGATGGTTCTGGATTCGCAGCGGCGAGCAGCGCATCTGCGTGGGTTGCCACACGGGGCCGGAGCGCTCGTCGGAGAACCGCGTGCCAGCCGTGCTGCTGCGCACCACGACTCCGGTCGATCTCTCCGGCGCGAGTGTTACAGGCGCAACTCAAAAGAAATCGCCGGGAGGCAACTGAGATGGATTATCGCTTTCTTCTTTTATTTGGCGCTGTATCCATGGCCTCGGCGCAGAGTGCTCCTCCTGCCCCAGCTATTTCTGCGCCGCAGGCGCCTTCCGCGCAAGCGGCGTCTGCCCCACCGCAGGTGGCTGTCGCACAGCAGGCGCCAGTGATCAAGTTTGAAGACGCAAGCGATCAAGCGGGCATCGACTTTACGCACAGCTTCGGTTCGCGTCAACTGGGTTCGCTGCTGGAGGGAACCGGCGCCGGATGCATCTGGTTCGACTACAACAACTCCGGACTCGAATCTCTCTACGTGGTGAATGGACGGCCGCTCGACGACTCCATGCATCCGTATCCGCTGAAGGAGAAGCCGGCAACGCCGCCGCACAATCATCTCTATCGCAACAACGGCAACGGCCGCTTTACCGACGTGACGGAGAAGGCGGGCCTCAATCCGGATATGTATTCGGTGGCCGTGACCGCGGCGGACTACGACAACGACGGCTTTGAAGATCTGCTGGTGACGGGCTACGGAAAGACAATTCTCTATCACAACGACGGCAACGGCCACTTTACGGATGTGACCGCGAAGGCCGGTATCAAGGTGGACGGCTGGGCCATCAGCTCGACCTGGCTCGACTACGACAAGGACGGCTGTGTGGACCTTTTCGTGGGCCGCTACGTGAAGTTCGATCCCAAGTATCGCGCCTTTTACGCGGCGGACAATTATCCGGGGCCGCTGGACTACGAGGGCGAGACCAATCAGCTTTTTCATAACAACTGCGACGGCACTTTCACCGATGTTACGGAGAAGTCGGGCATTGGCGCTTATGTGGGCCGCACCATGGGCGTCACTGCGGCGGACTTCGATAACGACGGCTGGGACGATATTTATGTCGCCAACGACCGCACGGAGAATTTTCTCTTTCACAACAAGCACGATGGAACCTTCGAAGAGATTGGGAACGATACGGGCACGGCCTTTGGGCAGAATGGAGAGTCCACTTCGTCGATGGGGCCCGTGTTCGCCGATTTCGAGGGCAGGGGAGTGCTTGACCTGTGGGTCACCGACGGGCACTATAACCGTCTGTTGCATAACACCGCGAAGATGGGCTTTGACGACATCGGCGCGTCCAACGGAGTCTCGCAAACCAATGCGCAATACGTGAGCTGGGGCACGGGTGTCTACGACTTTGACAACGATGGACTGCTCGACATTCTCATCTTCCACGGCGGGCTGATTCACCTGATACCGCAGGAGCATACATTGTTTCGCGGCGTTGGGAATGACAAATTCGCCGATGTTTCGCGCGAGGCCGGGCCGGTGTTGAGCGTGCGCACCACGGCGCGCGGCGCATGTTTTGCGGACTACGACAACGACGGCAAAATGGATGCCTTCGTGGTGAATCTGGGCGGCAAGGGAACACTGGTCCACAATGTTTCCACCAATACGGGCCATTGGATCGCCGTCAAGCTCAAGGGCACAAAGAGCAATCGCGACGGCATCGGCGCGCGGGTCGAAGTGTTTGCCGCGGGCAAGCGGCACACGGCGGAGCGCGTGGCTGCCTCGGGCTATCTTTCGCAGGACGATGGGCGTTTGCACTTCGGCCTGGGCGCTGCAACCGTCATCGACAAGCTCATTGTTCGCTGGCCGAGCGGGCGCGAGCAGACTCTTGAAAAACAGAGTGTCGATCGCGTGCTTACGGTGGAGGAACCGAAGTGAGTTTGCACAATCAAACTCGGCTGAGGGCTGGAGTGGCGGTGGGGTTGGCGCTGCTGGCAGCCGCGTTCTTCATGGTCGAGCTTTGGCCGGGCCGGACTGTACGCGCAGACGAGCGTGGAAGCGCGGCCGACGATGTGGATTACGCTTCGCCGCTAGAGGTTCTGCTTTCGTCTGACGGCGCGCGCCTTTATGTGCTCTGCCAACAGAGCGAAGAGGTGCGGGTGCTGGATGCGGCCAGCTACGCGGTGATCAAGAACATCGCGGTGGGACGCGTGCCGCGCGGGTTTTCGCTGTCGCCCGACGGCGCGCGCCTGTTTGTGACCAACTCGTGGGATGACACGCTTTCGGTGATCGACACGGGTGCGCTTGTCGTGGTGGCAACGTGGCCGGTGAGCGCGGAACCGTCCAGCGTGGTGGAAGACCGGGCGGGCAAGCGGCTGTTTGTGGCCAATCGGATCAGCGACGATGTGGCTGTGCTCGACGCACAGACCGGAGAGGAAGAGAAGCGGCTGCTGGCTGGGCGTGGGTCGAGCTACCTCACACTTTCGCCCGATGGCAGTAAGCTTTACGCAACGCATGTTTATCCGAATCCGTCACCTCATCGCACGGCGCCGGAGTCTGAGATCACGGTGATCGACACGGCGCGCGCGGTCGTGGTGGATCGCATTCCGTTGCACGCGATTGCAGGCGTCTTTCATGGGGCATTCTCCGCGGACGGGCGCCTGGGAGTTGTAGCTGAGTATCACCCAAAGAACCTCGTGCCGCTGGCGCACCTCGAACACGGCGGAGCCTTCGAGGATACGCTCACAGTGTTTGGCGCGGATGTGGGCAAGCCTGTCGAGGTTCCGCTGGATGAGCTGGAGCGCTACGCGGCGCAGCCTTTCGGCGTAGCCATTGCGCAGGACAAGTCGCGCATCTACGTCACCAGCGGCGGCTCGGAGATCGTTACCGTGGTGGATGTGCCGAGGCTGCTGCGTTTTATTCGTGCGCACCCCGCGCCCTTTGTGCAGGATCTTTCAGCGAGCGCCAACTATGTGATTACGCGCATCCCCGTGGGGCACAATCCGCGCGGGCTGACGCTAACGCGCGACGGGCGCAGGCTGTTTGTGGCCAACCGGCTTGAAGATACGATCAGCGTGATCGATACAAGCACCGATCGCGTGGCGTCGACAATCAAGCTGGATGGGCCCAAGTCCGTCTCCGCGCTGCGGCATGGGGAGCAGACCTTCTACACCGCTCGCCAGTCGTTTCAGGGGCAGATCGGCTGCGCCAATTGTCACATCGATTCCACGTTCGATGGACTCACCTGGGATTTGGAGCCGGATGGATTTGGCCGCGACATTGTGGACAACAAGCTGCTCGAAGGCGTCAAGAACACCGAGCCCTACAAGTGGAATGGAGGCAATCCGAATATCCCCACCGAGTGCGGGCCGAGGACGGAGAAATACTTTTGGCGTTCGGAGCAGTATAACGACCTGACACTCGCCGACCTGACGCTTTACATCCGCAGCTTGCAGCCGCGGCCCAACCGCTGGAAGCTGCCGGGCCGCGAGATGACGCCGGCGCAGGAACGCGGACGGGCGGTGTTTGTGCGCGACGTGGACAAGTTCGGCAAGCCGATTCCAGAAACCAACCGCTGTTCCTTCTGCCACAGCGGCCCCAAGGGCACCAACCAGAAGCTATTCGATGTGGGGACGCGCAAGCCCACCGACAATTCAGGCCTTCTGAAATCCGCGCCGTTGACAGCCGTTGCACTCACTGCGCCGTATCTGCACGATGGATCGGCGCGAACCCTCGAAGAGATTTGGACGGTCTACAACCCCGAAGACAAACACGGGCGCACGAACGATTTGACCAAGGATGAACTCAACGACCTGATTGAGTATTTGAGGACGCGATGAAGAAGTTCTGTATGATCGCACTGCTTCTGGCCGCAGGGCCGCTCGCGCTTGGCGCGCCGCCCACGATGCCGCGTTATCGTTTCGAGAACTTCACGACAGCGAACGGGCTGCCGGACAATCACGTCTTTGCCGTGCTGGTGGATGGAGACCGCATCTGGGCTGGCACGGAGAACGGGCTGGCAGTCTACGAAAATCATGCCTGGAAGACCTATACGACGAAGGACGGCCTGGCGCATCGCGCCGTGCTCTCGCTGGCGCTGGACAAGAATACGGGCGATGTGTGGGCCGGCACCATGGCGGGTTTGAGCCGCATCTCGAGCGGGCGCATTGACAGCTACACGCAGTTGAACTCGGGACTGAGTAACGATGTGGTTTACGGCGTGTCGGTTGAGGGCGAAACGTCTGGGTGGCCACGGCTGCCGGCGGTTGCCGTTTCAATATCCGCACCGGCCAATGGGCGCTCTACAACGAGCGCAACACGCCCATGATCGAGATCTGGACCTATGGAGTCTCTGCCACGCCTAGCAAGGTCTACTATGCCGTGTGGGGAAGCGGCGTGCTTGAGTACGACCAGAAGACAGGCCGCTGGGACAAGTACGACGACCCAGACGGCGAAAACGAGATGGTGCTGTTCAAGGATCAAGGGCTGATCCACGAGATTGTCACCTCGGTCAGTTATGTCGATAACATTCTTTGGGCAGCCACGTATTTTGGCGACAGCCGATATGACGGCCGCTACTGGCATAACTTCCTGACCAAAGACAGCGGACTGCCCTCGAACTTTACAAACTTTATCAAGGGCATTGACGCCAAGCGCGCATGGTTCTGCACGGACAAGGGCCTGGCCTACTACGACGGCGTGAACTGGGCCGTCTATCGCCCTTCTCTCAAGGACGGCAAACCGGAGATGACAGTGCGCGACGCCGAGGGCAAGGTAACGCCCATCGCCGTGACGACTGCGCCGGCGCATAACTACGTTCTCGGCATCGACTTTCAAGGCGACGACATATGGGTCGCAACCGCCAAGGGTTTAAGCCACGGGATTCATCAAAGACAGTAAGAGAGCAAGGAGAGACACAATCATGAATGCATTCGCAGATATTCTGGAAGCTATCGCGCACGCGCCGATCGAAAAGCGCGCCATGACCAATCACGGCGTGCTCAATGAAGCCTACGCCTATGCCAAACCGAGTTCGTTTTCGCGAGGCATGAGGATCGACATCGGCGGAGTCACCATCCTGCTGATCTCGGGCACCGCCTCGATCGACGAGAACGGAGTGAGCGTCCACATTGGCGACTTTCCCGCCCAGCTTCGGCGCACCTTCGACAACATCACTGGGCTGCTGGAGAGCGAAGGCTGCACCTGGCACGACATTGTGCGTACCAGTTGCTACCTGCGCGACATCGATCGCGACTACGACGTCTTCAATGCGGGGCGCACGGCTTTCTTCAAGGAGCAGGGACTCGATCCGCTGCCGGCGTCAACTGGAATTCAGGCGCATTTATGCAGGCCCGAGCTGCTGATTGAGATCGAGGCCATCGCCATGTTCCGCACAGACAAGGCAGACTGCAACCAGGAGTAACTTCGATGCGCAAGGGATGGTTGTCGGTTGCGGCGTGCGCGTTGGCCATGGTGTGCGCGGCGCGGCTTGCCGCGCAGTATTCGAGCCAGGACACGGCGCAGGATGCGAGCCCGGTTGCCGTTACGGGCAAGGGAACCTGCGAGTGTGGCGCGCATCCGCCGGGGCCGCCCAAGGACCGCGTGGTCGCACCCTATGCGGGCGAGCCCGCGGACCTGAGTCCCTATGCCAAGTTCGCTGCGCCCTACGACCTCAACTACACGCATCCCAACATATACTCCGGCGCAGGCCGGGATTTGCCGGAGCTCAAGGGCCTGACCGAGGTGCGCATCGGGTTCTTCGGGCCCATCGAACACAATCCTGAATCGGTCTTTGGATTGCGGATGCTGCACGGCGCGCAGTTAGCCGTGGAAGAGGCGAACGCGCATGGCGGCTACGGGGGCATGCCCTTCCGGCTGATGCTGCACAACGACTACGACAACTGGCAAGCGAAGACGGTTTACGGCGACGATCGGCCCACCGATCCAACCATCTGGGGCTCGGCCTCGAACGAAGTGGTAAAGATGGTTTACGACGATCAGGACTGGGCGATCTTCGGCTCGATCAGTTCCGAGTCCACGCACATTGCGTTGCGCGTGGCGCTGCGCGCAGAGATTCCTATCGTCAACTCGGCCTCGACCGACCCGACGATTCCCGAGACCTACATCCCGTGGTACTTCACCGATCTCCAGGATGACCGCGTGCAGAGCCTGACGCTTGCCCGGCGGATCTTTACCGAATTGGGGTTGAAGCGCGTTGCACTGCTCAGGGTGAACAATCGCTATGGACGCCTGGGCGTTCCCAAGTTTCGCGATGCGGCAAGGCGGCTGGGTCATCCTGTTGTGATCGAGCAGAAGTATCTGCCGGGCGACATGGATTTTTCGCAGCAGTTGAAGGTGATTCGTTCTTCGCGGGCCGACGCCATCGTGCTGTGGACCGACGAGGCGCAGGCGGCGCAGATATTGAAGCAGTTGCGCGCCGCGGGAATGAAGCAGCCGGTCTTTGGCGCCTATCGCACGCTGGGTTCAACGCTGCTGGCCCAGGCTGGCGATGCGGCGGAGGGATTTGAGGCAGTGTTTCCCTACGATCCCACGCGACAGGATTCCCGCTGGCTCGACTTCAACCGCCGCTTTGAAGACCGCTTCCACGAGAAGCCTGAGCAGTTTGCTTCGCTGGCCTATGACGCGATGAGCGCGCTGTTGGATTCGATCTGCAAAGCGGGATTGAATCGCGCCCGCATTCACGACGCGCTGGCGAATATCGAGCAGTACGACGGCGTGACCGGGCACATGATCTTCGACCCCAACCAGAAAAATGTAGCGCCGATGTATCTGGGCACGGTGCATAACGGCGCGATTACTTACCGCGTTGCACCCATGGAGAAGCCGCCTGCGGTGGGGCAGACGCCACTTGCGCGGCAAGAGCCAGAGGCGCCGCACATGCCGTATGCGCAGGTCGGCGAAGATGGCGTGAACTATGCCGGTCCGCATCGGGCCGACGTGCCTGCGGGGCCGATCAACGTTGTGCTGTTCGGCCCGAAGGCGGCCGAGGTTGCCGAGTCGCTGGAGATGCAGGCGGAGCTGGCTGCTGAAGCGGCAAAAGGACGAACCTGGAAGTTGCTGCCGGTGGCGAGCGATCAAAATTGGGGTGCGGCTTCAACCCAACTAGTTCACGCGCTGATGGACGAGCACGCGCTGGCGATTCTGGCGCTGGATCGCAATTCAGCCATCTGGCCGAGCAACTGGCGTTGAAGAGCTTTGTGCCGGTGGTCGCACTGAGTGGCGACAAGACACTGACCTCGACTAACGTTCCGTGGATATTCCGCATGGCGGCCGGCACCGCGCCAGCGGCAGCTTTGCGTCTGCTTGAGGCGGCAACCGACCGCGGCGGAGCCAATTCGGAGCGGCTCAGGGACGTGCTGGCTTCGGGGGGCCTGATCTCCGGAGTCGCCTTCCTGCCCACGGGGGAGCCGCGTTTGCAATAAGGGATGTGAGCTGAATTGCGCCCATGCAGACATGCTTGTCCCTGCTCTTGCTCCGGGGATGCGTTCAAGATAGAGTTCTCGTAAAGGATGAGCATGACGAATAGGAAGATGTTGGTTTTTGGCCGCATAGGCCAGGTGGGATGGGAGTTGCGCCACAAATTGGCCTGTTTGGGCGACGTGACCGCCGTTGAATATCCAGAGGTAGACTTCTCCAACCCCGATTCGATTCGTGACGTAGTGCGCGCGGCAGAGCCGGCGGTCATCATCAATGCCGCTGCTTATACCGCGGTAGACAAGGCCGAAACCGAGCCTGCATTGGCGTTGGCGATCAACGGCACTGCGCCGGGCGTGCTGGCTGAGGAAGCCAAGCGGCTGGGTAGCATTCTGATTCACTACTCGACGGATTACGTCTTCGATGGGACCAAACAGGGCGCCTATTTTGAGACCGATGCGCCTAACCCGCAAAATGTTTATGGGAAAACAAAGCTGGCGGGCGACGAGGCGATTCAGTCGGTCGGCGGCGATTACCTGATTCTGCGAACGAGTTGGGTTTATGGGGCGCGGGGCAGCAACTTTCTGTTGACGATGATGCGCATGGCCAGGGAACGCGATGAGTTGCGGATCGTGGAGGATCAGGCCGGCGCGCCGACCTCCAGCGAATGCATCGCTCAAGCCACAGCGAATCTATTGGCGCAATTGCTTGCGCCCGCAGGCGGCGGGCTCCAGGGGCGCAGCGGCGTCTATAACCTGACCAATGCGGGCGAGACCACATGGTTTGGATTTGCGAAGGCTTTTCTCACAAAGCGGTATGGAGCCGCGGCGCCCCATTTGATTCCGATCACAACCAGCGAGTTTCCGCGTCCCGCCCGGCGTCCGGCCAATTCACGCCTGTCGTGTCGGCGCATTGAGGAGACCTTTGGGGTGAAGATGCCCCATTGGGAGGACGCGCTTTCTCTGGTTCTTGAAACGCTTGCGGAAGGATCTTAGACGCCGGGCGGCAACGCTTGAGGCCGTCGTGTCATCGCATTCCGGCAAAAGCAAGACAGCGGCAGAGTCCCACGAGGCTGTTTTTCCTCGTCTCAGGGATGCTCTGCCGCTGCCGGCTTTGCCGGCGCTGTCGGCGGGGATTCGTCACGCCGCCAGCAAGGAAACTCGATTCCCCGGTTTCCCTCGAAACTCCGCTCTATATCCATAGGATGGGCCAGAAGTACGCGACTGGCTGTGACGGCTGGCACCCCTGGCGGTGACGCGGCGATGGGCGCGTTCCGATTGCGCAGGGATTCCCATGGTTCCGGTACGGCACTGGCTACTTCTTTCCGTTGTCTTTGAAGTTCAGCGCAACGTAGTAGGTGGTGTACGAGTGGCTGGTTGTCACATTCGTCAGGAACTGGCCGCCGCCGAAGTAGCCAATGCCGCCGCCCAGGTTGAAGTGTTTATTGAGTTCATACCAGGAGTAGCCATCGATCTCCGCGCCCACGTGGTGGCCGTGGTTGGTCTTGTTGGTCACGATCGCGCTGCCCGAGGTGTTGTAGATCGAGTCCACCGCCGAGGGCGCCCAAAAATCCAGCCCCTGCACCGTGAAGGTGAGCCGCCGGTGGGG
>Ga0181500_1312134_pt1 | contig 10340 bp, 8 predicted proteins | sample PEATcosm2014_Bin_8_FD_127741 | JGI IMG/M metagenome (GOLD analysis project Ga0181500, IMG submission 127741) | Metatranscriptome of peatland microbial communities from MTU Mesocosm Facility, Houghton, MI, USA - PEATcosm2014_Bin01_10_metaT... | ecosystem: Environmental > Terrestrial > Soil >... | reverse complement strand
GTTTGCACCCTCAAGAGGAATTACCTTTGAGAGCGCGGCGGAAATGGTTCGTCTGCTAACTCCGGCGCGGCTCAATCTCTTCGAGACGGTGAAAAAGCGGAAGGTTTCCATTCAGGATCTGGCCCGCTCGCTGGGCCGCGACGTGAGCGCAGTGCGCCGCGATGTGGTCGCGCTCGAGAAGTTCGGGATCGTGGCTTCGCAACACGTTGTGAACCCTGGCCACGGACGCGTGCGGATGATCTCGGCCCCGGCGAGCATCTCGATTTCGGCTGAACTTTAGCTGTTCTCAGCTTGGGCAGATCAGTCGCGACGATGGTTCGTAGAAACTAACGGCGCGAATCGCCTAGGGTCCGCGCAGTTTGCTTTCATGCGTCCGGGCCATCGAGCTTCACCCGCCATCAGCCCATGACAGCCGCGGCGCCAACGCCGATCAGCACGATAATCGTCCACCACGCGAACACGGCAATGTAGCCCGAAGTTCGCTTCACTCCGGCTACCGTCGCAATCCCTATCCCCAACAGCACGAGGGTCCAGATGGTGACCACGTCAAGCGATGTCGCGAGCGCGTAGAGAGCCTTGTTGGCCTCCAGGGGATTCAGAAATGCTCCCGCATTCGTCGGCGCGTAGTTCCTAATGTTGAACGACTCCGGCGCAACTCCTGCAAAGATTACGACAACCCCTAACAGCACCTTGATAACTCCCGGCAGACCCGCGAACATCCAGACGCTGAAGATGCTGCCAAATTTGGCCTTGCCGCCAAACAAAAAATTAATGGTGCCCCACATCACGAGCGAAATAACAGCGCCGGCCACCAGGATGACCAGCGGGTTGGCGATGAAAAAGCCCTCGGTGATATAGATCTGTATCTTCTCCGACGTCTCGCGCTGCTGCGGCGGCGCCTGGGCCATGGCCTCGGCCTGCTTGGGGTTGAGCTGGATCTGATTGTCTACTACCTGTTGCATGCCGATCTTGAAGTAGACGGCGGCGAACAGAATGTATCCAACAACCGCAAAAATCACAAACGGCAGCCACCAGCTCTTGTTGCCGCGCTTGATGTCTTCAAAGGTCTTCGACGGCGCGGTAAACGTGTTGGTTACGCGCTGCCACTGGGAAAGGCCGGCACCCTCGTGGGCTGACACGGCCACAGGTGTCACTTCTAAATCGCTCATGATTCCGCCTCTTTCAAGCCGTAAACGGCTGGTCGCAAATCTACCCCTGCGGTTGACCGGACCCTGGAGCGCAAGGTTGCATTTTTTAGAAAAGGCAACAGACTGCTGCGCTCGTTCCGGGCATCTCCAAGAAAGAAATGCTTTCGCCCGCGATTGTACCCTTGAAGGGCGCAGGAGAGTAAATCAATTTCCATTCGCGTGCGTTCGCGAGTCAGAAGCGTCTGAAAACAGCCTCGCTAGACTCCTTGCGAAGCCATCGCGGCAGCTGGCGGAGTTGAGGGCGGGTCGGGCTCTTGGGTTGGCTTGCGGGTCTTCGTTCTGGCCGCTGCATTTTGCCTCGTCTTCCGCGGCGCGGCGTTCGGCGCCGGTGCGGGCGGCACATAGCTCTTGTAGACCGTGATGTGGAAGCAGGCCTGCTGAAACTCCTCCTCCACGTCGATCTTGCCCGCCTCTTGCAGCGGCAGCAGCCAGGTTCGCATCCAGCCCATCTCCTGCCGGCTCATCCCCTGCTTGGCAATGTCGATGGTCGCGCCGGTCAGATGCGGGCTGGCAATGTCTCCCTCGGCCGGCGCAGCGTTCCCATTCGTCTCCATCAGTTGCTTCTGGTACTCGACCGTCCGCACCGCCGAGCTCACCTCAAGCGGCCGGTGAAACTGAGCCCCATGGACGCGCGCCAGTTCGACTAGGAATTCGGCTGTCCACGGCCGGCAGTAGCGGTGGTTCTCGGGCAGATTCACATTCACTGTCAGCGTGGCGGAGGCAGGCACCGGAACCAGCATCTTGCGGGCAATGCGATCGGCCAGATCGTCCTCGTCCTCGATTCGCTCGAGATTGTCGGCCTCTGTCTTATCGTTTTGCCGTGCTAAGGATTCGAACGAACCGCGCAGCGGTGGGGGAATGACCGGTTGCTTCACGCGCAGCGACACAGGCTGGGCCACCGCCTGCCGTTTGCGCGCTCCCCGGCGCCCACTCGCACGCCGTCCCGAGGTCCTGGCATTCTGTCTGCCCCCGCGTCGAGCCTCGGCAGCCGTCGTGCGGCGCGCTTTTTTTCGAGAGGTATGGGAGGCGGGCAGGACGCTCCTATGCGTCTTCACCGGGGGAACCGGAGAGCCGTTGGCTGAAATCACGGTAAGTGCAGCCAGCACAAGAACGATGGTTGCGATCCGCCACATAGGGAGTGTGCGGAGAACTCAGAGCAATTCCAGTGTAGATCTATTCGGTCTTCGAACCCAGTACCGAGCCGGATGCGGGTTCGTCCGATAACTGGCGCACTGCCGCCGACAGAGAACTTACGTCGACCGGCGTGGAAGTCGCAGTCGCAAATCGGCGTGTGAGCCGAATCTGCGGCATTCCGGGGAACTCTGCGCTACGATAGAAATCTCCGCTATGGAACTGATCGAGCGACAGGCCGCGGAAGGAGATCTCCATGACCCGCTTCAAACACATCCTCACCGAATCCGCCAACGGGGTAAAAACCATTACCCTCAACCGCCCGGACAAGCGCAACGCGCTCTGTCCGCTGCTGATTGAGGAGCTCACTCAGGCCCTGCGCGAAGCGAAGACCTGCGGTTGCGGCGTGGTGATCCTGACCGGGGCCGGTTCGGCCTTCTGCGCCGGCCTGGACATGGAGCACCTGGAGACCATCAACGCCAGAACGCCGGAAGATCATCGCCGCGACTCGGAAAATATGGCCATGGCGCTGCGCACCCTCTATGAATTCCCCAAGCCGGTAATCGCCGCCGTCAACGGCCCTGCCATCGCCGGGGGCATGGGCCTGGCCACGCTGGCGGATTTCACCCTTGCCGTACCCGAAGCCAAGTTCGGCTACAACGAAGTGCGAGTGGGCTTTGTCCCGGCCATTGCCTCTTCGTTCCTGCTGCGCCAGGTAGGCGAAAAGCGCACGCGCGAGCTGCTGTTGACCGGCAGGCTGATGAAGGCGCACGAAGCTTTGCAAATGGGCCTGGTGACGCAGATTGTGGCCACAGAAGAGCTGATGCAGTCGGCACATGCCCTGGCCCAGACGCTGCTGTTGAACAGCCCCCACGCCATGCATGCGGTCAAGCGGCTGCTGGCCAAGCACTCCAGCCGTCGGCTGGACGAGGAGCTGGAAGACGCCATCGAAGCAAACGCCCAGGAACGCTCCAGCGAGGACTTCAGAGAAGGCGTCAGTGCCTTCCTCCAGCGCCGCCGCGCCGAATGGCCAAGCTTGAGAGTGAAGGCATAGCAATGACAGGCGCAAAAGCCGCCAATCCGAAGGTCGCCTCACTTAGAACCTAAAAGCAACGCCAACATGGACCCCGTGCGGCGTGAGGTAATGCACAGGCTGGTTGGCGATGTGGGACGAACCCGGCCAAAGCTGGTATTCGTAGTACCCGCGCACGATCCACCTGTCGCGGACGCGAAGGTTGGCGCCCGCGCCCGGCGCAAGAACAAAATAGATTCCGCTGTCTGTTTGGAGCGGATATGTCAGCCTGCCAAGTCCCACAAGGAGCTGAGCAAAGGGCTGAAGCCTTTCAGATCTTCCCACGATGCCTTGCGGCCCCACCAGATAATCTTCCTGTTTCTCGCTGTAAAAGCCGTTGGTGCTCAAATAGCGCCCGTCCGCTTCGATTCCTAGATATCGAGCCAGACTGTAGTCGGCAAAGCCGCCAATTCCCCAAAGATCCTGGCGGCTGCCATACGGAAAAGTCGCACGAGTATTGGCGTATTCCCCGCCCACCCAAAGGGTATGACGCGGGCCCATGGCGGACGGGACCACCTGCCCCCGGGCCGTGCTGGCAAAGATAGCGGCAAAAAGGAAAAGGGCCGTCATCCAGCAGATGGGCCCCACCCTCGTCGATTGGTTTGGAGTGAGCATTCGCTTGCCTCCCGGAGTCAGAATTCTAGCAGTTGGAATAGCAACTTGAAGTGAGGATTCGCCGCTGGTGCAGGCTCAACCGTCATGGAGTCGCTCGGCTGCTACCCCAGCCAGGCCGTTTGCAAGGCCGGTTCTTAAACAGTTTTCGCTGAGGCTGTTTGCTGGAAAGCGAGCTTTTTACACAAAATGTGATTCAAATCACCGTCAAGAGCAGCAAGATACTGCGATCCTGAAATTGATCGCCCAAAAGGACAATTTTCATGATGAATCTTGCGGTCTTGACCAGTGGCGGAGACGCTCCCGGTATGAATGCCGCGATCCGCGCGGTGGTTAGAACGGGACAGGCCCGCGGAATCAACGCCTGGGGCGTCTACCAGGGATATTCGGGCTTGATTGAAGGAAACTTCAAGCGGCTGGGCGCACGGGATGTGGGCAGCATCATCCAGCGCGGCGGCACAGTGCTGGGCTCGGCCCGCTGTCCGGCGTTTCAGACTGAAGAAGGCGTCGAACTGGCCATCCGCAGGCTGCGCGGCGCGGGCATCGACGGTTTGGTCGTTATCGGCGGCAACGGCTCGCAGACCGGGGCCAATGCCCTTCGCCAGATGGGCTTTCCGGTAGTCGGCGTCGCCTCCACCATCGACAACGACCTTTTTGGATCGGATATCACCATCGGCGTGGACACGGCGCTCAACGTAGCCTTGAACGCCATCGACAACCTCAAAGTAACCGCTTCGTCGCACTGCCGCGCGCTGCTGGTTGAAGTCATGGGGAGAAAATGCGGCTACCTCGCCCTGATGGCGGGCATTGCCGGCGGGGCCGAGGCTATCGTGCTGCCGGAGGTGGAAGTCGTGCCCGAGCAGTTGGCCGAACGCATCCGGGAAGTGTATGAGCGCGGCAAGCCTCACGCCATTATCGTGGTGGCAGAGGGAGCCAAGTACAACGCCGAGGGTTTGTGCCAGTACTTCAAGGAGCATGACCTGCTGCGGGGCTATGAATTCCGCTCCACGGTGCTGGGTTACGTGCAGCGCGGCGCCGCGCCTACCTGCGCGGACCGCTTGCTGGGCACCAGGCTGGGTTCTGAGGCCGCGGAGCAGATCATCGCCGGCAACACCGGCGTGCTGGTAGGCGTCTGCAAAGGCGAGCTAACGACGACTCCGCTCGACGAAGTCGTCGTCGGCCACAAGCCGCTCGACCCCTGGTTTCTGAAGGCCGCGGATATGCTGGCGCGGTAGGCGGCTCCCGATTGCAAGATGCCGGGAATATCTATCCCCGCACGGCTGGAATTACCGATTCGCCAGTCGGGCTCTAAGCCATCGGGTTTTTCGCCCGCAGCTCCGCAACAATCTCCGCCGCCGCCGCACGCGCTTTGTCCGCCTGATCGGGCGGGAAGCTGATGGCGCCTACGCGCGCATGGCCGCCGCCGCCGTAGCGCTCGCACACCTGCGCCAGATTCACCATCGTCGCAGGGTCGGCCTTGGTCCAGGGGTTCGAGCCGACGGAGACCTTGGTCCGGAAGCTGGACTTCGACAGGCCGATCGAGTAAGTGGCCTGAGGGTGCAAGTAGTAAGGGATGAATTTGTTATATCCCTCCAGCGGCTGGTCGGTAATGTCGAAGAAGATGGTTCCGTCGCGCTCTTCGCTGCGGTCGCGGATCAGTTCGATGGCCTGCTTGTGGCGTTCCAACAGAGGCGCCAACAAATTCGCTACAAAGGGCTGGCTAAGCACCTCAGAAAGCGGCATCTCAGTCAATAGCGGGATGAGCCGCGGAATAAACTCTGAATCCTGAGTAGACTCGATAATCAGCGTCAGCTTCATCGCTGGAGCGGCCATCTCTACGGCCGACTCGGGGCTCTCATACTGCGCGCCATCCACTATGTTGGCCCAATGGATCAGATCCGCCACCGGCGCTGTGTCGAAGCCAAAGCGCGTCGACGCAATGTGGGCCAGAAATCCGGTGCAGGAGGTGTAATCGGGGTCGAAAAACTTGTGCGAGCCACAGACCGGATCCTTCTGGCAGTCGAGAAAGCTCTGCTGATCCTTGGGAGTGAGAAATGCCGAAAGATGGTGATCGAACCACCACGTAATCCTGGGAGAGGCCGAATACTTGAAGTCCACGATGGCATTCTCGTCGCCGGTAAACTCGCTCTCATCGAAGAGCGCGCCGGCGCGGTGCACCAGGCCGTGATACTCATAGCTTGCCCCGGCGGCAACTCGCTCACGGTGAAATCGCGTGAACAACGAGGCTGAGCAAGCTCCGTCAAAGCATTTGTCGTGATAGAAGACGCGAACCCGCAAAACCACTGCTCCCTGCAACCGAAAATGGAATGGCTTGAACTGTTAAGCATCAATGGCTTGGCTCATTGTGTCAAGGCGGAGGCGGTTTTTCACTGACTTTCAGGGGTCGCAACTGTTCGATTGCGGACGGCCCGTGTCAATTCCGAGCATCCCAGGAATCTCCGAACCTGATTCTGGCCGGACGGTGTGGCTGACCGGAGCGGGCGTGGGCGCCGGTCTGCTGCTGGCCTTCGTCCTGGCGCATGGGGTAGCCAATCTGATCTATGGCGTTCGTCCGGATGACCCAACGATCTTTGCGGCAATCACGGCCGCAATTGCCGCCGTCGCATTGCTCGCAAGCTGGTTTCCAGCGCGCCAGACGGCTCGCATCGACCCAATGGCCGCGCTGCGCGACCAGTAGGAGCCGCGTCAGGCCGCATAGGCCATCGGGGTCGCCGAACAATCCTCCGCACCGCCGGCATGTCCTGTGCGGGCGGGATTGGCCTGAGTCTTTCCAGCCGAGGAACTGCCCAAACGGCGATTGCGTAGAGTATCTTTCCATCAGAACAACTCTGGACAAGAGTGGCCGTTTCTACTTCAATGAGGCTTCATGAATCCAATTGAGAATCCCGTTGACACGGAGATTCAACCCGCGCTCAGGGGAGCGCCTCCTGCCGCGCCCACGCCAGCCGCCGAGGAATATCGCGGCCTGCGCTGGGTTTTCATCGGCAGCCAGGGCCTGCGCGCCGGCTGGTCGGTGCTGGTTGCTTATGTCCTGTACCAGCTTTTTACAGCGATCCTGGGAACCATAGCGGTTACTATCGATCCCGCGATCGCAAGATCTGCCTTTTCGCCAATCGTGGTGATCGTCGCAGAGCTGATTCCGCTGCTGTCAATCCTGGCTGCGGGCAGCATCATAGCCCTCATCGAACACCGGAGGCTTCTGGATTACAACCTTACTGGACCCCGACGCCCGCTCCACTTCCTTGGCGGCCTGGCGGCTGGGTTCGCGGCTCTCTCAGCGCTGATTGGCGGTCTCGCCTGGGGCGGCTGGCTGCATTTTGGACCCATCGCGCTTACCGGACCTGAAATCATCAAGTTTGGCGCGCTCTGGTCATGCGCTTTCCTGCTCGTTGGCTTCTTTGAGGAGGGTTCCTTTCGCTGCTACCTCCAATTCACCTTCACCCGCGGCATCAACTTCTGGTGGGCGCTGGGCATCATTGGCGCCGTGTGCGCATACCTGGCGGTCACGTCCAAAGGCAACGGCGTCTGGGGGGTCTATGGCATTGCCATGCTGGGGCTTGTTCCGTGTCTGCTGCTGCATGTGAAACAGGTTGAAGGCTCCGAGTTCTGGCAGGCGTCCTGGGTCACCTCGACGCTGTTTGGCTTCATCCACACCGGCAACAACGGCGAAAACTGGATCGGCATCTTTGCCGTGGCATTGATTGGATTCGTCTTTTGCGTCAGCGTGCGGCTGACCGGGTCGGCGTGGTGGGCCATCGGCTGTCATACCGCCTGGGACTGGGCGGAGACCTACTTCTACGGCGCCGCCGACAGCGGATTGCAGGCGGAGGGCCACTACATGACCACCAGTCCGGCCGGCAACGCACTTTGGAGCGGCGGGACGGACGGCCCCGAGGGTAGCCTGCTGGTGTTGGGAGCCGTTCTTCTGCTGCTCGTGGCGCTGGTTGCGATTTATGGCCGCCGCAAGGCCGCGGCGCCAGGCACAGCGCTGGATGAAACTGCCCGGCAAATACACGCAGGATGATTCCCTGCCCGACACGTCGAGACTCGCTTTGCACGATCCTGCCGTTTGCCCAGAGTTATCCTGTAGTTGACAGATGCCCAACCCCGACTCTCAGGACTCTCTCGATCAAAAGCCTGTAACCTCTGCCGCGGCTCGACCACGAACCCGCAAACGGCGCTGGTCGCGAATTCTGCTTTGGTCCATATGCAGCCTGCTGACTCTCGCATTGCTGGCTGCGGCCGTTGGCGTATTCTGGCTTCGTTCGGCAGAGAAGGCAGCGCTGCCCGTGCTGGATGGCGACCTGCATCTGGCTGGCGTGGCCGAGGCTGGCCTCTCGGCACCGGTGACCGTTCGCCGCGACGCCCACGGCGTGCCCCACATCGAAGCGGCCACCCAGGACGACCTCTTTGTTGCGCAAGGCTACGTGACCGCGCAGGACCGGCTCTGGCAGATGGATACCTTCCGCCGCAACGCCAACGGCGAGCTGGCGGAGATCCTGGGCCCTTCGCTCGTGAAGCACGACAAGGCGCAGCGCGTGCTTCAGATTCGCAATACGGCCCGGCGCATCTACGCCAACCTGCCCTGGGCCGACCGCGCCCGCCTGGACGACTACGCACGCGGGGTGAACCTCTTCATCGAGCAGCACCAGGAGTCGCTGCCAGCCGAGTTTGGGCTGCTGCACTATCGGCCCCAACCCTGGAGCGGCGTGGACTCGGTCTCAGTGGGCCTGATGATGGTGCAGACGCTCGATACGCACTGGGATGTGAAGCTGGCGCGGGAGCGGATCGCCGCCAAATTGAATAACGAGAAGCTCGAACACGATCTTTACCCGGTGGGCTCGTGGCGTGATCATCCGCCGACAGGCGTGTTGCTGGACTTAAGCCAGCCTCATCCCGAGCCGCCTGCCGAGAAAGACGCCGATGAGGACGATGAGAACTCGCAGGCCAGCGCTGCGCCGTCTGCCCGCGAGGATACGGCTGCCCTCCGCGTCTTGCTTGGCCTGCCCGCGTGCGCCGGCTGTGCGCCGGGCTCGAATAACTGGGTGATCGCCGGCGGCCACACCGCGAGCGGAAAGCCGCTGCTCTCGAACGATATGCATCTCGGACTCACCGAGCCGAACATCTGGTTCATGGCCGACCTCAGCGCTCCGGGTTTCCACGCAGCCGGGGTCACGCTGCCGGGAATGCCGTTTGTGATAGCCGGCCACAACGAGCATGTGGCCTGGGGCTTTACGGCGCTTTACGCCGATGTGCAAGATCTCTACGTGGAAAAGCTGGACGGCAAGGGCAACTTTGAGGGCAACGACGGAGCCTGGAAGCCGCTGGCCGTGGACCACGAGGTCATCAAGGTGCGCGGAGCTAAGGACGTGACGTTGGACGTGCAACTCACCCCGCACGGACCGCTGCTGAATCCCATCCTCACGAAAGAGACTCGCCCCATCGCTCTGAAGTGGACGCTCTACGACCCAGCGCTGAACACGCTGCCGGTTTATCAGCTCAACGTTGCCTCCAACTGGACAGAGTTTTCGGCGGCGCTGGGGGGGTGGTGCTGGCCCACGCAGAATGTGGTCTACAGCGACGACCAAGGGCACATCGCCTACCAGGCAGTGGGGCGGGTGCCGATCCGCGGGGGTGGAGTCGGCTTATCCGATGTGCCTCTGCCGCACGACACAAAGGACACGCGCTCTGTATGGGGCTACTCAGCCTGCTCCGGGATCTGCCCGACCTACATCCCCTTCGACAAGATGCCCGGCGCGGTCGATCCGCCTTCCGGCTTTCTGGCCACCGCCAACTCCCGCGTCACCACTGCCGATGCACCCTACCCGCTGTCTCTGGAGTGGTCCGATCCTTACCGCGCCGAACGCATATACAAAATGCTGCAAGGCCGCGACCAGCTCAAGCCCGCCGATATGCTGGCCGTCCAGACCGACGTGTACAGCGAGGTGGACCAGGAGCTAGGTCATCGTTTTGCCTACGCCATCGACCACGCCGATGGCACAGATGCCCGCCTGCGGAAGGCCGCCGACCTGATGCGTGTTTGGGACGGTCGCCTGACCACAGACTCCGCCGCCGCCTCGATTGTGACCCAGACCCGCAAAGCCCTATGGCCGCTGATTCTCGAGCCCAAACTGGGCAAGGATGCCGCGGACTATCACTGGTCCGAATCCAACTTCGCCGAGGAAGAGATCGTCATGCACGCCAGCCCCGACTGGCTTCCGCCGGCTTACAAGAACTGGGACGCACTGCTGACCGACGCCGTCCGCAATCGCTCTAGAGCTCGGCGGCCTCAGACT
>Ga0181500_1226435_pt1 | contig 10423 bp, 3 predicted proteins | sample PEATcosm2014_Bin_8_FD_127741 | JGI IMG/M metagenome (GOLD analysis project Ga0181500, IMG submission 127741) | Metatranscriptome of peatland microbial communities from MTU Mesocosm Facility, Houghton, MI, USA - PEATcosm2014_Bin01_10_metaT... | ecosystem: Environmental > Terrestrial > Soil >... | reverse complement strand
TTTACAACGGCATGTTGTTGTTATGCCGTTATAGCGGCCAGTCGGCATCATTCTGCAACATAGAAAATACGGCCTTTGACGGGACGGCGTTCGTGACGAGCGATAATTTCAATGGCACCAACTCCACCTTGTTTAATTTCAACGCCTATAACACAAACAACCTGAGTTGGCAGACTTATAATTCCGGTTACTCCAACACTGGCACGCTGGAAGTGGTCGGGCCGAACGATGTCAAGGGGTCAAATTACAACTGGCAGGCAAGCTGGTTCGGGAATTTTTACCTGCCAAGCAATTCGCGGCTGATCCAAGCCGGCAGCACCAACGCCAACTTGCTGGGACTTTATCATTTCACCACGCAAACCAATCAGGTGCCGGAAACCAACTCAATTGTGACAATTGGCTATCATTATGTGGCGACGGATGCCTACGGCAACCCGCTGGATTCAAATGGTGACGGCATTCCAGATTATTTGGAGGATGCGAACGGGGATGGTATTTTTGACGCGGGTGACTTGGGTGAATGGAAACTCTCGCCGTTCGGCTTGGGCGGAACTAATGCCCTTCAAGTGTTTACTCCTTTAAAATGACGATACGGCTGACAACAACAACCATGACTGGATTGAGATTTGCCCCAAAAATACTAGCAGAAAACCAATGATTTTATGAAGAATAACCGATTGACTTTAAGTGGTTTTGTCCGCACCACGTTGTCGCTGTCAGTCCTCTTATGCGTATACGTAGTAGAGAATGTCCAAGCCCAGTGCAGTGTCGCGCCGATAATGAGCATGTCCGTGTCAGCCAGCACCAATAAATGCGGTTGGACCGAATGCCAACCGGCGGATCCGCCGATAATTAGGTATTTTCTAAAAGACACATACTCAGACAGCATCAACGCAATCTGGGATGATTATAACGGTTCTGTGGGAGGGGTGGACTATTTTTCCCTGAATTACCAAATCCAAACAAAAAATGTTCAAACAAGAGGGACGAATTGTTCTGTCATAAATGATTGGTCAGGAACCGTCTCTTACACCAGGGTTTTTATTAGCAGCACAACTACTGGTGGGGGAAGCATTACTAATCCCCTTACTGGTGAATGGGACGATGGTGGCACCGCCGCGCTTGATTTTTTAGATGAGGGTGATGGTGGACCGTGGCCGGATATTATCCCCACTACAACTGATATATGCACGTCCACTACATTCGGCTACAATTCAGTTGAGTCCTATTCCGATGGCCCAACCTATGGTTTAGGAGGCAGTTTGTCGGGCGGGAATCTTTATTATATAGAAAAAAGTTTGGACGGCTTATCAATGGAATATACTGATACCATGCTCCGCAATGCCATGATCGGAATGTTGCCCCCTTATCCCACCGACTGGGGCGAAGGCGGCGGAAGTGCCTTTTACAAATTAGTTCCCGACCATTCATCATGTTCTGGCGGCAAAATGAAGTATAAATTCTTTTTGTGTGGCGGGGATTCTTCGCAAAAGGGGCAGCAATTTCGTCTTGACTGGGATGAAACAACCACCTTTCCGGATAATCAACCGCCAACCGTCACGAAACAGAGCGAGGTGGTTACTGGCACGGGTGATCCCGATGGAATGTATAGCTCTGTGCATGAAGTCCAAGTTCCAGCGGTGCCAAGCTCGATTAGTGAGTCGATTGCAACCGTAACCCCAATCCCGAATGGCGGAGGGGGAGGCGGTGGTGGTGGTGGCGGTCATGGTGGTCAAGGGCCAAGTTCACCCGGTGCCGGAAGCAGTGGGAGCTTTTAGTTTAACTACTGATTGAACAATATTCGATGAATTTATGAAAAGAACCTTGCTTTTTTTATGTGTGATGATGGCGGGTCTCGCGATACGCGTTGCGGCTCAGGGTTGTTCCAGTTGTGGCAGTTTTGGGACGTCCGGCGCGGGAGGAGATGTGGGTCCCAGTTTGAGCATATCTCTGGGAACGGCGCAATATGGACAATCGGCGGGGGCTTTGACCCTGAACAGCAGCATTACAAACACAACCCTGTTTACGCCAATAGCGCTTCAATATAATGCCCCGACTCGGACGGACGTCCGGGTGCTGACGACGAATATAATCACCACGAATGTCGTCATGACAATTGAGACCGACGCTGTTTTGTCCACCAATCAAATATATATCACCAATGAATTGTCCACCCCCACAGTTACAGTGTTGGCGGGAAATGGCAGTGGCGGCAATCCAGGAAGCGGCCCATTGACTGTCAGCCTTGCCGCCCCGCAAGGTGTAGTTGTGGACAATTCCGGCAATTTTTACATTGTCGATACAGGTAACAATGTCATCCGCAAGGTGACCCCGAGTGGGTCCATTACTACGATTGCAGGAAATGGCACCGCCACCTATTCCGGTGACGGTGGCGCGGCCACGAGTGCCAGCCTGAACTCACCTACAGGTTTGGCGCTGGACAGTTCCGGTAATCTTTATATTGCCGACACCGACAACCAAAGAATACGCAAAGTGACTGCTTCCGGCATCATCTCAACCGTGGCAGGAAATGGTTCTGCTGACTATACTGGCGACGGGTATGCGGCCACAAATGCGACCGTGTATTTTCCCGACGGCGTCGCCGTGGATAGCTCCGGCAATCTTTACATTGCCGATACGGACAACAGCGTTATACGCAAAGTAAATACTAACGGCATAATCTCAACCGTAGCCGGAAATGGCACCTCTGGGTATTCTGGGGACAGCGCTGCGGCCACGAGTGCCGAACTGTCTTATCCTGAGGGTGTTGCGGTTGATGGCTCAGGTAATATTTATATTGCGGATTCGGGTAACAATGTCATACGCGAAGTGAATTCTACCGGCATAATTACGACAATGGCCGGAAATGGTTCAACTGGCCTTTCGGGTGACGGCGGCGCAGCCACAAGTGCGAGCCTTTATAATCCCACAGGCGTTGCTTTGGATGGCTCAGGAAATCTTTATATGGTTTACAATGACGGTGGCGACCACAATTGCGTCCGCAAGGTGGATACGCATGGCATTATCACCACCTTAACTGATCTTTTTAATTGGGGAGGTTTTTACGCTTTGGCACTGGATGCGTCCGGCAATGTTTACGTTGCTGACAACGTAAACAACATCATTTGCAAGGTGTCACCCAATGGTGTCACAGTTACAGTGGCTGGTAATGGCAGTCTCGATTCATTTAATTATGGCGGAAGTGGCGGCTATGCTGGCGACGGTGGAGCGGCTTCCGGTGCGAGTTTAAATGGACCTACCGGCGTAGCGCTGGACGGCTCTGGCAATCTTTACATTGCCGATTATGGCAACAATGTTGTCCGCCAGGTGAGCGTAACCGGCACCATCACAACTGTGGCTGGAAATGGTTCTGCCGGCTATTCTGGCAACGGTGGTGCGGCCACGAGTGCGAGCCTGAACGGACCCATTGGTGTCACCGTGGACGGCTCCGGTAATTTATACATTGCCGACTTTGGTAACAACGTGGTCCGTAAAGTAAACGCGACCGGGACCATCACCACCGTGGCCGGAAATGGTTCTGCGGGTTATTCCGGTGATGGTGGCGCGGCTACCAGTGCCAAACTTTTTGAACCCATTGGACTAACCGTTGATGGGTCAGGGAATCTTTTTATTGCTGATTTCGGCAATAACGTTATTCGCAAGCTAAATGTCACGGGCACCATCACAACGGTTGCCGGGAATGGCTCAGCCGGATATTCCGGTGACGGTGGCGCGGCCACGAGTGCGAAATTGAATGGACCCACCAGTGTGGCGGTGGATAGTTCTGGTAATCTATACATTGCCGATTATCGCAATTTTGCCGTCCGCCAAGTGGTTCCCAGTGGCAATATCTCCACTCTGGTTGGAAACGGAACCGAGGGAGATTCAGGTGACTATGGGGCAGCGTCAAGTGCCACCATAAATGGTCCTACCGGCGTTATGGTGGATGGCTCCGGCGCTCTTTATATTGCAGAAAATGGGATCACAGGTCCTCCTTGCAGTGTGCTCCGCGAAGTGCTGCCTACCGGAATTATTACTACGATTGACAGTTACGCAAGCGGTGGCTTTTGCGGAGTGGCGAAGGATGCTTTCGGAAACTTTTATGTCTCTGAAAACAGCTATAACTTGGTTTTCAAACTGGGTTACAATGTCAATACCATCATCACAAACATTGTCGTTGGTTTCACCGACGTAACCACCACAAATACAACTGCCATTTTGACGACCAATGTTGTTATCCGCCAGATAATCGCGCCTCAAACCCTGGCGGACATACCCATACCGGCGTCAACAAATGGCTATGTGATCAATTTTTACTACCCATCAAACATCATTGGCACCAATGCCGACGGCACCTGTCAAATTTACGGTTCACCTTATATCACCTGGCTGGTCACCAATGCAAATCCAACCGCCAGTTTCCAGCTCCAGATTTCCGAATTTGGCATCAATCCAAATTACGGACTGATCAAACAATGGACCAATACATTCTCGAGCGCCACCGGCCAATGGTCCATGAACACTTTGGGTGGCATTCAGGAGACGATGTTGACCACCAATCTGGATGCCAGCACTTATCAGGTAATCGACGTCATTCAAAACCCCGGAGGCCCCGTGGTGCAACAAGTGGCCAACACCTACAAAATTTTGAATTGGAGCACCTGCACCAACGTTGCCTTGGTCACCAATACCGTCGGCGTAGGCACCGCGGCAAAAGTGACGACCTATACATATTGGGACCCGGCCACGTTTGGTGCCGGGTCGTTGATTTTGAAAGACACAGTAGTGCATCCAGACGGTTCCTGGGAAATCTATGCTAACTATGATAACTTGGGAAGACCAACTCAGGTTTATTCATCATTTGGGGATGTGGCCGTCGGGAACACTTCCAACGTGAAAGAAACTGACTACACCTACGATCCGGTTGCTGCCGGGGTTTCGGGAACGGGTGATAATGGCACACTTAACATTTACACGCCACGCTTGGTGGTGCAAAAGGTCCAAGGCGCAATCGTTTCTGAAAGTTATAGCGTATACCCCTCGACGGCCGTGAGTTACCAAAGTCAATGCACCACCCCCAATCCAACCGCTGGCTGGAGCGACTCGCACAATCTTATAACCACGAACCTTTACTACACCAGCGGACCCAATCAATTCGAGTTGTTGGCGGTCCAGCATCCGGACGGGACCCTGTCCACCTACAATTATTTCACCAATGGTCTGTATCGCACCAACATCACGGTAAACGGCCAGCCGGATTCCAGCGATTCGTATGTGGTGGACGGAGTTTCAAATGTTGTAGTCTTGAACACCTTTGGCTCTCGTGTGTCGGCCGCGAGCTATGACGTGTTGTCTTCTGGCCTCACGCTATCCTGCGACACCTACGGTAATTTCGACAGCTTTGACCGCCCACAGCAGGTGACGCATTTGGACGGGACGACGGAATACCTGGCTTACGCATGTTGCGGACTGGAAAACACAGTTGATCGCGATGGGGTCAACACTGTTTTCCTATACGATCTTGATAAACGGAGTTATGGGTATGCAAAAATATATGGTAGCGGCACCAACAACCCGGTCACCTTCGAGAACAATTTGGACGCCGCCGGACGATCGGTTCAGTCCTTCCGGGTTGGCACCGACGGCTCGTCCATCACGCTAAGTCAATCGGCCTATGACACAGCCGGACGCTTGATTGAGCAAACCAATGCACTGAACGGCGCGACGAGCTATGTCGAATCAACCAGCGGGACGACGGGTGGCTTGATTCGCACCATCACCAATCCCGATGGTGGCACTCGCGTGGATGCCTACTATTTGGACGGTTCACTCAAATCTGTCACCGGAACGGCGGTCCATGGCAAAGCCTACGCCTACGGTTCAGGCACGGACATAAATGGAAACAACTGCACTTTTGTGGTTGAAACCAATCTTGATGGCAGCGGCAATCTTACCACGGAATGGACGAAAACATTTACGGACATGGCAGGCCGTCAGACGGAGGTTCTGTATGCCGATGGCCACTATAGCCAGTCTCTTTACAATTCACTTGGACAATTGACAAACACCGTTGATCCAGACACGGTTTCGACGCTTTATGCATACAATGGAAAGGGGCAACTGGCCTATACCACCCTTGACACGAGCCACAATCACAATGTTTTTGATTTCAGCGGCACAAACCGCATTACACAGACAACCAATGACGTTATTATCGATCATGGCACGACCGTTAAGCGCTTACGAAAATATGTTTGGTTGGATGGCCAATCAACGGGCACGCTTGCTTTTTTTGCTGAGTCATCCGCTGACGGGCTTAACGCCTGGCAAACCCAATACCGCGATGTCAGCACGCCAGTGACCACACACAGCCAGACGATTCCTGGTGTTTCACGAACGGTGACAAATACTGCGCCTGATGGCTCATACACGGTCAGCAGTTATTCCTACAGCCGGCTGCTTTCCAGCGTGCGCTATAGCTCGACGGGCGGCCAGGTTGGCAGCACAACCTACGGCTACGATGCGCACAGCCGTCAGAACACCCAGACCGATGCGCGTAATGGGACAACGACACTGGCGTTTAACAGCGCTGATCTTGTGGTGACGAACACCACACCCAATCCCGGTGGCAGCGCGCCGGAAGTTACGACCACCACCTACAACAATCTTATGCAGGCGACGGCGGTGACGCAACCGGACGGCACTGCCGTCAATAGCAGTTATCTGCTGACGGGTGAATTGGGGTTGCAATTTGGATCGCGCATATATCCGGTGGGTTACGGCTATGATTATGCCGGACGGATGAAGACCATGACCAACTGGAGTAATTTTAGCGGGAGCACTGGGGTGCGGGTGACGACGTGGAATTATGATGGACAGCGCGGCTGGCTGACAAACAAGGCGTATGCTGATGGTAATGGTCCCGTTTATACCTACACCTCCGCAGGAAGGCTGGCTTCTCGAAAATGGGTTCGTGGGATAACGACGAGCTACGGCTATGACAATAGCGGGGCCGTTTCGATGGTCAGTTATTCCGATGCCACGCCAGGGGTGATTAACGGTTATGACCGGCTAGGTCGCCTAAACAAAATGGTTTGCAACGGCCTGACCGATACCAATGCTTACAATCTGGCAAATGAAGTTGTGTTGGAATCATTTTTAGGCGGCGTTTTGAACGGCCTTTCCATCACAAATGGATACGATCAATGGCTTCGCCGAACGAATTTGACGGCACTCGGGTCGGGGGTTTTGAACTCGGTTGCTTATGGCTATGACAATGCCTCACGACTGGCAACCGTGTCTGATGGCACAAATAATGCCACCTACAACTATGTTGCAAATTCACCGCTGGTGAGCCAGATTGTGTTCAAACAAAACAGTGTGACACGGATGACGACAACGAAACAATACGATTTCTTGAACCGCTTGACGCAGATGTCGTCCGCTCCAAGTGCGGCCTACACCCAGCCGTTGACCTTTAATTACAACTACAATCCCGCCAACCAGCGGACGCAGGACACGTTGGCTGATGGCAGCTATTGGATTTATGGCTATGACTCGCTGGGCCAGGTGACCAATGCCTGCAAGTTCTTTTCCGATGGAACGCCGGTGGCCGGCCAACAGTTTAACTACGCGTTTGACACCATCGGCAACCGCACGCAGACGCTCGCCGGCGGTGATGCAACGGGGCACAACCTGCGCACAACCAGTTATGGCGCGAATAATCTCAACCAGATCACGAATCGGGATGTGGCTCCGTATGTGGATGTGCTTGGTGCCAGCATTCTGACCAATGCCGTAACGGTCAACGGGCAGACCGCCTACCGCAAAGAAGAATACTACCGTCAGCAGGTTGCAGCCAACAACACGAATTCGGCTTTGTGGGCAGGTATTCTCGTGGCGGGAGGCCAAAGCGTGACCGGAAATGTGTATGTGGCAAAAGAGCCGGAGACATTCAATTATGACGCCGACGGGAATCTGACCAATGACGGACGCTGGGCTTATATATGGGATGCGGAAAACCGGCTGGTCACGATGACGGTAAATACCAATGTTGGACCGCAGTATAAGCTTTCATTTGGATACGATGCCAAGGGGCGGCGGATTCAGAAGATCGTGGCGACAAATGCCATTGCTTATGCCACCAACAATTTCCTTTATGATGGCTGGAACCTAGTTGCCGAGACGAGGCCGGATAATTCACTGATCAGAAGCTATGTTTGGGGAACAGATTTATCCGGCACAAGCCAAGGTGCTGGCGGTGTCGGTGGATTGCTGGAAATAAGTTATTATGGTTCTTCAACCACAAACTGCTTTCCCGCGTATGATGGCAATGGAAATATAATGGCCTTGGTGAATGCCGCCGATGGAACAGTGGCCGCCAACTATGATTATGCGGCATTTGGTGAACCGATTCGGATAACGGGTGTAATGGCAAGAAATAACCCTTTCAGATTCTCGACCAAATACGCTGACGACGAATCCGATCTGCTTTACTACGGCTATCGTTATTACAAGCAGTCAACGGGGACTTGGTTAAATAAAGACCCGTTCGGTGAACCGGGGGCAATGTTGTTGCAGCAACCCAGGTCAAATTTTAATTCAGGGCCTAATCCTTATGATTACGTTGACAATAATTCCATCAATTTAATTGATCCATTTGGACTCGATCCTAGTTATGGCAATCCCGTTTCTGGGCCTGATGGTCCTGTCGGGCCATCCGATCCTTACGCTCCAGGTGGTCCATACGGCCCGGTTTACAATCCGCCACCACCGTCGTGTAGAGAAGCTTGTGTTCTGAAGTATGTGCTTGGGATCACAGTTGACACTACCGTGGTCGTCTCTGGTCAACCAATAATTACGAAGAGGTTTGTATTGCCGGGATCAGCCGAAGGCACTTCTATTGCCGGGCAGATGACAGATGCTATACTTCAGGATGCAAAGTTGCCTGGCAGACTGCCGACTATTTCCGGCGGATGGAAATGCTGCCGAATCGCCTATACCAAATCAGCATCACGATTTGTGTCTCGATGGATACCATTTGTTGGTTGGGCATTACTTGATTACGATTTATCTGGTATGGCTGGCTGTATGTGTGGTTGCCCAAGCAATTAGTGACTAAAATATTTTGAAAATGGTTGACCCAATTGCCAGAAAACGCGCACGCGACCTTCTTAAGAAGATCGCGCTTGGCAGGATGACAAGTTACGAATGTGAGAACGAGTTCTTGGATTTGAATCCGGGAACTAACGATCCGGCAATCTTTGCGTTTTACAGAACTGTTTTTGAGATGGGAGGAGACACTGATAAGCCGCTTGCGCATTTATTTGCCAAGGGTGGAGAGATGCGTAAGCGTGTTTGCCGGTGGATTTTTTTCTTAAAGACTGATTTGGAATACGAATGGCCAAAAGAGCAATTAGCCCCGGGCATCAAAGATTTTTACAAGCCGAATTGGTTCGACAAACTCTTTGGGCTTCATTCAAGGATAGTTCGCTCAAACGAGGAATTTTGCAGTCATGGTGATTACCGCATTTGGCCGTTTTTCCGGGAAGTGGATTTGAATGCTGCCAAAGCAGCTTGTGCGCAGCGGAGAAGTGCGTTGTCAAGTTCGTGAATCAACGCATTTGGTCAACGCCGCCGAACGCCTTTGGTTGGGTTATAGATGAGGGACGCGTTACCCCTTAAAGGGATAATGATTTGGTGCTGCGCGAAATGCTGCGTCACCTGTTGCGCCAAGTGTTGCGTGTGATGTTGCGCTTGATGCTTCGTCTGATACCAACCATCGTGCTTCGTGAGATGCCAACCGGGTTGCGAAGCCAGGTGCGAACATCCATGCCAACCGTCATGCTGCGTTTGAAGTCAGCGACCGGAAAGGCAGTTTTTGGATAGACACCATCCCCTTACGTCAGTAGAGGCGGTGCAGGTGCGACGGCCAAGCACCGTTGAAAGGTGTTGACGGAATCAACGCAGTTCAACGCATCCGGTCAACGCAACTCAACACCTTTCAACGTGATCCGTTGCCGCAAAAAATTGGCGGCCTCACAAGTGCTTGATCTTCGGTCTTGTTCGGGCTATTTCGGGATTTTTCAGCCATGACACTTACCCCGCCTCTGACGGTGAACCCGGCAGCCTGTAAAAAATCTGTGGCGTGCAGCAAACGCCGCCGATGAAAACGCCGCCAGGTTGCGCTGGTGAAGTGGTTCAACGGTGACGGAATGAAACCTGATTGGATGCTGGATGCTGGACGCTGTTCTCCTTGCGAGTGCAAGGGGCGGACGTAACAAGGGCCATTCCAGACGGCACGCCTGACCTCTAACGCTGTTAGTTCATTTTGCGTTCGAGAATTATCCGAACTCTGGACGAAATCCGTTCGAGACCTGGACGATTTTTATCCGGGATCGGTCAGCCTGCCGGACTCATCGCG
>Ga0181500_1117434_pt1 | contig 10593 bp, 11 predicted proteins | sample PEATcosm2014_Bin_8_FD_127741 | JGI IMG/M metagenome (GOLD analysis project Ga0181500, IMG submission 127741) | Metatranscriptome of peatland microbial communities from MTU Mesocosm Facility, Houghton, MI, USA - PEATcosm2014_Bin01_10_metaT... | ecosystem: Environmental > Terrestrial > Soil >... | reverse complement strand
CTCAAACTCAGAAAAAAGAGTTAGGTGGAAAATTACTCCATTTAGCAAAACTGAAAAGAGGAGGAAAGTTTAAAAAGATGGATTGTCCTTGTGGTAAAACAGAATTAAAAAAAGTTGGTGGAAAAGTAGTAGAGGAATGTGCATGTGGTGGTAAGATGGAAGAAGGAGGAGAATTAAAGAAACCTACACCTTTTGATTTTAAAATGAAAAGAAGTTAATACATGAATTTATTTATATATGACAATTCTACTAATGAAGTTAGAATTGATCAAGCAGATGTACTCTTACTAAGGGAATTTTCTGCACTATGGAGTAATGATAGGAACATAACTAAAACAGATAAAACAGGAGAGAAAAAAAGTAGAGCTTTTAAAGAAATAAAATATATTTATTTAATGCTTGACTGAAAATCTCCTTATTCTCAATATTCAGAGCAAGAAAGACATAGAGAATGTTTAGCTGATGCAGGATTATCTGCAGATGAATTTAATGATCCTATATTTAGAGAAGCTTGTAGAAAATATAGAGAGATTCAAGAATCCTCTAGGATTGGAAACTTATTAAAAGCACAATATAATTTAGTAGATAAAATGATTCTTTACTTTGAAGGATTAGACTTAGAAGAAAGAGATCCTATATCTGGGAAACCCATCTTTAAATTTAAAGATATTCAAAGTGAAATAGCTGGAACATCAAAGATGTTAGAAGGAATTAAGTCCTTAGAAGCAGCTTATAAGCAAGAGCAAGAAGGGGAATCAACTATGTGAGGAGATGCAGAACCTGGATTTGATGATTAGTATATGGATAAAAAAGCTAAAATCAGAGAATGGGCTGAACCTACTCCTAGAAATTATGATAAAGTAAAGAAGGTAGAAGAGGAAGAAATTATAATTCCCACTCCTCCTAAAGAGGTAGAAGTTGTTAAGAAAAAGAATAGCAATTGGGATGTAATTATTGGAGAGGAGATTACATTTTTTGATCCATCTTTATCATACGAAATAACTGGGTATCGACCTATAACAATGGATAAAGGTTTAGATTTTGATCCAAAACCTTTTATGGAATCAGGAGAAACTTATAAAAGAACTGGTAAATACTGTACTTTTCCATTTGGAACTAAGTTCTATGCTGATTTCTGAACTGAACAAACAAGAAGATGTAATGAAGGATATACTATAGGTAACTATAGAATTACAGGAGATCATTATTATTTTTTAAATTTTTATAGACTTCCTAATGTTAAAAATTATGGGAATTCTTCATCTCCTGATGATTTTCCTAATTTTTACACAAAGCAATATGAGTATTTTCACTATATTGAATTATGTGAAGTATTAGGTTATGATGCAGCAGCATTGAAATCTCGTGGTATTGGATTCTCAGAAATTGCTGGAGGATTAGGAGTTAGACCTTATATAACACAAAGACAATACAGAGTTTTATATACAGCATTTACTGAAACTTATTTAGATAAAGTTTTAGAAAAATGTTGAAAACAACTTGAGTTTTGTAATCAAAATACTCAAGGAGGATTTAAAAGATTAAGACAAAAAATAAATCAAAATAGATTTAAAAGATCCTCTAGGAAAGACAAGGCTGGAAATGAATCTGGAAGAATGTCAGAAATAGAGGGAATTATTGCAGATGCACCTAAAAAAGTAAGAGGAGATAGATGTAGAAGATTATTTTTTGAAGAAGCTGGAAGTGATCCAGTGCTTATTAAAAAATATGGACAAGCTGAAGCTCTAGTTAAAATATTAGGTAAAAGAATTGGAATAAGGATATTATGAGGTACAGGGGGCGATGAAGGGAGTTCTCTAGCTGGATTAGCTTCAATCTTTTTTAATCCTAAAGATTATGAAGTTCTCCCATATAAAAATAACTATAATGAAAAAGGAGAGTGAGTTTATACTGGATTTTTTGTTCCTGCTTACGCTTTTGTTGATGATTTAACAGATGATAGAGGTGTAACAAATGAAGTATTAGCTAAAGAATATTATGAAAAATTAAGAAAAGATAAGGCTTCAAACCCTGAAAATCTTCTTATCTACAAATCAGAATATTGTTTTACTCCTTCGGATGCTTTGTTAAGAGAAGGTAGTAATGAATTTGATGCAATTAGATTATCAGAACAAATAACTAACATTGATTTGTTAAAAAATGTTGAGTTACCAGTTGCAGGAAAATTATTATGGTCATTGAATGATGATGGAAGTCAAAACATGAATGCCCTACCAATATGAGAACCAATGAAAACTGGCAAATTATTAATTGCAGAACATCCAATTATAGATAATGATGGATCTACTTATAGAAATTTATATGTTGCGGGAATTGACTCCATTGATGCTGATGAAAGTAGTTCAACTGGACAAAAAAATGTATCAGATTTTTGTATAGTAGTTAAAAGAAAACAATTTGGGATGTTAGATCCAAGAATTGTAGCAGTATATAAAGATAGACCAAAAGATGTTAGAGAGGCTTATAATATGTCTATAAAATTATTACAGTATTATAATTGTCAAGCAGTGCTTGAATCTACTCGTGTAGGTATAATTACTTATTTTAAAGATCATAAGAAAACTAATTATTTAATGAAACGCCCACAGGCAACATTAACTGATATTGTTAATGGAAATAGTAATATGTTTGGAACTCCTGCCACAGTAAAGGTTATATCTCATTATAAAGAATTAATAAGAAACTTTATAAATGACTATTGTCACACAATCTCATTTAGAGAAGTTTTAGATCAAGCTTTACGATACTCAGATGCAAATAAAAAGCAATTTGATATAATTGCGGCTTGGGGGATGTGTGAGCTTGGGGAAGAAGAATTGCACGATAAAACACCAGTTCTAAGAAATCAATCAAAGAAGGAATGAACATCCGATGTAGGATACTATTTTGATGATTATGGAATAAAAAGATTTGGTGTAATACCACAAACAAATAAACTAAAATGACAACTAGGGAACTTGAGACAATAATTAAAGAATATATTGAGCTTAATTATCAAGCTAAATATATTGCTAAATTAAAGGTAGTTAAATTAAATCCAGGATATGAACTTAGACTTGACCTATTTAACTGAATGGTTCCAATGACTTTACAATGTGATTTTGAAAAAGATACAGACTTTCTAGATTATGTATTTAAAGAGATTAAATCTAGTAATTTTATGAGAGTTGAGTATTCAAGACTAAATTTAACAAAGAATTCATCAAATGGATAGAGATTTTACAAGTGATAAACTAAAAAATGAGGATGATTATCAAATAGAAAGAATTGATGAAGCCATTAATGAGCTAGTTCAAGATAATTATATGCTTAGAAAAGCATTTAATTATTATAATGGTGTAAGAGATTCAGACCAATACAAACATTTAGAAATAAATTATGGTATTGGAACTGCTTCATCAATTGAATTTACTCCTCTTATAAGAAAACATATTGATGTATTAGTTGGAGAATTCTTATCATTAGATTTAGAACCTACTATAAGTTGTAAAGACGAAAAAACTATAACTAATATATTTAGAGATAAGCAATTAGAAATTGCAAATCAAGTAAATGACTTTTTAAAACTTAGGTTATCAAATGCAGCATACTCTGCATTACAAGGAAATAAACAACCTGTAAATGATAAACAAGTAGAATTAGAAGTAAATAATCTAATTGACTCTATAGATGCTAATTTTATTTCAGAGTATGAAAAAGCTGGAAAGAATGTAATTGATTATATAGTACAAAGTCAACATTTTGATTTTAAAAACAAATTAAAGAGATTAATTTTACATTTACTTATTGGAGGAGTATGTTATTATAGAGTTATACCATCTCCAAGTAAAGATAATTTTGAAATAGAGGTATTAAATCCTTTAAATACATTTATTGAAAGAAATGTAAATTCTCCTTATGTTAGAGATTCATGTAGATTTGTATATCGTACTTTTTTAAATAAAACACAAATCTTATTTAAATATGGTAAATATTTAGATGAAGATCAAATGGAAACTTTGAGATGTATGGCTGATACAGCTTATGATCAAAGTTATGTTAGATATTTAACTGCACCTTATACTATATCTGGAAATCCAATAAGTGAAAATTTAACTTCTGGAATAGAAGTTACTGTTGGAACTCCAAATGATAATGTAACAAATTGGTACAGAAGGTTAATTCCAGTATATGAAATAGAATGATTATCTTCTAAAGTTAATAAAAAGACGAAAGAAGTAGAAACATCTTTATATAAAGGAGTAAGAATTGGAACTGAATTATATTTATTATTTGGAAAAGATGAAGATGTAATAGTAAGTTCAGATGCTCCAAATAAAGCTAAGGTATCAATTAATGGATTATGTTATTCAGATGATAATGCAGATCCATTTTCATTGATATTAAAAACTGCAAATCTACAAGATAAGTATGATTTATTACATTTCTTTAGAGATAATTTAATTGCTAATTCAGGTGTACCTGGAGATTGGGTAGATTTACCTATGATTCCAGTATGACTTGGGGATAGTGCAGCAGAGAGATTAGCTAAGTGGATAGCATATAAAAAACAAGGACAAGCTTTAATTGATACTACTCAAGAAGGAGCTAAAATGAATACTATATTTGGTGGTTATGATGATAGTTTAAAAGCTAATGCTGTACAAGCTATACAAATGGCAATTGAAAGTGTTGAAGAAACAGCATCAAGTATAACAGGAGTATTCAAAGAAAGATTAGCTGGATTTGAACAAAGAGATGCAGTATCAAATGTACAGGTTGGAATAAAACAATCTATGTTTGTTACTAAACAATACTTTCAAAATATGGATTTATTAACGAGAGATATTTTAATAGATTGTTTAAACCAAGCAAAGACTTCATTTAAAAAAGGATTAACTGGATCAATTATATTAGGAGATTATAGAAAGAAAGTATTTACTGCACTACCTAAACATTTTACAGTTACCGACTATGATATTCATATTGTAGATAGTTCTAAGATTGTTGCTGAAAAACAAATGCTACAACAATTTGTAATGGAATTAACTAAAGCAGGTAAAACAGATGCAGATATTATAGTTGAAGTAGCAACTTCTCATAGTTTAACAGAGATGAAAGATTCTGTTAATAAATCTTTAAAGAAGAAAAAAGAAGAAGAAGATGCAGTTAAACAACTTCAAGAAAAACTAGAACAATCTCAAAAAGAATTACAACAACTTCAAGAAGAAAATAAACAAGTTACTTCTAAATTAGAAAAAATAAATAACGAAAAACTTCAAATAGAAGCTAAAAAAGTGGATTATGAATTTAATATAAAAAATAAAGAATTAAGTCATAAGATACAACAAGATACTTGGGAAAATGAATTTAAAAATAAGGAATTGGATGTAGAGAAAGCACAATTATTTGATTCTAATCCTCATAACGATGTAATTAAAAAAATATAATAAATGGAATTATCTATATCAGTTTGTCAAAAAGAAGATTGCTCAATAGTAATCACCGATAATACGGATTTTTATCCTAATAGAGATGGATTTATTCCTCAATCAGGAGTATCTGCAAATTTATCCTATAAATTATCTGATGTATATTTACATACTTATCTTGTGTATAATAAAGTATCTGGATCCGAAGTAGTAGATACTGACATAAAACTAATTGATACTACTGTAGTAACTACTTATTCTCAAATGGTTCCTCCAATTACATTTAGAAATTATAGAGATGGATATTATACAGTTTATTATTTAGCAATTCCAAATCAAACTATTTCTCAAACATCAGGAAGATATACTGATTCAACTTTAACCTTATATTATTCTGATGGAGAAAATATATATTTAAATGGAACTACTTTAGCACTAAATCCTTTACAAGTATTATCTAACTTATGGAAAACTAATATAATTAGTATTGATAATAAATCATTTTCAATATGTAGAATAAACAAATGCTACCTAGATTATATTTATTCTTTAAGTTTTGATAGTAAGGGAAGAATAAAATGTTTTGCTTGTGATAGTAAAGATTTAGCTGAATATAAAAAGAAATTATTAAGTGATGCTATATTTGTTATTAGAAGTTTAATAGACCAATGTTTATATATGGAAGCGCAAAATATAGTAGAGGAAATAATGCAATGTAATGGATTATGTTCTCATTTCTCTGATTTTGTAAATCCATCAGCTTGTTGTGGAGGAACAATATAATGGATGAATTAAAAATACTATTAGCTGCGTTATATCAACAATACTTAGATAAATTAGGTAGAGGATATAATATTGTTTACGATTGAGTTGAACATTTTAAACATATAGTTTATTTACTCGAATCAGGTAAATTAAAACATAATGAATATGATAGTTTACTTGGAAAAAGTATTGCTCAAGTAAATAAATTACTAGATTGAGAATTAGAAAGAACTATAGTATTTGCTACAAGTGGAGGAATAGTTACAACAACTGTTCCTAATTCAGGATTAACTGAGATAGAATTTTGAACTCTTCCATTAAATACAAATGAAAGATTTACTTTTACAAGTAGTAATTTAGCTGTATTTGGGATAGAATACAATAAGATAATTACTAGAAGTCCTGGAACTTCTACTCTTACTATAAAAGGAAAAAATATAACATTAACTCAAATTATAACAGTAACTTAATATGTGAGTAGAAAAAATAAGAACTTGGTATCAAGGAGATGACATTCTATATAAAATAAAATTCCAAAATCCTGATTCAACTTATTTGGATTTAACTACATTAAGTAATGTAATAGCGTATTTTTATACTGATAAAAATGCAATTACAAAATTTTCTTATGTATCTAAACCTGATTATTTGGCAATTACTAAAATAGATAATTATACTTATCAAGCTGTTATTCCAGCTAGTGTATCAAGTAGTATGAAATTAGGAACATTATGTGTAGAATTAGACTTTATATCTAGTGCTGAACCTATTAATATAATTGTAGTAAGTTATAATATAGGATTATTATCAACAAGTATAATTAAAGCAGAAGTATAATGAATGCGATTGTAATAAATGATACTATTCCAATTATAGAAGTAATAGCAGATGATTGCCCAGTTATAGAAGTTATATATGGAAAACAAGGGGATTCAGCTTATCAAATATGATTAGAACAAGGAAACATTGGAAGTGAAACAGACTTTTTAAATAGTTTAATAGGAACATCTGGAGAATCTGCATGACAGGCAGCTAAAGATGGAGGTTATCCATCTGGTAATACAGAAGCTCAATTTAATTCTGATTTAGCTACTGTCTCAACTAAACAGAATGCTCTTGGATTTACTCCTGAGAATGTAGCTAATAAAGCTACTGATTTATCTACAAATGATAATATACATTATCCTACTACAGAAGCAGTAGCCAATTCTAATGCAACTACTCTAGCAGCAGCTAAAAGTTATACTGATAGCACTGTAGTTGGATTATGAAATGACAGAGGATCTTATGATGCTTCTTCTAATACATATCCATCTACAGGTGGAAGTGGAGTTAGTGGAGCAATAGAAAAAGGAGATATTTGGACTATTTCTGTTTCAGGTACATTAGGTGGAACAGCAGTAAGTCCAGGAATGACAGTAAGGGCTTTAGCTAATACTCCTGGACAGACATCTACTAATTGGGCTATTGGTGGTAATAATATAGGTTATGTTCCTGAAAATATAGCTAATAAGGATCAATCAGGTGGTTATGTTGGACTTACTTTATTAAAAATAAATTTTAAAAATGCTTTAAATACAATTACTAGCTTTTTTACTAATAATAATTCTGCTAGTAGAACATATACTTTTCCAGATAAAGATGGAACAGTAGCTATGACATCAGATATTTCTTCTGTAGGAACTTTAGATACTACTCAGGTAAGTTCACAAAGTACAAATTCAAGTGAAAGTTTTAGTGGTAATATTAAATTACATAAAATAAGTAAAACAGGTAATTATACTGATTTAAATGGTTTACCTTCAATACCTACAACAACTGATGGATTAGCCGAAGGATCAACTAATTTATATTTTACTACTGCTAGAGTATTAGCAACATTATTGAGTGGATTTTCTGCACTCTCTGGAACAATAACTACTTCAGATACAATTTTAACTGCTTTTAATAAAATTGTTGGAAATATCGCAACTTTAGTTCCTCAAGCAAGAAATTTAACCATTAATGGAACTCAATATGATTTAAGTTCTGATAGATCTTGAACTATAGTTCCTGGTGGAGCAGGTAGTGATACAACTGCAATACATACAAATGTTGCTAATGAAATCTCTACAATAACTGAAAATACTTCTCTAGCTGATAATGATTTATTGTTAGAAGAAGATAGTGCAAATTCTGGAGTTAAAAAGAAATTTAAATTATCTACTTTAGCAACATATATTCAGACTAAATTATCAAGTATATTTGAATCTAAATGAACTTATACAACATTAAACTTACCAGTTGCTAATTGAAGTTCAAATGCTCAGACAATTAGTGGAATAACAGGTTTAACAAGTTCTTCATATGTAAGAGTTAGCCCTCCAATTGATAGAACTTCATCATTAAATTACGGGAATGCTCAAATAAGTGCTACAGCTTTAGGAACTGGAACTATTACTTTTACAAATACTACTAATCCAACAGTAGATATTAATAATGTACAAATAGCTTGGAGGAATTAATATGGGATTTATAGAACAACAATCATATAGTATAACGAATGTTGCACCAAGCGGATGGCAACCAAATCCTCAATGGTATGATGTAAAAACTATATTTAACAATGATGTTCAGGCTGGTTATACCAAAGCGTATATCGTGATGTTAACCGACGAAAATGACACCCTTACATTAAGTAATTATAGCGGGTCGGCTTGGAAAACAAGTGACGGTAATTTTTATTCTTCGAGTACTACAATTACTTGGAATCGCTCTCTTGATAAGGTAACTACATTGGGATATAACTTGCGTTGGGTAATTGTTTATTCAACAAGCACATTAGCAATTAAAGAAGGAACTGATTGGTTTTATTCAGGAAGTAAATACTATTATTTTGGAAGTTCTGCTAATTTGTCAGGAACTAACCTTTTTTGGAATTGCTGTTCATTAGAAGCTGTTGATATGTCGAAGTGACAAATATATCATTAAATAATCATAACTTTTTAGACTGTTATGGTTTGATATATCTCAATCTTCCAAATGTTTTAACAACTATAACAAATAATTTAGTTGCAAATTGTTATGCTTTAAGATATATGAATATACCGACTTCTGTTACTTCAATAGGTGGATATGCTTTTCAGTATTGTTACAATTTAGATGGAATTACAATACCTAGCGGATGTACAGGTGCATTTCCTGACCACGGATTTATTTCGTGTACAAATTTATCGGCAATAAACATACCTAGTGGAGTTACTTCAATAGCAAGTGCATGTTTTTACCTCTGCTCAAACTTACAGACATTAACTATTCCTAGTACGGTTACTTCATTAGATTACAATTACGCTCTAATTGGATTATATAAACTAACAAACTTAACTTTACCTAGCGGATTTAATTTAGCTTTGAATATTAGTACAAGTTCTTTAATGTCGGTTGTTTCTTTGGAAAATATGATAGATGCCGCCGCTAGCGGATTATCAGTTACATGGGCAATTGGGTCTGTTAATATGGGAAAATTATCAAGTACTTACTTATCAAAAGCCTCAGGGAAAGGCATAACACTAGCATAATAATTTAAAAATAAATACTATGAATGAATCAATTTGGAAAAAAGTAAATACGGAAGGCTTAAAAGGATTAGAAGAAAGAATCCAAGAGCCTTGTAGCTGTCTAAGGAATATAATTATTCCTAAAAATATGTCATCATTAAAAAGTGATATGTTTAATAAATGTGATAGTATCATTAATTTAAAAATACCAAAATTATGATAACAACAGACGAAAATGGAGTGAGAACTCAAACACCGAGTGAAGGAAATTCTTTAATAGAATTTTCAGGTTCTACTTATTATTCTCAAATAGTTATTTTGGGGGTTAACGCTTCTGAATGGTTGGAAGTTCCAACGCCTCAAAAAAATACAACTACTACTTCACTACCAACAAATTAAAAAAATCATATATGGATTTAATACAAATAGATTCTAGTAAAGGATGTCATGAATTTAAAAGATCATGTACTAATAATTCTTCAGTAAATTTATCAGATTATCAGAAGAAGGTAGATTCTAATATAAATGGAAGTGATAAAAATTTAGTAGATGTAATAAATTCTTTATTAGAATTTCCTATTATAATGACAGCTACAACTACTGATGCTACATCTGTAGAATTGTTTATAAATGGAGTAGCTAATGCTAGACTTCCAACTTTAACATACCCATATTTTATTAAACTTGATTTAGTAAGAAATGGATCAGATTTTGGAGTTATGATAAATGGATACATTTGATGAATAGCAGCAGACAATAATGGAAGTGGAGATTCAACTGACGATAGTCACGGAATATCAACAACAGTTTCTTGGAAGGAAAATCAAGGAATATGATATATTGATGATGGAAATGGTAAT
>Ga0181500_1153932_pt1 | contig 10619 bp, 8 predicted proteins | sample PEATcosm2014_Bin_8_FD_127741 | JGI IMG/M metagenome (GOLD analysis project Ga0181500, IMG submission 127741) | Metatranscriptome of peatland microbial communities from MTU Mesocosm Facility, Houghton, MI, USA - PEATcosm2014_Bin01_10_metaT... | ecosystem: Environmental > Terrestrial > Soil >... | reverse complement strand
GTCCTGGCGGCGGGCCCACACCACCGTTCCAGCCTCAGCGCCGGCCTCGGCGCGACGCCGGGCCTCGTCGTTGGTACTGTCCAGGCTTTCATACCCCATCAGTACAAACGACATTGCCCGGTGGTCACCCTCCCCTTCACCTGTTGCTTGAGCCTGCCTCATCCGGCAAACAGCGACGCCGCAGCGACGGCAGCGCCACTCAGAACCGGCACCGGAAAGCAGAAGAACAGCACGGTAAACACCCCACTCCCGATCAACACCACCGTAACCGCACTATCGTCCTGGCGATCAATCGACTCCACCGGCGTTTCGTCAAAGTACATCAGCTTGACGATGCGCAGGTAATAGAACGCCGCGACCACGCTGGTGAGCACACCAATGACCGCCAGACCGTACAAATGAGCCTGGATGGCCGCCAAAAAGACGTAGAGCTTGCCGAAGAATCCCGCCAGCGGAGGTACGCCCGCCATCGAGAACATAAACACCGCCATCACCAGCGCCATCATTGGATGGGTCCGCGACAGTCCGGCAAAGTGCGCAAGGTCTTCTACCGGCCGGCCCCGATGACGCATCGACAGAATCACCGCGAAAGTGCCAACCGTCATCGCCAGATAGACCGCCAGATAAACCAGAATGCCGCGCACCCCCATTTCACTGCCCGCGGCGAGGCCCAACAAAATGTAGCCGATGTGACCGATGGAACCGTACGCCATCAGCCGCTTGATATTGGTCTGCTGGATGGCGCCCACCGCGCCCACAACCATCGAGACCACGGCCATGAAGGTTACGATCTGCCGCCACTCATCGGTAAGTCCACCGAACGGATCCACCAGAACACGCAGTAGCAGAGCGACCGCGGCGACCTTCGGCGCCGCCGCAAAGAAAGCCGTAACCGGCGTTGGCGAACCCTCGTAAACGTCGGGTGCCCACATATGGAACGGGACAGCCGCCACCTTGAACGCCAGCCCCGCGGCCATAAACACCATGCCAATGATGATGCCGACTTCCGCCCTCGGCACGCCGACCAGCGCCGCGGCAATCCGGTCGAAGTTGGTGGTACCGGTAAAGCCGTAAACCAGCGAGGCACCAAATAGCAGCAAACCGGAAGACAGTGCCCCCAGCACAAAGTACTTGAGCCCGGCTTCACTCGATGTTTGAGTATCGCGCCGGAACGCCGCCAGCACATAAAGCGCCAGACTCTGGGTTTCCAGCCCCATATACAGCGCGATCAAATCGTTGGCCGAGATCATCATCATCATGCCAACCGCCGACAGCATGATCAGAACCGGAAATTCAAACCGGTCCATCCGCTGCCGTTCGGCGTATCCCTGCCCGACCATGATCACTGCCGCCGCACCAATCAGCACCAGGGTCTTCGTGAACACGCCGAAACCGTCAACGACGAACAAACCGTCGAACGCCAAGACGCGCCCGCCGCTGTGCCCCAACACCAGGATAGCAGCGACCAACAGGGCCGCCGCGGCCAGATGAGAGACGAGCCGGGTGGCGCCGTCACCCCGGAACACACCCAGTAACAGCAGTGCAAGGGCCGAGCCGGCCAAGAATATCTCGGGCGCCGCCGGCAAGATGCTAGGAAATTCGGCCATCGTCATGTCTCCTGCCCTCACGCCTTAATGAAGCGCGACGCTGATGCTGCCGGCCTGCGCCAGAGCGGTCTGATTATGTTGGATAAGGTTGGCGACGGTGGTCGCGGTCTCATGGATGAAGCTGTCGGGATAGATACCAATCCACAAGATCACCAGCACCAGCGGCGCCATGATCGCCACTTCCCGAAGATTGAGATCGCGCAGGCTGCTACTGTCGGCCCTTTCGGACTTCTCGAAGATAACCAACCGGTACATCCAGAGGGCATAGATGCAGCCCAGCACAATGATCGTGCTGGCGAGCACCGCAAGCCACGTACTGGTCAGGAACGCCCCCACCAGTACCAGGAATTCTCCAACGAAGCCGCTGGTACCGGGCATACCCACGGAGGCCAGGATAAAGACCATCGTCGAGAAGGCGAAGATCGGCATGGTCTTGACCACCCCGCTGATCTTGGCGATCTGACAGGTGCCGGCACGCTCTTCAAGCATGCCGACAGCACAGAACAGGGCCACAGCGATCAGACCATATGACACCAGCACGATCACGGCCCCCTGAAGCCCCTGGGTGGTCAGCGTGAACATGCCGATGTAGCCAAAGCCCATATGAGCCAAGGTAGCATAGGCCACCCATTTCTTGAGACTGCCGTGAGCCTGGGTGATCATAAACACTACGAAAGAGATATAGATCAGGGCAAACACCGCCAGCGCGTAAACCAATGGCGCCAAAATGTCTGTGGCGGCAGGCAGCATCGGGATGGAAAAACGCAAGAAGATGTAGCCGCCAACTTTAAGCAACACGCCACCCAACAACGCCGCGGCTCCGATCGGTGCTTCGCTATAGGCCTCGGGCAACCAGGTATGAACCGGCCACACCGGAATCTTGATCACAAAAGATGCCAACAAAGCCAGCCACAGCCAGATTTGGGTGGTCCGGGACAAGGTGGGGCCCTGAGCGATCAAAGCCGGAATGTCGGTGGTGCCGAGGTTGAGATAAAACACCATCAGGGCGATCAGCATAAACAGCGAACCGGCCATGGTGTAGAGGAAGAACTGCAACGATACCGACACCCGACGCTTCCCGCCCCACACACCGATGATGATGAACATCGGCAGCAGGACCGCCTCGTAAAAGAGGTAAAACACCAGGAAGTCGAGAGCACAGAACATCCCGGTCATCGCGGTCTCGAAAACCAGGAAGGCCACCATGTATTCCTTAACCCGGTGCTGAACGCGCTCCCAGCTGGCCAAAATACACAATGGCGTGACGAACGTCGACAGCAACACGAAGAACAACGATATGCCGTCAACCCCCATATGATAGGAGATGTTGACCGCTGGGATCCAGTCGGCCCGTTCTTCGAACTGGTAGCCGCCCACCGCTGGATCAAAACCCAGCCACAACAGCAAGGACACCAGGAACGTCGCCAGTGAGGTCCACAAGGCGATGTTCCGGGCATTGCGCGCCACCACCTCCGCGTCACCGCGGACCCCCAGGATGAACGCGGCACCGACCAGAGGCAGGAAGGTCGTCAGCGACAGGATCGGCCAGCCGGCCATGGTAAATCCCCCTCTCGACTCAGCGGTACAGAGTGAACCAGGTGACGAGCAGAACGACGCCAATCACCATGGCAAAAGCATAATGGAAGACGTACCCCGATTGTAACCGGACCACACGTTGCCCGAAATACTGGGTCGCGGCGGCCAAAGACGTGGGGCCAAGATACTCGATCGGAGTGCCGTTGCCTGCCTTCCACACCCGTTCCGACAGGGCTAGCAACGGAAAAACAATCAACCGATCAACCATGATGTCATAGTACCAGTGGTTATAGAAGAACGTGTGAACAGGCTTGAAGACCCGGCAGAAGAAGGCAGGAAGGCCAGTCCAGACGATGTAGCACAGGAAAGCCATGATGATGCCGCACGCTGCCACCACTGTCGGCAGATAGTCTGCCCATTCCGGAACCGCGCCATGTTGAACCGCACCGATGCTGTCGTGGTTGGGCAGGATCAGCACGGCGTCGCGCCAGAAGCCGACCCGGCCATCACCCACGAACCACGAGTAAGCCAACGCGCCCGAACACACCGCCCCAACCGCCAGGAAGGCCAGCGGCAGCAGCATCACCAACGGCGACTCGTGGACGTGATCCATTACGTGGTGATCCGCCCTCGGCTTGCCGTGGAAGGTCAGGAACAGCAGACGCATGGAGTAGAAGGCGGTCAGAGCGGCCGTCACAATCCCAAGCCAATAGGCATAGGTTGCAACCGGCGTTCCCGCAGCATAGGCCGCCGCCAGAACCGAATCCTTCGAAAAGTAGCCTGCAAAAAGCGGTATGCCCGCCAAAGCGAGACTGCCGATCCACAGCATTACGTAGGTAGTCGGAATCAGCTTCCACAGGCCGCCCATCCGGCGGATATCCTGTTCGCCGGACATGGCATGAATCACCGAGCCGGCCGCAAGGAACAACAACGCCTTGAAGAAGCCATGGGTCATCAAGTGAAAAATGGCGGCATTATAGGCAGAAACGCCGCAGGCAAACATCATGTAGCCGAGCTGGCTCATCGTCGAGTAGGCGATGATGCGCTTGATGTCGAACTGTGTCATGCCGATTGTGGCGGCAACAAAGGCCGTAGTGGCACCGAACACGGTTACCACCGCCGAAGCGGTCGGTGAGAACTCGAACAACGGCGATAGCCGCGCCACCATGAATACGCCCGCGGTAACCATGGTCGCGGCGTGGATCAACGCCGAAATCGGCGTCGGGCCTTCCATGGCATCGATCAGCCACGAGTGCAATCCGACCTGCGCCGACTTGGCCACCGCGCCCATAAACAGCAACAGGCAGCACAACGTCAGGCCGTTGACCTCATAGCCCAAAAAGTGCATCGACTGCGCGGCAACCGCCGGCGCCGCGGCGAACACCGTGCCGAAGTCAATGGCATGGAACAGGTAGAACACGCCAAAGATGCCCAGCGCAAAACCGAAATCGCCAACCCGATTCTGAATGAAGGCCTTGATCGCCGCGTCGTTGGCGCTGGCCTTGTCGTACCAGAAGTTGATTAGCAGGTACGACAGCAGACCGACCCCCTCCCAGCCAAAGTACAGCTGGGCAAAATTGTCAGAGGTCACCAGCATCAACATGGCGAAGGTGAACAGGCTGATATAAGCCTGAAACCGGGGCCGGTGGGGGTCATGCTCCATATAGCCGATGGTATAGATGTGGACCGCGGACGACACAAACGTCACGACGATCAACATCACCGCTGTCAGCGTATCGAAGCGCAACGCCCAAGACGCGGAAAACGTCCCGGAGTGGATCCAGGTAAACAGGATAACCGTCCGGACATGGCCCAGCAGCGCCACGTCATAGAACAGCCAGATTGAGGCCACCCCCGCAACAACCACACAAACGCAAGAAATCACGAGCACGCCCATGACTCCGATCCAGCGCCCGAAGAATCCGGCGACAATCGAGCCCAAGAGCGGCGGAAAGACAGCGGCGAGTTCCATGGCGGCCGTCCTAGCCCTTCATCATGTTGATGTCTTCAACCGCGATGGTACCGCGGTTGCGGAAATACACGACCAGAATGGCAAGACCAATCGCCGACTCGGCCGCTGCGACCGTCAGAATGAACATGGCGAAGACCTGCCCCACCAAGTCATGTAGATAAACGGAGAACGCGACAAAGTTGATGTTAACCGACAGCAACATTAGCTCGATTGACATCAAGATTGTTATGACGTTCTTCCGATTGAGAAAGATGCCAAAGACCCCGATGGTAAACAGGATCGCGGCAACCGTAAGATAATGTCCAAGTCCGATTTCCATCAAACGCCTCCCCCGGTCGGCACCTGCCGGACCGCCACCGCGTCCTCAGTTCTACGCCCCACCTGATCCGCGATCGACTGGCGGCGCACATGGGCCCGACTGCGCAAACTCAACACGATGGCGCCGATCATGGCGATCAGCAGGATCAAGCCCGACGCCTGAAACAGATAGAAGTATTGGGTGTAGAGGATATGGCCAAGCGCGTGGCTGTTGGACACCTGATCGGTGGGCGGGATCGGCGCTGCGGCCTTAACCAGCGGCTGCGAACCCACTGTCCAGTGGAGTTCAACCAGGATCAATTCCGCCGCCAGAACCAACCCAATCAAGCCACCAACCGGCAGATAGCGAAGAAAGCCCTGACGCAACTCAGCGAAGCTGATGTCGAGCATCATCACGACGAACAGGAAAAGAACCGCTACTGCGCCAACGTAGACGATCACCAACGTCATCGCCAGAAACTCGGCACCCAGCAGCACGAACAGACCCGCCGCCACAAAAAAACTCGCAACCAGCGCCAACACCGCGTGGACGGGGTTACGGGCGGAAATCACCATTGCACCGGATACCAGCAGAATGGCGGAAAAAGTGTAGAACACCAGACTTTCGACAATCATCGCGTTCCCCGCCTCCCCAGCGGAGGGTTGAGCACCGCCCGTACCGGCGCCTCAATGGTGGTAGTCCCGTGGGTTGGTGGTCCAAAGCTTGAAGTGCTGCGGCGATCGCGCCTCACCGCCCGAAAGCAAGCGTCGTTTAGCGATAGGGAGCCTCCGCCGCCAAATTAGCCGCCAAGCGAACCTCCCAGCGGTCACCATTGGCCAACAACTTCTCCTTATTGTAATACAGCTCTTCCCGTGTTTCGGTCGAGTACTCGAAATTTGGTCCCTCAACAATGGCGTCGACCGGACACGCTTCCTGACACAGACCGCAATAAATGCATTTAGTCATGTCAATATCGTAGCGCGTGGTGCGGCGGCTGCCATCGGCACGCGGCTCCGCCTCAATGGTAATGGCCATCGCGGGGCACACCGCCTCACAAAGCTTGCACGCGATGCACCGCTCCTCCCCGTTTGGGTAGCGCCGCAAGGCATGTTCACCGCGAAAACGGCTACTGATCGGTCCTTTCTCGTGCGGGTAGTTCAGCGTCACCTTTGGCTTGAACATGTAACGGAAAGTCAGTGCCATACCCGACACCAATTCCGTGAGAAGCAGCGCGCGCGCCGTGCGGTCAATAAACGCCATGACGTCCCGTCTCCCTTGTCTCTCGCCCCTTCGCCACCTTCTCCGTACAGCCGCTCACGGAACCACCTTGGGCAACCAGCCAAAAATCTCAAGCGCCGATGCCGTCACAACCACCCACAGCAATGTAAAGGGCAGGAAGATTTTCCAGCCAAGTCGCATCAACTGATCGTAACGGTAGCGGGGGAAAGCCGCTCGCATCCAGATGAAGAAGAAAAGAACAAACGCGATCTTCAGTGCAAACCAGATCGGACCGGGGATCAGATTGACCAAGGGCGCGAAAGGCTCGAAGTTAAGCGGCGGTAACCAGCCACCCAGGAACAGCACCACTGCAATGGCGCTCATCAGGATCATGTTGCTGTATTCCCCGAGCATGAACAGCGCAAAATTCATGCAGGAATACTCTGTAAAAAAGCCGCCGACCAGCTCCGCTTCGCCTTCCGGCAAATCAAATGGCGCTCGATTGGTTTCGGCCAGGATCGAGATAAAGAAAATTACGAACATCGGGAACAGAGGAACAGCAAACCAAACAGTCTGTTGAGCACGAACAATATCCGACAGGTTGAATGATCCGGTGCAGAGCAGCACCGTAACCATGATCAACCCCATCGATACCTCGTACGACACCATTTGCGCCGCCGAGCGCAAGCCACCAAGAAAAGAATAGCGGGAATTCGACGCCCAACCCGCCATGATCGTACCGTACACACCAAGCGACGAAATCGCGTACAGGTAGAGAATGCCTACGTTGATGTCCGACAGCACCAAGTGCGCGCCGAACGGCATCACCGCCCAAGCAATCAAACTCAGCACAAAGGTAAGGAACGGAGCGAAGAGAAAGACGCCAGGATTGGCACCCGACGGAATTACCATCTCCTTGCCGAACAACTTAAGACCATCGGCGACCGGTTGCAGCAGACCGAGTGGCCCCACCAGGGCGGGCCCCTGTCGGCGCTGCATCGCGCTCATCACCTTGCGTTCGGCATAAGTGAGATAGGCCACGCCAATCAATACCGGAATGATAATCGCCACAATCGCGGCAATGATCACGATCAGCGGCCAAACAAACGTCCAGAAGCTAGCCATGGGTCCCGGTCTTCCCCTCGCGGCTGGGCACAAAGGCGTCGATGCACTTCGCCATGGTCAGCGACGCCCGGCTAATTGGGTCGGTCATATAGTAATTATCGACGGCCGGCTGGAAGGCTTCCGCCGACAAAGCACCCGACCGCCCGAACGAATGCCACGGCGCAGGTACCCGCACGCTTCCTGCAGCGAACAGCGGGTTGACCGCGGCCAGACGGTCGCGAACCTGTGCCAAGCTATCGTAAGGCAGGCAGCGGCCGAGTCGTTCGGAGAGCGCCCGCACAATCTTCCAATCTTCACGGGCGTCTCCGATTGGGAACACCGCCATACGACCGCGTTGCACCCGCCCTTCCGTGTTAACGTACGTACCATTCTTTTCGGTATAGGCGGCCCCCGGGAGAACGACATCGGCGCGATGGGCGCCGCGATCGCCGTGATGACCCTGATAGATCACGAACGCCGCGCCGAGGCGGCTCGCGTCGATTTCGTCCGCACCCAGAAGGTACACCACCTCAATCTCGCCGGCCTGAGCGCCTTCAAGGATACCCCGCGTGTCGCGCCCGCCAACCTGGGGCACGAACCCTAAATCCAAACCGCCGACTCGCGCCGCCGCTAGATGCAGGACGTTATAACCATTCCAGCCATCGCGGACCAGATTACCGCTCGACGCCACCTGGCGAGCCGTGGCCTGGAGCGCGGCACCGTCCTCCCGAGCGAGGGCACCAGCTCCCAAGACTAGCATTGGCCGAGCCGCCGCCCTCAACACATCGGCAAACGGATGGGTCCCCCCAGCAATGGCCGACAATGTCTCCGGTCCATCGCCCAAATACTCATAGGCATAAGTCAGCTCGGCCCGCGGCCCGATCAGTCCAACCTTCAGGCCGCCTTCCCGGTAGCGCTTGCGAATACGCGCGTTGATGATCGGCGCTTCAACCCGAGGATTAGTACCGATAAGTAAAATCGCGTCGGCCTGTTCAACACCAGCGATAGTTGTATTAAACAGGTAACCCACCCGCTCCGAAGCATCGAACCGCGCGCCATCCTGCCGACAATCCAGATTCGGAGAGTCCAGCGCCAGAAGTAGGTCTTTCAGGGCGATCATCGCCTCGGCATCGACGAGATCACCGGCCAGACCGGCAATCCTCGCTCCCGCCACACCTTCAAGGCGTGACGCCACCGCGGAAAGCGCCTCGTCCCAACTTGCGGGCCGAAGCTTACCATCGCGGCGGACGTAGGGGCGATCCAGGCGCTGCCGTTTCAGGCCGTCGCACGCAAACCGTGTCTTGTCAGAAATCCACTCCTCATTAACGTCTTCGTTGAGACGGGGCAACACCCGCATCACCTCGGCTCCCCTGGTGTCAACCCGAATGTTGGAACCAACAGCGTCCAGCACGTCAATGGTCTCGGTCTTCCTTAACTCCCACGGCCGCGCAGTGAACCGGTTCGGCTTGCTGGTCAGTGCCCCGACCGGACAGACGTCCGCCAAATTACCAGACAATTCCGAGGCAATCGCCGCCTCGACGTAGGTCGTCACCTCCGTATGAGTGCCCCGACCGACAGTTCCCAAGATCGATACGCCCGCGATCTCCTCACAGAACCGAACACACCGGGTACAGTGTATGCACCGTGTCATCTCGGTATTGACCAGCGGACCGAAGTCCTTGTCCTGGACCGAACGCTTTTCCTCAGTATAGCGACTACGGTCGAAACCATAGGCCACCGCCTGGTCCTGAAGATCGCACTCCCCGCCTTGGTCGCAAATCGGACAGTCCAGCGGATGGTTGATTAAAATCAACTCCATCACACCCTTACGAGCCCGCTGGACCTGTTCAGTATTGGTCCGGATCACCATGCCATCGGCGCAGGGCATCGAACAGCTGGCGATAGGTTTGGGCGACCGCTCCATCTCCACCAGGCACATCCGGCAGTTCGCGGCCACCGACAGCCGTTCGTGGTAACAGAAGCGTGGAACTTCAATGCCCAGCTGTTCGCAGGCCTGGAGCACCGACGTCCCCGCCTCGACTTCGATTTCCATCCCGTCGATGGTCAATTTCGGCATGCGAGCCTCTTGCCTTTTTAAAACCGGTGCCGGTTAAGCGGCGACGCTCTGGCGAGTCGCAGCAATGCGACGCTCCAGTTCGGGCCGGAAGTGACGAATTAGCCCCTGGATCGGCCAGGCCGCGGCGTCACCGAGGGCGCAGATGGTCCGGCCCTCGATCTGTTTGCTAATGTCGAACAGCAGATCGATTTCCTCGACCCGGGCCTTGCCCTCAACCAAACGCTCCATTACCCGCGCCATCCAAGGGGTCCCTTCGCGACAGGGCGTACACTGACCGCAACTCTCGTGGGCGTAAAACCGCGCCAGCCGTGAAATCGCGCGAACGATGTCTGTGGACTTGTCCATGACAATAACACCGGCGGTGCCCAGCGCCGATTTGACCTCCGACAGACCATCATAGTCCATCAGCACCGTCTCGCATAACGCCCGCGGAATCACAGGAGTCGATGAGCCACCAGGAATCACCGCCAGTAAATTATCCCAGCCGCCCCGAACGCCCCCCGCATGTTTATCAATCAACTCGCGCAACGGAATTCCCATAGCTTCCTCAACGTTGCACGGGTTATTGACGTGGCCGGAAATACAGAAAATTTTTGTACCGACGTTCTTCGGTCGGCCGATGCCGGCAAACCAAGCGGCACCCCGGCGCAAAATAGTGGGCACCACCGCGATGGTTTCGACGTTGTTGACGGTGGTCGGTCGAGAATACAAACCAGCCTGAGCCGGGAATGGCGGCTTGCTGCGCGGCTGGCCCTTTTTTCCTTCCAGGCTCTCGATCAACGCGGTTTCTTCGCCGCAGATGTAGGC
>Ga0181500_1144244_pt1 | contig 11282 bp, 9 predicted proteins | sample PEATcosm2014_Bin_8_FD_127741 | JGI IMG/M metagenome (GOLD analysis project Ga0181500, IMG submission 127741) | Metatranscriptome of peatland microbial communities from MTU Mesocosm Facility, Houghton, MI, USA - PEATcosm2014_Bin01_10_metaT... | ecosystem: Environmental > Terrestrial > Soil >... | reverse complement strand
TCGACTGAAAGATCGAAATTGCGATAATTCTTTCCCACGGCCGCGCGCAGATGTTGATCCAGTGCAGAGAATTCAAGACCAGCTACATGCACCGAACCCGCCTGGGGAAGATAAACATCGCCCGACCTGTCAACGCGCAGATTGCCGCTGTAGTTGATCTGTCCCCAGATGCGGACGCGCAATTCATCCTCGGGCCCAACTACATAGTTGGAGCCAACGGGAGTCAGGTCGCTGGGAGAAAATGTGGATGGAACATTGCGGAAGAGGCTTGCGCCGTAGATGGGAAGCAGTTGACCGGTTGTGGCAGCTACAAACTTCTGGAACTCGGTTGGCGGATCAGGCGGCAATGGCTGTTGTTGCGGCTGGGTGCTGTGCCTTCCGCCGAGAGTAACACTCTCAGACGCCGCGGAAGCCGCAGTTTCGAGCGATCGAACGCCTTCAATCCCAGATGTCTCGCGGGATGGGGACTGCTGCTGTTCTGGCGCACACCCCTCGCTCGTGGCCGTTTGCGCATCCATGCAATCGCCGGAAGGGCTCTGCAAGGGATCGACGGAGTCATTCCCTGTCAACACTTGAGAGCAGAACGCCGGAGACGCCGCGAGCACAAGCAGCGCAAGGGAAACGGAAAGGATTCTTCTCATAGATGTACGCTATTTTCCAGGATTGTACCCCCGGCCCGCAAGCACGTTCAGAGCTCCGCTCACCTGCACTCCAGCGACTCAGCGCGCTCCTATCCGGCTCAGAACTGCGGGAATCGTGCGCAGAAGAATGCCGAGATCGGCTTCCAGAGACCACGATCGGACATATAGAGCGTCCAGCCAGGCTCGCTTCGGATAGTCTACATTGCTCCGCCCAGAAACTTGCCACAGCCCGGACAGTCCCGGGGTTGCGGCAAGATAGAAAGGCAGCAGGTTGCCATAGAAAGCAGTCTCCGCCTCTACGATAGGACGCGGACCTATCAGCGACATCTCTCCGAGAAGAATGTTGATGAGCTGCGGGATCTCATCCAGGCTCCAGCGGCGAAGAATGGCGCCGATCGCGGTAATCCGGGGATCGCGGAGATGCTTGCGCATCCGCCATTGCAGCACTTTGCCGTCCGATTCCGTCCCCCCGATGTGACCCATCCGCGCGGCACTCTTGTACATCGAGCGAAACTTCCAGATTCGAAAGAGACGTCCATCGCGGCCAATCCGCTGCTCGCGATAAAAGACCGGACCTTCCGAGGTCAAGAGAATCGCTACTGCTATCAAGAGCCCGGGAATTGCAAACATCGCAATCATTAGAAGAGCACAAAAAATATCGAAAGCCCGTTTCACATACCGATAACGCCATGAATCCACAGGTTCCTCTGTGGATAGTAAGTAATCTGCCGAATAGATGCTTTCAGATGCGATTGTGTCTCCGTCGAGCACTGCAAGGGGGCTTTCATACACAGCTCGAGCCTGAAACCTACTCACAAATCCTCCTCTGGGCTAAGTGGCCCCGATGCAAAGCTCTGTCTGCCGAAAGGCAATCGTCTCCGGGATTGTTCTTACTGAAGGAGTGTGAATCTCCACCCTCTTCTAAACAACGCCCCGTGATGCTAACTGCGCATCGTTAAAGGAATTGCGCGACAAGATTGTTCCCTTCTGTGTTAGCAAGGGAGGCCGATCCAAACCTTCCCGCAACTCAATTCCAAGTTAGACCAAGGAAAACCGAGTCAGCAACCGATCAACTGCAGAGAGAGAGGAGTGCGTTCCGAATTGCGACGACATTCCAAATTGGGACAGCTAAAGAAAAGAGCGAGGTGCTGCGGTCATCGAACTGCGTGCAACCCTGGCATTCACACATGGACAACCACCCTGAGCGAACCCAAAGCATTTGCAGGATGCATTCTGCCCGCTACACGCAAGTTCGATTTTGCAGTCATCTTGAAAGAACTTTTGACTGATGATCGCACAGTATCTATCGAATAGACAAGCAAAACGCAATTTCGTCTCATTTTGACGAAAAGGTAACATGCATGTTTATTCTTGTGCTAATAGCGAGTAAGCAATAAGCGCAGGCTGCTTTGATAGGCTATACTTCGAGCATTCGTCGAGATTAGCGGAAGACCAGGCGGTTTAATTAGCTTTTTGTGCCGCTGGAACTGGTTGCATCGGAATGATTTACACGCCGGACGAGGTAACGGCAAGCCTCCTTTGCGTCCTTGAGATTCTGGGCCAACGACATCCCCTTCTTCCTTACATAATGCGCCGGCTGCGTCCAGAACCCCAAATGCATCCAAAACCCCGAATGTGAATGCAGGGTTAACATCTTTACACTCAGAAAAGCGGCATTGCAGTGCTCGAGCGGGACGTTGCAATGCCGCCGAAAAACGCTCAGGATAGGGGTGGCGATTTGAGCCGGGAGTCACGGATTATCCAACCTATGAAACAACCTCTTTCACGCCGCGGTTTTGTTCAATCCGGCGCGCTCATTGCGGCGGCGTGCGTTGCGCCGAGTGCGGTCTCATCCTTTGCTGAGGCTGCGACCGCGGACGGAAAGCCGTCACCCATTCATTTAGGGCTGGCAAGCTATACATTCCGCAGTTTCAGTCGCGCTCAGATGATCGGCTTTATGAAGCAACTCGGCCTTGCCTCGTTGAATGTCAAGGACGTGAAAGATCATCTTCCTTTTGAATCGCAACAAGAGGCGAAGGCGCTGGAAGACTATGCGGCGGCCGGCATCGCTCTCCATGCAGCCGGAGCGATTTACTTTCCAAAAGACGAAGACGCCGATATCCGGAGCAAATTCGAGTATTGCAAACGGGCTGGGATTTCCGTGATTGTCGCGGGCGACCCTACGCCCGAAACTCTTCCCAGGGTTGAGAAGTTTGTGAAGGAATATGACATCCGGATCGCGATTCACAATCACGGACCGGAGGATAAGGTGTGGCCTTCGCCGCTGGACGTGCTCAAGCTGGTGAAGGATAGGGACCCGCGCATTGGATGCTGCATCGATGTCGGCCACACGGTGCGTGCTGGCACGGACGTGGTTCAGGCGATTCACGAAGTGGGGCCGCGGCTCTTCAACATGCACATGAAAGATCTGACAGATTTCCATAGCAAGGAGAGTCAGGTTGCCGTGGGAGACGGCCGGATGCCGGTTCGGCAGATATTCGAAGCCCTCGTTGCGACCCAATACAAGGGCTTTGTCGATCTCGAATATGAGATTCATGCCGACGATCCCATGCCCGGCGTCACAGCCAGCTTTGCCTATATGCGGGGCGTACTGGCCGGCATGGGATTTGCAAGCCGGGGCTGAAGCGGCTGGTTGCGATGCTGCCCGACCATTGCGCACCATTTTTGGACCGAGGGACGCTGAGGGAGCAAACACCTCGGGTTGAGGGGTATTCTGTTTGAGATCCAGATGCCGGACGATGAGCCGCAACGCCAGATTTCCGCGCGCAAGTTGCCGATTTCCAGGAAGACGCGCGGAAGTATAAGATGTAAAGGCAATGTTGCGGCGGGATGGCCTCATTTCCCTCCTGACAGTCCCCGTCTCAGTGTGTATACTGTGGTCTGACCTCTCTAGAGGTCAGACCACGGCCCGCTTCAGCGAAAAGGTAGAGATCGAATCATGTCGATTCATGAAGACCGTCTGTTTCCCGCCGACCCCGATACAAGAGCCATAGCCAAGGCGCTTTACGCGCACATCAAGGCGTTGCCGATCATCAGCCCGCACGGGCATACCCAGGCGGCGTGGTTTGCCAAGAACGAGCCATTTCCAGACCCGGCAAAGCTCCTGGTGCAGCCCGATCACTACGTCTTTCGGATGCTCTATAGCCAGGGGATCTCACTGGAGGATCTTGAAATCGGCAGGCCGGAACTGAAGAATCCGCGCAAGGTCTGGAGCATCTTTGCCAGTCATTATCATTTGTTTCGCGGAACGCCGACGCGCATGTGGATGGACTATGTATTCGAGGAGGTCTTCGGGCTTCAGCAGAGGTTTTCCGCATCCACCGCCGACCTGTTTTTCGACACCATCGCGGAAAGACTGAAGACGCCGGAGTTCCTGCCACGCGCTCTGTACGAGCGATTCAATCTGGAAGTGCTGTCGACGACCGATTCGCCCCTCGACTCGCTGGACGATATCAAGGCCATCCGCGCATCCGGCTGGAAGGGAAGAGTTGTGCCCGCCTTCCGCCCCGACCCGGTGGTCGATCCTGAATTTGCAGGGTTTTCGGCGTCGATTCTCAAACTGGGTGAACAGACCGGCGAGGACTCCTCGACCTGGACCGGCTACCTGAACGCACTGCGCAAGGCGCGCCTGCGCTTCAAGGAACTGGGTTGCACCTCGACCGACCACGGGCATCTGACAGCGCAAACCGCCGATCTGCCCGCAAACGAAGCGGGGGATTTGTTCAGCCGGGTTCTGGCTGGCAAGGCCGACGCTCAGCAGCAGGTGCTCTTTCAGGCGCAGATGCTGACCGAGATGGCGCAGATGAGCCTGGAAGACGGCCTGGTGATGCAGATTCATCCGGGCAGCACGCGCAATCACAACCGCAAGGTCTATGAGAAGTACGGCCGCGACGTGGGTTGCGACATTCCCCGCTCTACCAATTATGTGGATGCGCTCCGCCCGCTGCTCAACCGGTTCGGCAATGAGCGCGATCTGACGATCATTCTCTTCACGCTCGATGAATCCACCTACAGCCGCGAACTGGCTCCGCTGGCCGGTCACTACCCCTGCTTGCGCCTTGGACCCTCATGGTGGTTTCATGACAGTCCTGAGGGAATGATGCGGTTCCGCGAGCAGGTGACGGAGACCGCGGGATTCTACAACACGGTCGGGTTCAACGACGACACCCGGGCATTCCTTTCCATTCCGGCGCGGCACGACGTGGCGAGGCGCATCGATTGCGCTTTTCTGGCCAGGCTCGTCGCCGAACATCGGCTGGAGGAGGACGAGGCTTTCGAATTGGCGCATGAGCTGACATATGGCTTGGTGAAGCGGGCTTATCGGCTGTAAGGAGAGTGGGATGGCAGGCAGCGCGGAAATAGAGACATTGAGCGAAAGCGATTCCTCTCCCGGCACGCGGATAGGGTATGTGCGCTGGACCATCTGCGCCATGCTCTTCATTGCTACGACGATCAACTACATGGACCGGCAGGTTCTCGGGCTTCTCAAGCCCACCCTCATGCAGAGCGTTGCCAATCATGGCATAGGCCTGACCGAAGAGAGCTTTGGGACCGTCGTAGCATTCTTTACTCTTTTCTATGCGATCGGCCAGCTCGCCGCGGGGCGGTTTGTCGACAAGGTCGGCACGCGCATTGGCTACATGGTCATCATGGCCCTCTGGAGCCTCTCCGCGATGGGCCACGCGCTGGTTAACTCGGTACTCCAGCTCGGCATTGCGCGCTGCTGTCTGGGAATCGGCGAATCGGGCAACTTTCCGGCCGCTAACAAGACCGTGGCAGAGTGGTTCCCGCAGAAGGAGCGCTCGCTGGCTTTCGGCATCTTCAACTGCGGCGCGAATGTCGGAGTGATCCTGGCTACGCTCATCGTGCCCTGGGTGACCATTCACCTTGGCTGGCACTATGCCTTTCTGGTCACCGGATTCTTCAGCGCGTCCTGGATTGTGCTGTGGTACAGCAAATATCGCAAGCCCGCCAATCACCCCACGCTGACCGGCGCCGAGCTGCGCTACATCTATCAGGAAGCGGCGGAGCAGATGGGTCCATCCACTCCTTGGGTCAAGCTGCTAGGCTTTCGCCAGACCTGGGCATATGCCATCCCCAAGTTTCTCACCGATCCTATCTGGTGGTTCTATCTTTACTGGCTGCCTGGCTATTTCACGGCCAAGTTCAATATGAGTCTTGTGGGCCTGGGCTTGCCGATCTTGATTGTTTACAACGCTTCAGCTGTCGGCAGCATCTATGGAGGCTATCTTCCCGCGTCCTTCATCCGCATGGGGCTTACCGCAGCGCGGGCGCGGCTGACAGCCATGCTGCTTTGCGCCCTCCTCGTTGCCCCAATCTTTCTGATCAACTACCTTCAGGCGGATAACTTCGGGAAATGGGCCGCTGTCGGACTGCTCAGCCTGGCGGCCGCGGCGCACCAGGGCTTTTCGGCTAACCTCTTCACCACGGCCTCGGATATGTTTCCGCGTACCGCTGTCGGCTCGGTCACCGGTGTCGGCACCATGGCCGGAGCCGTCGGCGGCGTTCTGATTGCCCAATTGGCCGGTCATGTTCTGCAAATATCGCACAGCTATTCGATTCTTTTCATCATCGCCGCAAGTGTCTATCTCGTGTCGTTGTTCATCATGGTCATGCTCGCTCCCGGACTGAAGAAAGTCGAGTTATCCGCATGAGTCTCTACTGCGCTATCGGAAGTGTCGATACCGATCTAACTCCTCAACAGTTGAACGATCTTCTGGTTGAAGGCCTTGCTAAACTTGGGGCGCGCAACAAAGTGCTTGCCGTGCCGCCCGATCAAACCCGCGCGCACTCCCGCGCCGGCGAGTTGACCCGCTATGCTTGGCAATACTACGGCGACCGGCTCAAGGCGGTTCTCCCCGCGCTCGGCACGCACACCGCCATGCGGCCGGACCAGATCGCCGATATGTTCGGTAATGTGCCGCAGGAGCTATTCCGGGTGCATGACTGGCGAAACGATATTGAGACGCTTGGCGAGGTTCCGGCGGAGTTCATCAGCGAGCAGTCGGAAGGCAAGCTGAGTTACAAGTGGCCGGCGCAGGTTAACCGGCTCATCTCGCAGGGCGGCTTCGATCTCATCCTCTCGGTTGGCCAGGTCGTGCCCCATGAAGTTATCGGGATGGCCAATTACACCAAGAATATTCTGGTGGGCACGGGAGGCCGCGAGGGCATCAACCGCAGCCATTACCTGGGCGCTGTCTACGGCATGGAGCGCATCATGGGACGCGCGGCAAATCCCGTGCGCAACGTGCTCAGTTATGCTTCGGACCATTTCCTGAGTCATCTGCCCATTGTTTATGTGCTGACTGTGGTGGGACGCCGCGCGGACGGCGGGTTGGCCGTGCGCGGCCTTTATATTGGCGATGACATCGAGAGCTTCAATCTGGCAGCGGAACTTAGTCTCAAGGTTAACTTCGAGATGCTGGACACGCAGATCAAGAGAGCTGTCGTCTATCTCGACCCGCACGAGTTCCACTCGACCTGGCTGGGCAACAAGGCCGTCTACCGCACGCGCATGGCACTGGCCGACGATGCGGAGTTGATCGTGCTCGCTCCCGCAGTGAAGGAATTCGGCGAAGACAAGACCATCGACAGCCTGATTCGCAAGTACGGCTACCGCGGAACCCCGGCCACGCTCGAAGCAGTCAATGCCGACCCAAGCCTGGCCAACGATCTGAGCGCCGCCGCGCACCTTATCCACGGCTCGTCAGAGGGGCGCTTCAAGATCACCTGGTGCCCTGGCCACCTTACGAAGGAAGAGGTTGAGGGCGTCGGGTTCAACTATGGCGATCTCAGCACGATGTTAACTCGCTACAATCCTGAAAAGCTTGTCAACGGCTACAACCAGGTGGACGGGGAAGAGGTGTTCTTCATCTCGAATCCAGGGTTGGGGCTGTGGGCACACCGCAGCCGGCTGTAAGCCGGAAGAGAGTCTTCACAGTCAACAGAAGAGTTTCGAAACACGCGGAGCCAGGGCCCTGCACAACCGGAATGTAAAAGCCATGAACATTCAGCTTTTAAGCTTCGAGGGCAAGGTAGCAGTTACAACCAGAGGCGCCTCTGGAATTGGGCGCGTGAAGCTTGTTTGAACTAGATCAACTGACGTAATTCAAAAAAGGGGTGCAAATTGGATAAGTCAACAGACGTGCCAGTCTCTTGGGATCTGGCGGAACTGACGAAGATGTACGACTTCACGGGGAAGACCGTGGCGATTACCGGCGGCGCCGGAGTTTTGGGCGGCGAAATTGCCAGCGCCCTGGCCGGATGCGGCGCAAACGTGGCCATCCTGGACATGAATGCAGAAGCGGGCAAGGCGCTGATCGAGAGCCTTGGGGATCTCGGCAAGAAGCTCACGTTCTTCAAGTGCGATGTGCTTAATCGGGAGAGCATCGGCCAAACAGCTCAGGAGGTAGTGAGCCATTTCGGCAAGATCGACTGCCTGATCAACGGCGCCGGAGGCAATAAGCCTCAGGCCACAACCAGCGCTGAGTTGAAGTTTTTCGACCTTCCCACCGACGCAGTGCGCTGGGTCTTCGACCTGAATGTGCTGGGAACGATTCTGCCCTCCCAGGCGTTCGGCAAGGTCATGGCGGAACAGGGCTATGGCACGATCTTGAATATTTCGTCCATGAACTCATTCCGGCCTCTGACCCGCATTCCCGCTTACTCGGCGGCAAAAGCCGCAGTCAGCAACTTCACTCAGTGGCTGGCTGTGCACATGGCTCAGGAATATACGGCGAAGATCCGCGTGAACGCGATAGCGCCCGGCTTCTTTCTGACCAATCAAAACCGCTTTCTGTTGACCGACAAGGAGACGGGCGACTGGACTCCGCGCGGCAAGACGATTGTCGGGCACACACCGATGGGCCGCCTTGGCGAGTCTAAAGATCTCTTTGGCTGCGTGCTGTGGCTGCTCTCGCCGGCGTCTGAGTTCGTGACCGGCGTGGTGATTCCGGTCGATGGCGGTTTTTCCGCATTCAGCGGCGTGTAGTCGCTGAACGGGTTCATCTCCGCACGGCTCGCAATGCGAGCTGCCAATAGCCTTGTGGAGGCGCAAAAGCGACGCCTCCGAAGATAGATTCTTTTGAAATGGAGAATGTATGTCTGAAGCATCGTGTGATATCGGCCTGATTGGCCTTGCAGTCATGGGACAGAATCTTGTCCTCAACATGAACGACCACGGCTATAAGGTGGCTGTCTTCAACCGCACCGTGTCCAAAGTGGACGAGTTTATCGGCAACGAAGCAAAGGGGACCCAGGTTGTGGGCGCCCACTCGATCGAGGAGCTGGCCACACTGCTCAAGCGGCCGCGCCGCATCATGCTGATGGTCAAGGCCGGCGACACCGTAGACAAGATGATCGACCTGGTGCTGCCTCACCTGGAGGCGGGCGACATCGTGATCGATGGCGGTAACTCGCTGTTCACCGACTCGAATCGCCGCACAAAGGACCTTGCAGAAAAGGGCATTCTGTTCATCGGCACGGGCGTTTCGGGCGGCGAAGAGGGCGCGCGGTTCGGCCCGTCGATCATGCCTGGCGGCAATCCGGCTGCTTGGCCGCATGTGAAGGGTATCTTCCAGGCGATCTCCGCCAAAGTCGAAGATGGCACCCCGTGCTGCGACTGGGTGGGCGAAAATGGCGCAGGCCACTACGTCAAGATGGTGCACAACGGCATCGAGTACGGCGATATGCAGCTGATCTGCGAGGCATACGATCTGCTGCAACGCGGCCTGGGACTCACTGCCGACGAGCTGCACGAAGTGTTTGTCGAGTGGAACAAGGGCGAGCTGGACAGCTACCTGATCGAGATTTCCAGCCAGATCTTCGCCAAGAAGGACGAAGACGGGACGCCGATCGTCGACAAGATTCTCGACACTGCCGGCCAGAAGGGCACGGGCAAGTGGACTGTGTTCAGCGCGCTTGATCTCGGCCAGCCGGTAACACTGATTGGCGAGTCGGTCTTCGCGCGCTGTTTGTCGGCACTGAAGGACGAACGCGTGAATGCTTCGAAGATTCTCACAGGGCCGGCGGCAAAGACCGTCGAAGGCGACCGTGCAGCGTTTATCGAGGATGTGCGCCGCGCGCTGTACTGCTCAAAGATCATCTCGTACGCGCAGGGTTACATGCTGCTGAGGGCCGCGGCCAAGGAGAATGGCTGGAACCTCAACATGGGCGGCATCGCGCTGATGTGGCGCGGTGGATGCATCATTCGCAGCCGCTTCCTGGGCAAGATCAAAGAAGCCTTCGACAAGAACCCGGGGATCGAAAACCTCCTGCTCGACAGCTTCTTCTTCGAGGCGCTCAACAAGTATCAAGCGTCGTGGCGCAATGCGCTGGTGCACGCAGTCCAGATGGGCGTGCCAACTCCGGCATTCTCAACCGCGCTGGCGTTCTTCGACGGCTACCGGACGGCGCGGTTGCCCGCCAATCTGCTACAGGCGCAACGCGACTTCTTTGGCGCGCACACCTACGAGCGCATCGACAGGCCGCGCGGCGAGTTCTCTCACACCAACTGGACTGGGCGCGGCGGCCGGGTTTCGTCCTCGACCTATACCGTCTAGAGCGCCAGCCGTAGCTCGCGTTTCTACAATACAAGCGCAGTTTCCGACAACTTTGGCGATTGCATGGCGTATGCGCTGGCCAAGGAGACCGGCGAAGAGTTGCTCTTCAAAGGAACCGGCTTTGCGCAGACCGACATTGCGGTTGCGAAATATTGAACCGACGGAGGCTTGACCCCTGTTTTCATCAAGAGGTGGATTCCGGCAACTTCCCCAGCGCATCCTGAATCGGCTCGCCGGAGTAGGGAATCTCCGGTTGGAAATCCTTGCCCAGCAGAGCCGCGCACGAAAAACTTTCACTCCAGGCAAAGTTCGAGGGGTCTCACCCAAGCCAGACTGGCTGGCAGCATGGCGTACACAGCAGAAAGCCCAGCCGTAAAGGCTGGGCTTTCTGCTGTTGCAAATTGTTAACTGTTAACCACCGCAACTGGCGAAGACCAATACCTGAAGACGCGGCGTTACGGCATCACCGTTTGCGATGCATGGTTGCCGTGAGGAATGGCGACGATCGCGGTGGGCTCCTGATCGGTGGGGTAAGGCGACGCCTGCGTCACGCTCAGTGAACCTCCAGTCGGCTCCAAACGAAAACCGGAGAGGGTGGCGCCCAGATAATTGGCTGTGTAAATGAAACGGCCCAGTGCCGGGTCAATCGCGATTGCGACAGGAAGACTATCCGTGGCGTTGAGTTGGCTGCCTGATGAACCCACCATGACCGTGGGAGTGCCATTGGTCAGGTTAATATCGTAGCCTGAAACGGTGTTATCCAGCGCGTTGGTCAGATAGATGAACTTGCCGCGCGGGTCAATGACGATGGCATTCGGCTCGTTCCCGGTTTTGAAGGGGCCGTTGGCTATAAAGTTCAACGTATTGCCGGTCGCGATTGTATAGCCGATCAGCTCGGAAGAGGCGTAGTCGGTCACGTAGAGGAAGCGGTTGGTGGGATCGGCGGCCAGTGAACTGGGCTTGACGCCAGCCCGGTAAGGGCTGCTAGCGGGTGCGGTCAGCGCGCCGCCCGAGCCAACGGTGAAGGCAAAGACCCAGC
>Ga0181500_1001946_pt1 | contig 12987 bp, 11 predicted proteins | sample PEATcosm2014_Bin_8_FD_127741 | JGI IMG/M metagenome (GOLD analysis project Ga0181500, IMG submission 127741) | Metatranscriptome of peatland microbial communities from MTU Mesocosm Facility, Houghton, MI, USA - PEATcosm2014_Bin01_10_metaT... | ecosystem: Environmental > Terrestrial > Soil >... | reverse complement strand
TATAAATGGAGTAGCTAATGCTAGACTTCCAACTTTTACATACCCATATTTTATTAAACTTGATTTAATAAGAAATGGATCAGATTTTGGAGCTATGATAGATGGATACATTTTTTGACTAGCAGCAGACAATACTGGAAGTGGAGATTGAACTGACAATAATCACGGAATATCAACATCAGTTTCTTGGACGGAAAATCAAGGAATATGATATATTGATGATGGAAATGGTAATTTAAAACTATATGTTAAAGGAGATGTAGGAAATACTTTAAATTGAAAAATAATAATAAATCAGATAACTACTATATAAAACAAATACAATGAAAGTTTATTTAGACACAACAAGAGGATTATTTCACATTACTGAGGATAGTGGGAAGGATTGGATTATTCCATCTGGAACTTATATGTTAAGTACTCAGACTATAAGTGGAGGAACTTATCTACAATTTAGTCCTTTATCTCCTTTTCAAAATCCTGTAGAAATTAATTTAGAAAATGTTGCACTTACCGACATTACAGATCAATATGGAAATCCATATAACACTATAGATGATTTTTTAAACGAATTTGGTAGTTTTTTTCTTAAAGCCTCATCAGGTGTAAGTCCAGATGCTGTTGGGGCATGTGGATTCGTTTCAAATAGTGCAGGACAACCAGATAGATCAACATCTACATTAAGTTTTAATAACTCAACTAGAACATTTACGATTACTCCAGTAGGATCATTTGAAATATTAATAGATGCTGTTTCAAAAGTATATAGTACTTCTCAAAGTATAGTGATACCAAATACTGAAGGAAAATGATTTTTCTACTTTGATAGTACAGGAACTATACAATGTACTAATGATGGAAACCCAGAAACATTAATTCTTCCAATTGGTGTATTAATAGCAAGTGTATATTGGAGTGTTGCATCTCAATCTATATTAGGTCAAGTTAAAGATGAACGACATGGTGTAGTAATGGATAGAGCAACTCATTGTTGACTACATGAAAACATTGGAACAAAATGAAATTCTGGATTACAACTTACTGGATTTAATTTAGGAGTTGGAACACTTAATACTGATTCTCAATTTACTGTAAATTCAGGAGCTATACTTGATGAAGATTTAAAATTTAATATACCACAATATATTAATTCATTAAATATAATGTCGATAAATGGAGCAGGTATACTACTTCAAAGTACTAATACTGGATATACTGTTTTAACTGGAACAAATGGTAAATTAGTTTATAATGATTTATCTACATATTCTTTAGTTGAAGCAACTTCAGGAAACTATGTTTTATGTCATGTAGTTGCTCTTAATGGACTTGATTTAGATAGTGGAGAAATTGTAGCATTTGTTGGTCAAAATCAATATACTACTTTAGAACTTGCAGTTGCAGGGGCACCTAATGAAGTTACTATTATAAATGGAGGACATTATTTATCTAATGAAAATTTAGTAATTGGAACTGTAATACTTCAAACTTCTGATAGTTTTACAAATGCTACTCAATCTATGATAGTTCAACCTAGTTTAGGATTAAATTATTTAGATTGAAGATTTAGTGTTCCTATTGCATCAGAAATTGCTCCAGTTGAACATGATTCAATTGATCCTAAATTAGTAGGAGTAGGAGAAACTTATGGTCACTTAAATGATGGAACTCAAAGTATTGCAGGAACTAAAACCTTTACTAATGGTTTAGTATCTCAAACAGTTCAATTAAATACAAGTTCTACACCTTCTTCTTTAATAAGTGGTCAAGTTGGATATGATATAAACTCAGACTCTTTAATAGTTGGAGCTTCACAATTAAAAATAGGAAAAGAATTAATTGAATTAGGTTATAATAATTCAGGTTCAACAATTACAAAAGGAAGTGTAATATATTTTAATGGAGCTATAACTAGTTCATCAATATCTTATCCAACAATAGCTTTAGGTATAGCTGATACAATATCACATGCTTCTAATAAATTTGCTATAGTAAAGAATGATATTACTAATAATAGCTTTGGAGAATTAATGGTAATTGGAACATTAAGTGGATTAGATACTAGTTCTTTAACTCAAGGAAATAGTTTATATGTTTCCCCTACTACAGCAGGATCATATACTGCAACTTTACCTACTTATCCTAATGGTATTTCTTATATTGGATTGGTTACTCTAGTAGATTCTTCTAATGGAACTATATTTATTAATACTAATAATATTTTAGATGTTCCATCTGCAATTAGTGCTGCTAACCTAGTCTCTCAATCTACTACAGTTAATGGCCATGCTTTATCAAGTAATGTTACTATTTCCGCATCAGATTTAACAACTGGAACATTACCTCATGCACAATTACCTACATTGTTAAGTGCGGATATACCAAATAATACAGCTAATACAAGTGGTACTGCCTCAAATTTAAGTGGAACTCCAGTTTTGCCAAATGGTACAACTGCAACAACACAATTACAATCGGATGGATCAACTAAATTAGCGACAACATCTTATGTAGATACAGGTTTAGGTACTAAAATATCTACCTATACTTCTCAAACTGCTAAAACAGTTTTAGCTGCACCTAATGCTGCTAACGGAACTCCTTCTTTTAGAGCTTTAGTAGCAAGTGATATACCAACTTTAAATCAAAGTACTACTGGGAATGCCTCAACAGCTAGTAATTTAAGTGGAACACCTGCACTTCCTAACGGAACTACTGGAACTACACAAACTACTGGAGATAATAGCACTAATCTTGCTACTACTGCTTATGTTGATGCAGGAGATAATTTAACTGCAAAACTTGCAGGAACTCAAACATTAAGTGGAAATAATACATTTAGTGGACAAGTAATAATTGGAGGAGAAGTACTTACTACTTCTATAATATCTCCAACATCACTTTCATCTACTACAGATAATTATAATCCAACAGGATTTTCTACTTGTAATATAATGAGACAAGCTGCCTCTACTAACATAACTCTTAATGGATTTGTAGCTCAATCTTCAGGATTTGAATTTACTTTAATAAATATTAGTAGTAGTTCAATTACAATAGCTAATAATGCAGGAACTACTACTGCTGCAAATAGAGTATTAACTCCAAATGCAGCTAATATGGTTATTAAACAACAAGGTAGTGCTACATTTATTTATGATGGAGTTAGTTCAATTTGGAGAGTTAAACATTACGCAATTTAATAAAATAAAATAATATGACATTAAAAGAAAGATGGAATGCAGAATCTCCTAAATTATATGCAGTTTTAGGAAATATTGCAATGTGAATTGGATTAGTTTCAATTATGTTAACTGCATCTTGGGATCAATTTGGAGATACTTTTAAACAATATTTACCACAATGATTGCCAACAATTATTGCAGGAGTTGGATTTTTAGGTAAGGTATTATGTAAATTAACTTATGTTAAAGATTTAGTAGATAAAAATAAAGATTTAATCAAAGAATAATAAAATTTAGATTCCAATTAAAGTATAAAATTACATTTTATAAAATTATGTATATTTTATATTTTAATTGGAAAAAATATTATACTTTTGTAGTACAATTAAAAATGAATTGATATGAATAATGGAGCTGGAAACGAATTAGAATTGGAACTAGAGAAAGAGCTAGATGCCTATGAAGGTAGTGCGGGTGGCGAGATCTTTGATCCAAGTAAAGGAGCAGGTCATACACCTAACCCTTTAGAAGAAAAAGATATATTTGGAGAAGATAGTGCAACACATACTTTTATACCTGGAGTTAATCCAAGTTTTACTGAAATGTTGTTAAATACATACGGAATAGATAATAATTCAACATTCTCTGTTGAAGATGAAGAAGGAAACGAAGTAAATTTAAAATTCTCAGAACTTTCTGATGAAGAAAAAATAACAGTAATATCTGAATTATCTACTCCAGATAACAATGAAGATTTAAAAGTTAATCAATCTGATTTTGATTACTATAAAGAACTAACTTCAAATGGAATAAGTTTAAAAGAAGCAGTAGATTTTCTTGCCGATAAAAAATTGCAAGAGATTCAAGAAAATCAATTACCTGTTTATGAAATAGACAGTTATGACGATGACCAATTATTCTTCTTAGATATGAAAAATGAATTTCCTGATTTAACTGATGAAGAAATTATTTCTGAATTAGAAAAAGCTAAGGAAAATCCAATTATCTTTAAGAAAAAATCTGACAAATTAAGATCAGATTATAAAAACTTAGAAGAAGAATACAAAGAAATAGAACAAAATAGGCTATTAGCTGAACAAGAAGAAAGTTATAATAAATTAGTTTCTTCTGTATCAGCAGAAGCACAAAATATTAACTCTTTCGAGGGAATAGATATAGATTTAGACACTGAAGATAAACAAGAGGTTTTGGACTTTTTATTTACAAAAGATACAAAAGGTCAAACTGCTTTTGCAAAACTTTTAGAAAATCCTAAAGAATTATTTAGAATTGCGTGGTTAGCAAAAAAAGGAAAAGAAGCCTTTTCAGGAATACAAGATTATTATAAGTCGGAGATTTCCAAGCGTGCAACCAATGCGCCAAAGGTAGTAACTAAAACCCCAAATGGTAAAAAAGAATTAACAATAGACGATTTATACTTTAACTAAAATTACAAACAATGGCTTTAATTGCTAGTTTCACAACCGTAAAACCTGAAATTGCTGCTACTAGAACATACGAAGATTTTTATAAATTTTTGGGTGCTAGACCAGCATTCTTAGGAGTAGTATCAAAAATGTACGAAGGATTAACTGCTTCTTATTTAACAGAAGCTTTAATGAACATTTGATACAATGACAAAAAACCTAATAAGTTCCAACAACTTAATTCATTAGAATTCCAATGGGAAGTTGATGTTAACTTTATTAAAATTGTATATCTTGCTGCTGCTCCAGAAGGAGATGGCTCAAATAATTCAGAAATTATTCTAGCTTTCACAGAAAGATACTACGAAAAATTCGATACATTTAGATTTGAGGATTCAAGACAACAATGTATTGTATTATCTTCTCCAGTTAGAAAATCAGATAATTATTGGGAATATGTATGTAAACTAATTGATGCTGATTATTCATCATTATTAGATTCAAGTGCTGTAAGTGGCGCAGGAACAAGATTTGTTTCTAACATTATGCCTGAATTGCATGATCAAGGTTATGCTAAATATCAATCAAACATTGAAAAACATCGTAACTGAATTACAGAACACCGTGTTGATGTAGATTGGTCATCAAGATTTGCAATCCTTGAAGATGTATTTATTAAAATTGCTAAAGGTCAAGATACAGGAGTATATTCTGAAAAGATCTTTAAAATGAATAAAAAAGAGCAAGACGCTCTTGAATCATTCATGTTAGTAAGAAATCAAGGCTTACTATGGCAAAAAACTACAATGGATGCTAATGGTAAATCTACAATTGTAGATCCATCTACAGGCAGACCATTAATCGCAGGAGATGGTTTAATTCCTCAAATAGAAAGATTTGCTTCTAAATATGCTTATAATACTTTGAGTATTAGTATATTTAACCAAGCTATGGATACTATGATTGAAAAAGCATTACATGATGCAGGTAATACATTTATGTTTATTTGTAATCATAAAATGTATAATCAAGTACAAAATGTTTTAGGAGAGTGGATGAAACAAAATAAAACTGCTGGAACATTCTTATATTCTCGTGCTGCTAATGCAGGTGGTGGTGGTGAAGTTCAAGTAGGTGCAACCTATACTTCATACGAATACTCTGGTAATAAAGTAGTATTTAGAGTTGATAGAACATTCTCTCAAGAATATGTTAAAGGTGGATACGGTGTATTCATTGACTTAACAGCAGATGTTGCAAGTGGAAGTCCTGCAGTTGAAATGTTTACTTTAAGAGGAAGTGAATTCCTTACAAATAGACTAACTGGTGTTGGTGGTCAAAATGGAACAACTTCTGGTGAAATATTCTCTCCAGTAGCAGGATCTAAAATAATTAATTCAGGATATGCAGGAATAGGAGTATTCTCTCCTTATAGATCGTTTATCTTGTATCAAAATTATTAATAATAATACTAAGGGGAGGAAACTCCTCTTAGTTTTAGATAAAATCAGAAAGAAGATAATTTAATTTAATGAATAATACGATAAATGGCTATAGTAACAATAAGAAGTGCTTATGGTAAAGTTGGACAAACATATTATATGATGCCAGCAGTTGATCCAAGTACAAGAAGATTCCCAGATGTAGTTAAGAAAGTTAACTCACAAGGAGATATGATACTTACACAAGATGAAATAAACTCTAAAGAATACTTTGTTCCAGAAGATAGGACATTCGTTATAGTTGACGGAACTACATTTGATTTAAATGATCCTATTGAGAGTAGAAATTGGGAAGCAATTAAACATCACCCATGAATAGCTGAAAGTAGATTTCAGAAAGACGATCAAGGTAATTATAAAATTGATGGAGCAGTAGGAGGTAGAGGTGCAAGATATGGTTCAGCAGAATTATATATTGATATAGAAGGTCAAGAAGCAGCAGTTTCTAACACTAAGGTTAGACAACGAGTTAAGGCCCAAGGATATATTTTAGAAGATTCTGATGATAAATTAAGAACTAAAGCTAAGGTTTTAGGAAGACCAATGCTACATGCACATATTGAAGATGTAAGAGATTATCTTTTAAAAGAATCAGAAAAAAATCCTCATATTATAATTGACTTATATGAAGGAGAAGATATGAAACATAGATTGTTACTATGTGATGCTAGGGATAAAAATATTATCATTATAAAAAATAAATTATATCTTTATGGAGATGTAAATTTAGGAGCAAGTGATACTATGGTTATTTCATTCTTTAAACATCCTACTAATTCAAGAATTGTAGAGATGATTAAGAAAGACACTTACCCTGATTTATTTCCATCTGAAAATATAACAAAAGGTACAAAAAGCGTAAAGCAACCTGAAACAAAGGAATAGTATATGACAGTAAAGCAAGCATTTAATTATATTTTAACTGAATTAAATAAAGTTAAAGCTCCTAGTTTATTATTAGATGATTTTGTTTATTTTTGAAATAAAGCTACATTACAATATGTAAATTTAGAATATAATTCATATAACACAAATCAACAAAAATCAGATAATTTATCATCTCTAATGCAAACTTATGTAGCAACTGGAAATGATATTTTACCAATAGGAGCTGATTATAATAACAGTGCTGCCTATGTAGGCACATCAGTTATAAATTTATCAGTTAATTATAACCACTTGCTTAACTGTATTATAGAATTTGCTCCGATTACTCCAAATGTATGTCCTAGTAATGGGAATTTAGTATATGGTGCTAAAAGATTAACAGAAGATATGTATCCTACTGCAATAAGAAATTATTACTTTAAACCATCTGTTAAAAATCCATATTACTTTATTCATACAGTAGATAAACCAACTTTTAATGTTGGGAGTAGAAACACAAGTCCAATTTCAACAGGATATAGAATGGAAATTAGATTTGGACAAGATTCTACTTTATATACAATAGAAAATATATTTATAGATTATGTTAGAGTTCCTACTTTTGTAAAACTCTCTCAAGATGACCTTGATGATATTATTGATAATTCTGACATATTAGAGTTTTCAGATTATGTTTGTCAAGAGATAATAAATAGATGTGTATTTTTAATATTAGAAAATCAGTCAAATCCTAGAATGAATTCTAACTTGCCTGTTAATCAAACTATTTTTAACACATCATCACAACAACAAAGTAAAAAATAAAAGAAATGTTCAATTTCACAACCGAAACTGTCATTAATAGTTCTCTTGATTCTAACGGAACTACCTCTAAGTATTCTGCTGGAACAGATGTTCTTGGGAACGAATTGTTTAAAGTAACTAGAGTAAACAACTTTAAGGTTTCAAATATAATGAACCAAGTTGTAGTAAAGAAAGCTTATTCTGCTCCAGTAGTAGAAGTTTTAGCTATAACTGTACCTTCAGCAGTAGATAACACAATTTATAGATTAAGAATTGATATTCAACTTCAAGGTTTAGCACAATCTGATTATGCTAGAGATTTTGTTTATTTGGGTAAACCAATGCTTTATGAAATCAATAGTGGAGCAGGATCATCAGTAACAAGTATTGCAACTGCATTCAAGAACTTGATTAATGCTCAAAATACTCAATTTGGTAATGCTTATATTACTGCAACTAATATTGCTGGAGCATTAACAATTACTGCTGTAAATGAATTTGAAAGATTTGTATATTCAGATATAGCAACATTTGTTCCTGCAACTTACAATGCTGTAGAATCTTATACTAGAATTGCAACTGGTACAGTTGGAACTCCTGGTCATGAAGGATTTGGTAATACAACTTGGATGATTAAAAATATTAGACTTCCATCAATGGATGCTACTAATTATTTTGGTATCAATCAAGAAGAAAGACCTGTTCCAGGTGGTCAATATACACAATATTCATTTAGATATAGTGTATTAAGAGATGATGTTACTGGTATTTCTGCTGTAGGTCAACAAGTTACAAGTGTAACAAATCATGTATTCTATGTACTTAGTACATTAGTTACTGGATTTGAATCTGCTCTTACAACTGCTGGCTTAACTATAATTGGTAATCCAGGATTTGAAGTAATCTTTAATGATTCATTAATTGCTGTGGGTGACACTGCACAAGCTTCAATCGTTGGTAGCCCAAGAGGAACTATTGCATGGACAAGTGCAACAGTTGCAACTGCAACAATAGTTTCTGCAACTGGTGTTATCACAGCCGTAGCTGCTGGTAGTACAGTAATCACTGCAACAGACCAAGCTGGAAATACTGCAACCGCAACTTTCACAGTAGTAGCATAGTAATATTTATTAATCCTATTAAAAGCAGGTGGGGAAAACTCCCTGTCTGCTTTTCTTATTTAAAATCATATGAGCGCACTTGATAAAATTACATCAGCAGTTTATTTAGATATTATGAGTGGGTTAGCAGGACTAACTTCAAATCCTACTATATCTTTTGATCAACTAACTGATGACATAGTAGAAGAACGATTGCTTATAATAAAACAATATTCTCAGAAGAATTTATTACCTAGAGAAGATTTATTATACTCTCTTAATTGTATTCCTGTAGATTGTAAAAGTTTAGATAATTGTTGCACTTCTAGCTTAAATAGGTCTAAACCCGTAGCTCATTTTGAATTACCTCAAATTGTAAATGATTTTGCAGATGATGCAATAGAATTTATAGGAAGTACTGATAAAGAAATTCAATTCAGAGTTTATAGAAGTACATTCTGACAATTTAATCAATATAGAAGAAGAGGAAAAGAAATTCCTTTTGTTTATATTGAAACTGCCCCAAATAAAAATAATATGTATGATGCTTACATATTTAATGCCCCATTATTGAAAATGGTTTCAGTAATAGCAATCTTTAAAGATCCTAGACAATTAGAACAATATGATTGTTGTGGAGATTTAGAAGAAAAAGAAAATCTTTCATTCATTAATGCCGAAGTTAAGAAAAATGTTACTGAAAAGAAACTTAAATACTATCGTCAATTATTAATGCCACCTCAACCTAATAATCAAGTAGACAGATAATGAAAGAATATCCTTTTAATACAATATATCCTCAAATAGTAGATCTCTATGGTGTAGAGATGGGTTCTAACCTATATGAAAGCATTGCTATGACAGCATGAGAAAAAATAGGAAATAAAAGAACTAAAATGTACAGACATATAGTAGATCCTTATTGAGATGAATTTTCACAAGCATGAGTTGTAGATCTTCCATGTAATTGTGAAATCTTAGAATCTGTTCATAGAATTCAAGATTCAGTTCAACAAACTTCTCCGACTCAAATATATCCTGATACAGAGTCAAACTTTATTGAGAGTTATGCAGAAAGTAGAAAAATAAATAGAGATGTAAGATATACATCAGGAGAATTAATTAATTATGAACTTGCTTGTAATAAAATATATATTAGTGAGAATTTTGGACCAATCCAAATAGTTTACAAGGGAGTTTTCTATGATGAAGATGGATTACCTTATTTAAATAATAAAGAAATAAACGCAATCGCTGCTTACTGTATTTATATATCAACCTTTAGAAAAGGTTTACAAACACATGATAATGCTACTATTCAATTATCAGCATTATTAAAGCAAGACTGAGAAAAATTGTGTTCAGCAGCTAGAGTTCCAGAATACATTACTCAAAATGAAATGGACACTATATTAGATGCTAAAACTAGTTGAGATAGAAAGCAATACAAAAAATCATATAAACCTACAAGATAATGCTTGCAACAGGATACTGTATAAATGCAGGAGATATATTTTCACATTACAAAAAGAAATTATATAAAGTAAAGGATAAAATAATTGTAAAACATTTTGGAGGAGTTGGAAGAGATAATGTAATGGGATATATATTTGCTTATGGACTAATGATAATACTAAAAGACATTATTTTAAATAATATAACTTTTAGATTTCCTACTAGGACGGAAGCCTTTATAAGAGTTGAAACTGTTGTCGGAGAGGACTTTATAGAGGCTAGAAGAAGAGGAGCTTTCGCAGATGTAGATTTTTTAGATTCTAATTATACTGGAAATGAATTAAAATATAGATATAGGTTATCTAAAAGATGGTGTGAGAAAAAAATCTATGTTAGTAAATGAATGAAGGATAAACTTACTGAAAATACAAACAAAGGAATTAGATATAATTAATGGAAAAGACTACAAAGGATTATGTTAAAGAAATTCAAAAAGAGTTTCCTATGTTCTCTGAAAAAGAGATAAATGATATTATGTTGGCAGGATTTAGAAGATTACATTACTTTATTAAATTAGGATGTGATATATTCTTTAAAAGTTCAAGAATTTATGGATATTTAATTTATTTTGGTAACTTAACATTTAACTCGGCAAAACACTTCCGTTATTATGATTGAAAATATGCTAGAAGATTAAGAGTATTGTGAAATTTAAATAAATTAAATAGAGAATGAAATGGATATTACTATTTTGGTCTTACAGATTCTAAATACGAAGAAGTTTTTAATAGTGGAAGGAAGAAAAAATTTTACACTTTTGAACATTTAAGAATATATAAAATTTTTGATGAATTAACTCCAAAAAAGAGATATACAAGATTTTATAGAATAAAGGGATTCCCTGATATTGGATTTACTTATTATTTAAAGTCCCATACTTTAGAATCACCTGAATATATAGGCTATAGGGAAAAAGATAAAATAATAAAATTAATAAATGATGATGTATGTCAAAAAGAAGCCAAGAAAATCAAGAAACTACAAATACCTTCGTAGGTGGATTAGTTCAAGATTTGAATCCTTTACTTACACAAAATAATATACTAACAGCTTGTTCAAATGGAACAATCTTGACCTATGATGGAAATGAATATATACTTCAAAATGACATGGGTAATGCTCCTATTGTTTATACTGATGAAGTAAATGGAACTGTTCAACAAATACTAGCTCAAATGCCAGTAGGATATGTTCCTGTAGCAATAAAAGAGTTAGATGAAATATTTTATATAGTTGCTTTAAAAGAATATGAAGGTAAATGTTATACATGTCTAGGTACATTTCCAGCACCATACTATGCTACACAACCAGTTGATAATCAGACTGCTGATATTACTCAAACAAGTAATGGAATAAGTACTGCAACTTTTGATGATCCTACATTAAGTCAGTTTGATATTGTAGGGGTTGTTCATGATGGAACTACTGAAACTACTGGAGGAAGTACGCCTTCAGAAATTACTCCTGTATTACAAAGTTGGTTTAATGGAGGATTAGTTAATATAGCAATTGGTTCTACAGGAGGTATTCAAATGTATCCAAGTGAACCATCAACATTTACAACAGTAAGGAGTAATGTAAGTGATCCAGTTAAATTAAATTTATATTTTGCAGGAGGAAATTTTAAGGTTTCTCTTTCCTCATTTAGTTATACTCCTCCTTCAACAGAAGATGAAAGTCATCATACTTCTACTATAAATTTAGATGTACTTCCATTAGATACTAGCGGCAATCTAATAACAGGAAATGTTATAGGTACAGGAGTAGATGCTGCTTTAAATGAATATTATCCAAGTTATTATAATCAAGTTCAGGTAACTTTATCAACTGATTCTACTAATCCTCATTATTTTCCACTAGTACTGGATAAGACTGATCCTTCTAATCCGTATTTACATTTAACTACTCCAATTAATATACAAGAATTACTAGCTAATATAGAATTACCTGTACCATATCAGGTTACTATCCAACTATGTACTATTTTTGGAACTCTTTCTCCATCTCAAACATTTAATGTTATCGATGGAATATTTCAATTATCAGATGATGTATGAACATATTCAAATCAGGAAAGTTCTATTTTATATAGAAATTATAATGACAATATAAATAGTGGAACTACTAATAATGATCAGTTAAATGTAACTGATGCACAATATTTAAAGTTAAATGGAGAAGCAAGGTCATGAACATTAAATATTAACTATGATTTTAGTAATCAATTTACTAATACTAATAGTTCTGCTCCTACTGTTTATGTAGAAATATATGATATGTGGAGTGATTGCTCTTTAATATTAGATCAAACTATTACTAGTCCTAGTCTTAATTTAGGAACAAGTGGAACTTTAAGTATTCCTGTAATGAGATCAGGAATTAAAATATCAGGAAGTGGATCTTATGCAGATTATTCTGGTTTATTTGGAAATCATTATTCAGGAATTACTGTAGGAGGAACTACTGTACTTCCAACTTATAATGAGACTAGAGCAATTTTATCTAATAGATCTACAGGTAATGCTATAAATAGAACATTTCAACAAAACTTTTTAAATTATTCTGATACTTCATCTCCAATTTCTAC
>Ga0181500_1451174_pt1 | contig 13283 bp, 13 predicted proteins | sample PEATcosm2014_Bin_8_FD_127741 | JGI IMG/M metagenome (GOLD analysis project Ga0181500, IMG submission 127741) | Metatranscriptome of peatland microbial communities from MTU Mesocosm Facility, Houghton, MI, USA - PEATcosm2014_Bin01_10_metaT... | ecosystem: Environmental > Terrestrial > Soil >... | reverse complement strand
GGCGCGACTACTCCAGTGTCAAAATCGTGCGCGGCGACCCCTTGGGCAACCAGATGCGCGTGCACGCATTTGACGAGGCCCGCGATCTGGCCAAGATCGGCAAGCCGGTGGACAAGGGCGAATGGCAGATGACGCCGCCCACGGTGAACGCCTACTACGACCCGCAGATGAACAACGTGAACTTTCCTGCCGGCTACCTGCAGCCGCCGTTCTTCAGCGGCAAAGAAGACGACGCGGCCAACTATGGCGACATGGGCTCCACCATTGGCCACGAGCTGACGCACGGCTTCGACGACCAGGGCCGCCAGTTCGACAAGGACGGCAACCTGAAGAACTGGTGGACTGCAGACGACGAGCGGAACTTCAACGACCGAGCCGATTGCATGGTGAACCAGTACGAAGCCATCGAGGCCGTGCCCGGCGTTCACCTGAACGGCAAGCTCACTCTGGGCGAGAACCTGGCCGATCTGGGCGGGCTGTGGCTCGCGTGGCTTGCATGGCTCGACAAAGCCGAGACCGCGCATCTTGACATGAATGCGAAGACCGACGGCTACACACCCGATCAGCGCTTCTGGATTGCCTATGCGCAGCAGTGGTGCACGCAGACGCGCCCCGAGCAGTTGCGCAGCCAGGCCGAGGGCGATCCGCACGCGCCAGACGAGTACCGCACGAACACCGTGCTCACGGATCTACCCGAGTTCGCCAAGAGCTTCAGTTGCAAGAAGACAGCGGCAATGGTGGCTCCCAAGCCATGCCGGGTTTGGTAGGGATTCCGCATCTGTACTTTCCGGGTCAACGCCGGAGAAAGACAACCCGGTTGGTCCAGTCCCACTTCCCGGTCTCTTTTTGAAGTTTCGTCAAAGCCCAAACCAACCCACCGATATCCGCCGGTGATATGGTCTTCTCGTCAACGAAGATCACGCCACCGTGCGAGCGATCCTCCTCGGCCCAGGCTTTGAGCAGGGGTGGAATCGTTCGCCGGTCATAGGTGACAAGGGTCAATCCCTGGGCGGCTGCTTCGCGCAGGCAATCGGAATCTTCCCGCCCCATAAAGTTCCCGCCCTCCCACTTCACCATCGCGTGCACAACGATGGCTCGACCGCGTAGGCGGAGACCGCTGGCAACTTCGGGCGAGATGTGCTCATCGAGCAGCAGTGTGAGCATCTTAGTGTTTCGCCGCTTTCTTTGCGACAAACTCGACCGCCTGCGGCAACATGCGTCGCAGCGCGTCGAAATCCATCGAATCGCTTTCGGCGATTGCCTCGTTGATCTCAGCAGGAAATGCTTCCGCGTAATGAACCACCGCCTGCACCCTTACTTGCGGCCACTTGAGATGCTTGGCAACCGAAGCAGCGTCTCCCTTATATGCGCGGAGAAGTAGCATCACCTCCCATACACCGAGCGAACTCGCCTGGATGCAGGCTTGCCGGCCAACTTGCGAATCTCGAAAGTCGATGAACGCAAACTCCGACCGGCGCAGGCCCTCCTCCACAAGCCGCGCGCTTGCGTCGCTGGGAGTCCATCCATGCCGGTTGGCCATACGCTTGAGGCGCTTTCCGCTCTCCGTCGGCAAGCGCATGCTCACGACCATTGAAGAGGCTGCTTTCACCACAGGTTCCTCCGTTTGTCACTCTTGTAAGCATTGTAACTCGAATAATCTTTTTTGGTTCGCCTGCCGAGAGCAGGCCCCAGGCTTTGCTTCTGGGAGCTGGGTTTACTCCAAAATCTCCCCCGGCTCTTTTGCAGAAAATAACCCTTCGCCGGCGCATACTGACAGATAGATCGAAAGTGGGCGAAATCCAAGCCGGCCCTAGACGCTACGCAGATGATCACCATAACCATCCCTCGGCTACGCCCGCCTCTGCCAACTCGGCCAGCCCGAATTGAATTTTACGTTTATTGGCCGTGAAACTGTGGTGCGGCACCTAACCCATTCAGAATGAAAACCATTCCTCAGCCATCCGCACGGCAGTACGCGAGCAATAAAACTGTGAGACTGTGCCGTTTCGCGATCCCCGTTCCCTCCCGCAATCGCGCTGGCATATGATGAATTCGCACAAGGCACGAAGAACGGCAAGGAGGTCATTATGAGCGAAAATCGTTTTGTTGCAGCCCCTCGACAGGGCCGGCGCGAATTTCTGAAGGCGAGCGGAGCAGTAACCGCGGCGCTGCTGGCTCCCAACGCGCTGTCGGCGGATACATCGAAGGCCCTTCTCAGCCTGCCGTCGAACCCAGCGACTCCGGCGGCCATGCCCACCCGGAACCTGGGCAAGACCGGCTACAAAGTGGGCATCTTCTCCCTCGGCGGCCAGGCTGCGCTGGAGCGCGCGAGCAACTTCGACGCGGCTGTGCCAATCATCGAGCGGGCGCTTGACCTGGGCGTAAACTACATCGACACTTCGTCGATCTACGGCGGACCCGAACGCTGGAGCGAGCAGTACGTCGGCAAGGTCATGGCGCGCCGCCGAAGCGAGGCCTTTCTCGCAACCAAAACCAGGGAGCGCACCCGCGACGACTCGATGCGCATGATCGAGAAATCGCTTGAACTGCTGAAGACCGGCCACATAGACCTGTGGCAGTTGCACGACATCGGCACTATGACGGATGTGAATGCGGTCTTCGCCAAGGGCGGCGCAATGGAAGCGCTCGCCGAGATGCAGCAACAGAAGGTTGTGCGCTACCTCGGCATCACCGGGCACTACCGGCCCGACGCGCTGATGGAATGCATCAAGCGTCATCCCTTCGATACGATTTTGATGGCCATGAACGCAGCCGATCCGCATCACTTCAGCTTTAATGAGGGGCTGCTCCCGCTGGCCGTCGAGCGGCAGATGGGCATCATCGGGATGAAGGTTCCGGCGCGCGGAAGGATTCTCTCCACATGGACCCCGCCGCCCATCGAGCAGCAAAAGCACTCGTGGGAGGGAATGTCGGTGCAGGCCTCCACGCCGGGAACCATCACCATGCGCGAGGCGATGTACTACACCCTGTCGCGCCCGGTGAGCACAGTGATTATCGGTTGCGACAGCATTGCTCAGCTCGAAGAGAATGTGCAACTGGCCCGCGAGTTCACGCCGCTAAGCGACGGCCAGGTGACGCAACTGGTGGCGCGCGCCGAGCCCGTTGCAAAGCCATCGCTGTTCTTCCGGTTCTACGACCGGCCGTAGCCGGCCCCTTGCTTCGCTCAAGTCTGGCGCGTGCGTTGGAACGGAATCTATCCCAACTGGCTGATCTTCACCTGTAACTTCTCGAAGTCCACGGTTCCTAGCCCACGGGCTGCAGCCAACTGCAAATAGGGCAGATGCTCGGGATCAAGGTTCCAGTACGCTTTGGCAACCCAGGCGTCGAGGGCCACCGGATCGGTGCCAGCGACCATGGTCTTCTTGAGGGCAACATCTTCGAGGTTGCCGCCCGTTGGTCCGTTGCGCAGCAAGACGCGGTAGCAGTCCATGAGCGTGACGGTGGGCAGCATGAAGGCGGCCAGGTCGGCGAGACTCTGGTGAATCTGCTGGTGCAGACGGTTGCGCTGGCCGCCGAGGATGCCGTACCAGTTCTTCATGCCCAGCGTTGCGCCGGTTAGGCCGTGGTGCTTGGCGATGGGCAGGTTGAAGATCTTGTCGGCCTCAAGAAAAGGCGTGAAGACCGGCCAGCTTTTGAGCACTACGCCGCCCAGATCGACCTCGCGAAAAAGCTCGGGATCGGGAAGGATGACTTCAGCGCCCTCGGCGCGTGCAGCGGCCTGAATGCCGGAGCGCTGAAAGCAGCGGCGCGGCTCGTTGCAACTGACGTCGGTGACGATGACGCGCTTGGCGCCGGCCTGCCAGCACTGGCGAACGACCTCGGCGACGACTTCGGGATTGGTGTTGGCGGCCTGCTCCGGCGTGCGGTCCCAGGCGATATTGGGCTTGAGAACGACCACATCCTGACGGCTTACGAAGCGGCGGATGCCGCCCAGGTCTTCAAGCGCCCGCTGCACCAGCGCGCGCGGTTCCCCGCCTTGCGCACTTGGGGCCCCCGCGGACGGGTCTTTGTCCGTGGGGAATTGAACAACAACGAGGTGCGGCAGATTGGGATCGGCAGCCGTGCGATGATCGCGGCGCGCCTGCTCGGCCCGCGCCGGAACCGGCCGGAAGCTTTGCTCGCTGAGCCAGACGCCAGCGGCCCCCGCGCCAGCCGCCACGCCGCCCACACGAAGCAGTTGCAGCAGGGCTTCGCGGCGAGTGAGGCTTGTCGTCTGTCCCTCTTCCGGCTTGCGATCGGTTTTTCCGGCCATGGCGATTCTCCGGGTCAGATTTCCATCACGTGCATGCGTTTTGGATCGTTGGTGCCCAAGCGATGATCGGAATCGGCGGCGGTAGCGATGTAGCGCGGCGGCCTGTTCTCAGCCTCCAGCGTGGGCACGCCCGCCTCGGCGCGCTTGCGCTCGATCATCTGCCACGCGGTATGATCCACGGCCACCCGGTCTTCGCCCACGATCAACGCGTTCGGCTGCCAAAGATGCTCGGGGTGAAAGGTGGGACCGCCTTGATAGACGGAGGACATCGCATCGCCGATGGTAAAGCGGACCTTTTCGCGGACGGTGGGAATGCAGTTCAGGTCGGCGACGCCGGGGTTGCAGCCGTTGGGATGGAGTTCGTTGGGCCGCTGCACGACGCCGTACATGTTCTTCATGGAGAATGTAACGCCGGCCAACTGGTGATCCTTGAGGATGGGCAGATTGATGACCATCTCGCACTCGCGGCTGAGAATCTTGGCGAGCTTGACGTTGGCAATTCCAAAGGATACCGGCTGATCTTCGTACCCGCCCACATCGTTGCCGAAGCAGCGTATGCGATTGGGATCGGTGGAAACGGTCAACCCGCAAGCCTCAAGATCGCGTGCGTTGCGGTCCCATACGATGATTTCGCTTGGCTTGACACCCGCTTGTTGCAGGCGCTCACAGATGGCCAGCACCAGCGCGGCATGAGTGGAGATTCCCTTGCCGCCGAGGCCATTCACCTTGAGGCCGACGACTTTGCCGACTGGGACGATGCGCTTCCAGGCTTCCGCCGGCTTTTCACGGCCGGTGAAGGCGGCGATGGCGCGGTCGAGCAGATCCTGCACGCGCTTGTCGTCGAGCTGGCCGACTGGACTATGAAGGGCCGCATCGCGGGCGACGACGACTCTGGATTTAGTTGCATCCGTCTGCTTGTCGAGCATGGCGGCCAACCCCAGCTTGCTCTGCGAGCCCAGGATCAGAGCTCCCGTGGCTGTGGTCTTGATAAATTCCCGGCGGCTTTTCATGGCAATCCTCTCCTTCGTCAACACGGCCGGCGGTCCGGCCATGGAATTTACAGCTTCGCTTCCACCCCGTGCGCAAGGGCCAACAGAGACTGCTCTGCACCGGGCGTGGATTCATAGGCAACGATACGGACCAGAAAGGGGCCTTTGCGGAAGATCACGCTTTGCGCGAAAGCTACTCCGGCATCGCCCAGTTGAACGGTCTTGGCGTCCTTTGTTTGTCCAGCTTCCAGAATCTTGCGCGCGCCCCCCGGGTCTCCCATGGTGTGCACGTCAACAGTTGCTTCCAACTGGCCCTGGTATTTGTAATCGGAGGTCGAGGTGGTGACGACACCGGCCGAGATGTATTGCTCGGCGTCGCCGTCGATGTACTGCCAGAGATTCTTGGCGTCGAATGTGCGCGTGTCGCTGGTCTTGTCCCAGCCGGCGATTGCGCCCGATGCGGGAAACGGATCGGCCTGGTGCTTCTTGCATCCTGTTGCCGCGGTTGCGGCAACGATCGCCAGCGCCGCGACTGCGAACATCCATCCTTTTGAACGAAACTTCACTGAACGTTCTCCTTTTACTTCCTGTTGAGCAGGATCTGGCTGCTCGGCGAGCGGCTTTCGCCAATGCTGGTGATATAGACGGCAGGACGCTCCTGGAGGGGGCAGGCATACTCGCAGGCGCCGCAGCCTACGCAGCGGCTTGGATCGATGCGCGGCTGCTTGAGCGTCTTCGTGTTGCCGGCAGCGTCGATGACCTGCGCGTCATGCACATAAATCGCCTTGGGCGAAACCGGGCACCACTCCTCGCAGACGATGCAGTCTGTGGCCATGGCCCAAGGCAGGCAGCGGCCGCGGTCATAAAACGCAGTGCCCAGGCGAACAGGCTGGCTGGCCGCCGCGGACGCGCCCACCACCCAACCTTTATCCTTGGGCGTGATCTGCCAGATTGCGCCGGTGGGGCAAACCTCCGAGCAAAGAACGCAACTGGGCTCGCAATAGCCGATGCGCGGAACCAGAGTGGCGTCCAGAGGCCTTCGAGGCCTGCCTCCTCCAGCGTTGGATGGAGCGCGGTGTTGGGGCAAACCTTCATGCACTCGCCACAGCGGATGCAACGGGAGAGGAAATCCGGCTCGTCCAGAGCGCCGGGAGGCCTCAGCAGGCGTTCATTGCGGCTTTTGCCCATTCCGGTATTGGCGCGCATCAACGGAACCACCGCCGCTCCGGCGGCCAGGCCAGTGAGAGTTCTGCGGCGGCCCAGGTCTGGCGAAGCAACTTCGTGCTCGTTGCGAAAGAAGCGGAATTGCAGGCCGTCGTGCGGGCAACTGCCCACGCAGTTCATGCACATGAGGCACTCAGCCTTGCGCCAGGGCACACCGCCGATGGGATCGTCGCCGCCCTGGCAACTGAGCAGACAGCGGTTGCACTTGTCGCAGGCGGCGGAATCTTTGTGCAGACCCAAAACCGACCAGCGCGAGACCGCTCCCAGCAGTGCGCCCAACGGGCAGATTGCGCGGCACCAGAGCCGCGTGATGCGCAGGCTGGCCAGCAAAATGGCCAGGAACAGAACCCCCAGCATCAGCCCTTGCGCAAAGTGCTGCTGGCGGAAGTCGAGCACTGTGAACTGAAGAATTGTATGCAGGGTTTCGCCGGTGGCCTTTATGGCGGCAATGTGGCTGTGCTCAAGCGGCGCAAGCCCAGCGCGCACGGCAGAGTTGAACGCCGGCAAGAGCGACAGGCCAAACGACCGGACCAGGAGGCTGAAGGGATCGAGCCAGCCGATAGCTGCCGACCCGAAGACCGCGGCCACCAGTCCTGCAAGCAAAATCCCATATTTGCCTGTCTGCCAGCGTTTGTAGCGATTGGAATCGATGCGCTGCTTGCCCCTTTTGGCCTCGGAGGGCAAATTGCCCACAAAGTGTTGCAGCGTGCCCATCGGGCAGATCCAGCCGCAGAAAAAGCGTCCCAGAAAAAGTGTCGGCACAAGGATGAGCAAGCTCAACAGCAGGCCGCGATAGAGGGCATGGCTGGCCAGCGCGTTGACCAGCGCGACCAGAGGGTCCAATTCAAAGAACAAGCGCACCGGAGCGCGCAGGTGAATGTCGCCAGTTGCGCCAGGAGTGGGACGCAGCGAGGTGAAGATCAGCAGCGCGAGAAACAGGAGCAGAAAGAATATCTGCGAAATCCTGCGCCAAAGCGGCAACCTGGAACGGGCCACGACTCTCCTCCCCACGCCGCGCGCGGGCGCTATCCCTGCATGATGAATGATTGGCGCTCAGGCAAGCGCCGTACAGTGACCTGCATCACCGGATTCTGGGCCGAACGAACATTTCACTCCCATGTCGACCGTCGTGATTCCTCCTCGATTCTCGGGCTGCACAGGAATAGTCCCGAGCAAACATAGAAACAGGTCCTTGTTTGAGCGTAACAGTTCATGTTACGCTGTAGCAGTGATTAAGACCTTCCGGCATAGCGGCGTCGAGAAGTTCTTCAAGACCGGCTCGAAGGCGGGCATCCAGCCGAAACATGAAGCCCGGCTGCGCATCCTGTTGACCACGTTGAATCTGGCATCGACACCGCTTGATATGAACCGGGGTGGATGGGACTGGCATCCGCTGAAAGGCGACCTCAAGGGACATTGGTCGGTGAGCGCTAACGGCAACTGGCGGCTGACCTTCACCTTTGACGGCGCGGATGCAATTCTCGTGGACTATCGGGATTACCACTGAGGGGGGCAATGACCATGACGACGATGCACAATCCGGCCAGCCCGGGCGAGCTTCTGAAAGAGTTCCTCGGCGGCCGAACCGCAACTCAGCTTGCTGAGCATATTGGAGTGGCACGAGCCACCATCTCCCGCATCCTAAATGGACGCACCTCCGTTACCATGGACCTCAGCATCCGGCTCGGTGAGGCTCTGGCGCTTTCTCCCGACTTCTTCTCCAAAGCTCAGCTCCAATACGACCTGTGGATAGAATCCCAGAAGAATCGGCGGAAGATTGGGCCGCTAGCCGCCTGACACATTCAGGACGAGCACTGTGGGAAGCCCAAGACCAAGCTGCGGGACTATCCTATTATGAGTAGAGTTTTCGCCGTCGGAAACAGGGGCAGATGAACGAGACCGGAACCAGAAAAGTCGAGCTGTTCGATACAAGTCTTCGCGACGGGATGCAGCAGCCGAATATCGATATCTCAGTGCAGAATGCGGTCGGCCTTCTGCAACGCATGTCCGCTTTTGGCGTCCAGTATGCCGAGATCGGTTTTGCTGGAGCGAACAAGTTTGTAGGAGATTTGACCAGCGCGCTTTCTTCGGTCGATGCGGGAGCCATGAAATTGGCCTTGTTCGGCAGAACACGCGGTCGCGGAGCCAGAGTAGAGGAATGGCCTGACGTGCAATTCATCGTCGCCAACCGAAAGCGGGTTCCAGTCGCGGTCGTTGTCGTCAAGTCCAGGCTGCTCGACGTGAAGAGGTCATTGGAGACCACGCCGGAAGAAAACCTGCTGATGGCTTATGAGACCGTTGAGTGCCTTCAGGACAACGGTCTTGAAGTCATTGTGGACTTTGAGCACGCGATGGATGCCGCGTGCGGCCGCCGTGAAAACGGAGAAGTTTGCGACACCGATTTCAGCAAGCGCAGCCGGGACTACTTTCACCAGATGACGGAGCAATGCGTCAGGCAGAGAGTTAGCCGACTGGTGGTTTGCGACACCACCGGCGGCGCCAACCCCGAGGAAGTTGCGGATGTCATCGCCGGCCTAGCGCGAAGTTATCCTGAAGCCAAGTTCGGATTTCATGGCCATACCGATCGCGGTCTTGGAATTGCCAATGCCCGAGCCGCCATTCTGGCCGGCGCTGTTCAAGTTCAAGGCACTCTGCTGGGAACCGGCGAGCGCTGCGGCAATGTCAACCTGACCACGGTGATCGGCAGCATGCAGCTCAGGGGCGAAGCCGAGTTTGTACCTTCCGAATCGCTCGCGGGGCTTACCGGGCTGGCGCATTCGGCTTATTCAGCTTTTGGCCTTGAGGCGCCGCACGGTTCTCCGATCGTTGGCCCTGGCGCGTTTGGCACCTGGGCCGGAATGCATGGCAGCAGCGAACGCAAGAACCCGGGTGCTTATCTTTGGTGCGATCCCGCAAAAGTGGGGGCCAACCCGGTCATTGGAGTGAACGGGCAATCGGGCAGGGCTAACATCGTCATGCTGTCTCAAACGCTTGGAGTTCCTCTCGATTCCGCCCAGGCGCAGGCTTTGATGGATGCCAACCCGGCGATGATTGAAGGCGGCGGGTTCACGGCCAGTGAAATTTCTTTCCGGCTGGCCTGCATGAAGGTTCTTAAGACGCTGCAAAACCGGTTCGGCGTCAAAAGCTGGAGAGTTTTGGACGAATCCGACGAAACCGGGAACCGGTACGTTCAGGCCTCCATGTTGTTATCGGTTGGCGACTCCGCCGTTGCCACGACGCGAGCAGAGGGATCCGGTCCGGTGGACGCCCTTACCAAGGCGATGAGGCGCGAACTGGAAAAGTGGTATCCCGCCCTAGCGCAGATGCGCCTTGGCACATTCAGCGTCACGGCTCTAGACGTAACCGCGCACGACACGGCTGCCCACGTCCGAGTAACCGTCAGCTTCAACGCCGACGGTCACGAACCGTGGAAGACAGCCGGGGTGAGCAGTGATTTGAACCAGGCGGCGCTGATGGCCATCGTGGATGGATTTCATTACTGGCTGTTGCAAAGCGCCAACTGACGATCCGATCCAGAACGATTGACGCTGGGCAGCGGCGCCCCGCCAAGCGGTTTTCCAGAAAGAGCCCCTTCCCGCGTCGAAGCCGTCGTTGATTCCATTGCGCTTATGGCATTTGGAACGCACCCTCATTTCAAAAGATCGAGGTTTAGGAAGCTATTAGAGCGCACACTGATGGTGATATTTCGATCGGTCGATAAGGCCCAGATTCGCTGCGGGTATTGCGCCGCCGCTGTCCTCTCCGCTTCCCAGGCATTTACAATAGCGTCTATGCCTCAGGTGGAGAATGCTTGCCGCCTGGCGTGTCCAACCTTATGACTCAGAGACTTTTTCGCATTCCCGCGGCTTTCGTGTTCGGCACGCTGCTGCTTGCAGGTTCCACATTGGCGCAAACGCACCCCGCCGCGCCTGAGAGCCCTTACGGCGGCACCACGGTCGAGGAGATCGTTGCCCGAGTGAACGACCAGATCATCACGCGCTCCGATTATGACCGCGCCTTGAAGGAGCTGGATGCAGAGGCGCGCCAGCACGGGGCTTCGATGCAGGATATCTCTGAAGCCCACAAGGATCTGCTGCGCAACCTGATCGACCAGCAGCTCTGGCTCTCGAAGGGCAAGGAACTGAACATTAACGGGGAAACCGATCTGATCAAGCGCCTGAACGAGATCCGCAAGCAGTACAACCTTGAGACCATTGAAGATCTGGAAAAGGCGGCGAAGGAACAGGGCGTCTCCTTCGAGGATTTCAAGGCCAACATCCGTAACGGCATCATCACTCAGGAGGTGATGCGGGATCAGGTGGGGCGCAGGGTTCAGTTCACTCCCGGCGAGGCACAGCGTTACTTTGAGGCGCACAAGCAGGAGTATGCGCAGCCGGAGAGCGTGCATCTGAGCGAGATTCTGGTTTCGACCCGTACGCCCGCGCCCGCTTCCACCATTCCTGGAGCCTCGCAACCCGAAGATGCGGCACAATTGGCCGCTGCCAAGGCCAAGGCAGACGACATTGAGGCCAAGCTGCACGCCGGTGGGGATTTCAGCCAGTTGGCGAAGAGCTTCAGCGATGGCCCCACAGCTGCCGAAGGCGGCGATCTTGGTCAGTTCCAACGTGGCAGCCTTGCCAAAGTCCTCGAAGACGCAACATTCGCTCTCAAGTCGGGCCAGGTCGCTGACCCCATTCGCACCCGGCAGGGCTTCGTTATTCTCAAAGTGGTGCAGCATGTTCCCGGCGGCGTGCCGGAGTACAAAGACGTGGAGCAGCAGGTAGAAGAGGCCTTCTACACCAGCCGGATGGAGCCGGCGATGCGAGAGTTTCTGACCACGATGCGCGAGCAGGCCTACATCGACATCAAGCCAGGCTTTACGGATACCGGAGCCAGCCCCAAGGAGATCAAGCCGGTCTGGAGCGCCTATACTCCGCCCTCGCCCAAGAAAAAGAAGAAGATCGAGCGCACCCGTTTCCGCGAGTCGACCCGCACCTTCCGGCAGAAAACGGCGCAGGCCGCGGCTGAACCGGCTCCGGCTGCGGCTGAAAAGGGGAAGAAGAAGGGTGTTCAGCCGGTAAACCTGGTCACGATGAAACCCGGCAAGAAGGAAAAGATTCGCTATGGACAGGCGCCGACCAAGACGCTTCCCAATGCGCCCGAGACTAAGACTGAGGATGCAGGCGCAGTGGAGCAAGCGTCGGCTGGCGCGCAGGAGCCTGTGAATCCACTCGAGGCAAATACCGCACCGGAGAAGAAGACGCGCTTCGCGCAACGTGCCAGTCTGCCGAAACAGCCAAAAGCTACTGGGCCGAAGGTGGACAAGCTCGCTCCCGCCCCGCCGGATGCCGCTGAGGTTGCCGATCGGCAGACCCAGGCTGCTCCGTTGGGTCTGTCTGGCGACACTGGCGTAAAGACCAAGAAGAAGAAGTCCACCACCACCGGCGACAAGACCCGCCTGACCGACAAGAGCAAGAAACCTGAGGCCCCGGCGCAGAGCCCTGCCGATTCGACCTTGGCGCCAGCGCCGCAGACACCGCCTTCTGCTCCGGCTCCGCAGAAATAGGCGCGGCAACATCGCAGCCAATCAAACAACCCATCGGGCCTGGGATTCCAATTCCAGGCCCGGCTTCTTTCTGTCGCAGTGTATCGCGATCACAAACGGTGGAATAGTCGCGCCGGTGTATATCAGGTTTTGAAGGCGCGCCCGGCATGTGCTCGCCTCCGTTGAACCTCTCAGAGGAATATAATTTTCCCTATGGCGGCGAGTGCACACGTGAATACACCGCAAGTCGAACTCGCGTTGAGCGTTTCCGAGAGCGTGCTTGGCGGCGAGCCGGGCACCGCTCAAGAGTTGCCCGCCAAAATGCAGGCTTTGGAAGCCCGGCTGCAACAGTTGGGAAGCCTGATGGTGGCTTACTCCGGCGGTGTGGACTCTGCTTTTTTGGCGGCGACCGCGCATCGCGTCCTGGGTTCCGGGATGCTTGCCGTGCTGGCCGACTCGCCCAGTCTGGCCCGCAGCGACATGGAACAGGCCTCCGCCTTCGCGGGCGCGCTTCAGATGCCGCTGCACGTGGTCGGCACAAATGAGCTGGACCGGCCAGAATACACGCGCAACGACGCCAACCGATGCTTCCACTGCAAGGACGAGCTTTTTGCAACCATGGAAGCGCTCGGCGCCAAGCTCGGATTCACCCGCATTGCCTACGGCATGAACGCCGACGACACGCGGGATTATCGTCCCGGCCAGCGTGCCGCCGAGGCACACGCCGTGCTGGCGCCCCTGGCGGAGGCCGGGCTCACTAAAAGCGAAGTGCGCACGCTGGCTAGGGCGGCTGGTTATCCCCTTTGGGATCGTCCCGCGGCGCCGTGCCTTGCTTCGCGCGTCGAGTACGGCCGCAGTGTAACCCGCGAGGTGCTCTCCCAGGTAGAGAGAGCCGAGGAGAGCTTGCGCCGGCTTGGTTTCCGAGAGCTGCGCGTCCGCCATCACGGTGAGCTGGCCCGCGTCGAGATTGCGCGCACGGAGTTGCCCCGCGCCCTCACGATGGAGATGCTCGACCTGATCTCCGCGGCCGTCAAACAGGCCGGGTTTCAATACGTGACCCTTGATTGTGCCGGCTTTCGCTCTGGTTCAATGAATGTGATCCTGCCCGCGGAAGTCCTGGCCCGGCGCGGCGCGTGAAACCCGGTTCGACGCCAACCGGTTAAAATCACTAAGCGATGCGTATTGGATACCTTGAGTGTTTTTCAGGCATAAGCGGCGACATGCTGCTGGGCGCGTTGGTAGATGCGGGCGT
>Ga0181500_1082798_pt1 | contig 13850 bp, 13 predicted proteins | sample PEATcosm2014_Bin_8_FD_127741 | JGI IMG/M metagenome (GOLD analysis project Ga0181500, IMG submission 127741) | Metatranscriptome of peatland microbial communities from MTU Mesocosm Facility, Houghton, MI, USA - PEATcosm2014_Bin01_10_metaT... | ecosystem: Environmental > Terrestrial > Soil >... | reverse complement strand
CTGTAGCCTGTGGAAACAGCGCACCGACCGGCCCCATTGCCGTCCCCATCTCGCCACGGGGCACGGCGATCACAGCCGGTTCAATCGTGATTATTGAGCAGTAGACACGGAGAGAGCGCATGAAACATCAGAGGTAACCTGTGTATGGCCAGAGTAGGGATCGAACCTATTGCTCGGGAGTTAGCAGCTCCCGTCCCAAGACCTACTCGATCCAAGCTGAGCCGGCAGCAACAAATAGGCCGGAGCTTGGATCGAGTAGTTTTATACTTATGTATAACTGGAATTCTAGGTGCACAACCGAGTAAAACTCAGATTTCTGATGTTTGGTATACTCAGATTGGACAACCTTTCAACGGATCTGTAAGTGTCGTACTCAGTACACCAAGTGGCACATCAAACACAGCTTCTATACTTACTCCGGTATTCACTTCTACAATTCGTAATGGAATAATAAACTTTTCGCTAGTTCCGAACGATACTTTGGTACCGGCCAAGTCAGTTTACGTCTTCTCGTTTAGTTCTGGAGATGTCCAGTATTGTACTATTCCAACGAGCAGTACGCCAATCAAGTTAGCAAACGTCTGCACTGAATCCAAACCAGGTGCAGCCACACCAACCTTTCCTCTTTCTTGGGTGAATCTCAGTGGTTATGGAAATAACGTCTACTGTATCCAGGTAACAAACGGAGTTGGAATGTTAACGACAAGTTGTCCCGGTGGAGGGGGAGGGTCAGGCGTCAGTGAAACTCAGACGTGGGCACAGATTGAAATTGGACAAGCAGGGTCAACTAACCTTCTCTCGGCTCTAGCAACCTGGGCTCAGATTGAAAGTTTGATTCAGATTTCAGGTAATCTCGTAACAGCAACAATGACGTGGGCACAGATAGAGGCGATGTAGATGAAAAGAATTCTAACTTTCTTGTTAGTTGCTTCTGCGGCGCTGGCTCAGGTTCCGCAGATACCGAGTTCGGCTGTATTCAATACAACAAGAACAGCTACTAACACAGCCCTTGTTTATCTTGATACAAACAAAATCCAGTACATTGGTGCTTACAACCCAAGTACAACTTACGCGCAGCAGTATACAGTAGTCTACAACGGAATTCCGTATGTAAGTCTGCAAGCGAGTAATACTGGAAATACTCCAAGTTCTTCTCCTACTTTCTGGTCTCCACTCATCGGTGTAGTACCAAGTGTGAATGGAGGAACAGGAGTAGCAAACTCAGCAACTTTGACACTCGGTACAGCGAATGTCAACCTTGCTACTCTGGGTTCCGGAATTGTAAAGAATACAACTACAACAGGAGCACTATCTATCGCTGTAGCTAGCGTAGATTATGCTCCTCCTACACTTGGTGCTTCTATCCTTTATGGTAATGGGTCTGGTGGGTTCAGTAATCTTGTTTTAGGTACTGGACTATCTTTCTCAGCTGGAACACTTTCTCCTTCTTATCCGGCTCTCTGCGGAGCAGGACAGTTTAGCCAAGGGTTAACTGCGAGTAGTAGCAATTGTTCAACTCCTACTGGTGGCGGTAATGTTGTGAGTTCGGGATCTCCTTCTCAGTACCAAGTAGCAATCTGGAATAACGCGACTTCTATTCTTGGTGTAGGACCTGGAACAGTTAATACTCCTCTACTCAGTGGTGGAGCTTCTGCTAATCCAAGCTACTCGAGCATAGCTTATCCTACTTCTTTAACGAGTGGAGGGTTACTTTATGCTTCTTCTACTACACAGATAGCTAACTCGGCTGACTTCACTCTTTCTTCTCACACGTTAACTGGAGGAGCTTCTGCAATTCTCGATTTGAGTGCTACATCTCCTACTGCCGGATTAAGAATTCCAGTAGCAGCAGGAGCTCTTCCTACAGTTAACGGTTATGTTGCAGTAAATGCGACTAACAGTACTCTTGCTTTCGGTTCGAATGGGAACACGTTGGTAGCAGCAGTTGCTGCAACTGGAATAGGAACTGGAACGACTTGCACTAACCAGTTTATCTCTGCGGTTAGTGGAGTAGCTGGACCGACTTGTTCAACAGTAGCGAATGCTGCGTTGGCTAACTCAGCTATAACAATCGCGGGAACCTCGGTCTCTCTTGGAGGAGCAACTACAGCATTTCCAGTACCTGGACCGATTGGTGGTACAACTCCAAGTACTGGAGCGTTTACTACACTTAGTGCTTCTGGTCAGTTTACTTCTACAGTAACAACTGGAACGGCTCCATTTGTTGTATCAAGTACAACAGTTGTTACTAATCTCCAGGCAGCCACAGCAGCCAATCTTAACTCTTATCCAGCACTCTGCACAGGAAGCCAATTCAGCCAAGGTCTCTCTTCTGGAAGCAATAACTGTTCTACACCTCCTGGTGGTGGAAATGTAAGTAATAGTGGAACGCCGACTCAGTATCAAGTAGCTGTTTGGACGAATAGTACAGCAATAGCTGGAGTGGGACCTGGTTCTTTGAATGTGCCGCTACTTGGGCAAGGTTCTGCTAATCCAGCTTTTTCGAGTATAGCTTATCCAACTTCAGCTACTTCAGGAGGCGGGCTCTACTTCAGTAGTACTTCAGCTATAGCTTCAACTGGATTGCTTGCAGCTAACGCACTAATGGTTGGTGGTGGAGCGGGGAGTCCTTTTACCACTGGAAATGGTGACTTTACGTATTCGTCTCACACGTTAGCCGGCGGATCTTCAGCTGTTCTTGATATGAGTGCAGCTTCAACTACCGCCGGATTGAAGTTACCTTCAGGAGCAGGAGCAGTACCGACTGCTGACGGGACGGTAGCAACAAACACGACAACTCACTCTCTTGTGTACGGGTCGAACGGAACGACTCTAGTTTCCGCCGTAGCAGCAACTGGAACGGGAACAGCTACAACTTGCTCAAACCAAGTAGTCACGGTAGTGAGTGGAATCGCAGCTCCAACATGTACGGCATTGACGTCAGCCTACCTTCCACTTTCTGCGATGGGAACAATGACAGGCGGGACCTGGAATGCTTCTCTAATCGGAATGGCTTACGGCGGGACGAACGCTAACTTGACAGCAGCACTAGGTAGCATTCCTTACTCGACAGCCTCCGCAATTGCTCTTCTTGGTGGAAATACAGCAGCTACCGACCAAGTACTAACTTCGACAGGTACTGGTAGTGCTGCTCAGGCGCCAACGTTGAAGAATGCTCCTGCGTTGAGTGCTGCCAACATGACTTCGTTTCCGACACTTAACCAGAATACAACTGGAAATGCAGCAACAGCCACAAATCTCGCATCCTACCCAACTTTGTGTTCTGGAGGACAGTTTAGCCAAGGCTTGTCTTCTGGGTCGAATAATTGTGCGACACCAGGAGCGAGTTCGGTTCCTTGGTCATCCATAACTAGTGCGGCAGCAAACTTGACGTTGTCTAATGCTGGGTATACAACTACGTTTAACCAGACGAGTGCAGTAGCTTGGACGTGGGCAAATACAACTGCAGCTACTTCTTCTGTTAGCCAGTCGAGTCCAGTAGCAACACTTCTTGGAACAGAATGGCATGCAGCAGCTTCTACTCCAGGAGGAATTACTTTCCAGTTTGTTCCTGGATCTGGAACCGATGCTGCGAGCACGTTAAACATTTCACATACTGGGTCTGCTACTGGAACAGTTACTACTGACTTGCCTGGACCACTTTCTCTACCGAGTGATGGAGTTCATCCGAGTCAGATTCAGTTGATTGGAAATACAACTGCTTTCGCTACGGCCTCGAATGTTGTTGAGTTGTTAGGGCCTAACTCTGCTACTTTCACTGGATATGGAATCCAGTACTCTGCTACTGCCCCAGCTGCTGCTGGAATTGTTCATGTGGGAGCGCCATCAAGTGGAATCTCACAGCTTTCTTACAGTCTTATTGCTACAGCAGATATTACAGCTAACGCTGTCAACTCTTCTAAACTTGCTGTAGTTAACACGTATAGAGACTGTGACATCTCAGTAGGTGACACAAGTGGTTCAGCTATTTCAAACGGTCAACTCGGCCCCCAATCGAGAATCTGCTTCATTCCTGCCGCTGCTACTATAGTTGAACTTGATGTGAACGCTGATGGAGGAACACCTAATGTTATAGTAGGTAGAAACCACGCAGGTACTATTTCAAACATTGTGTCGAGTGCACTAGCAACAGCCTCTTCTGGTGGAATAGCTTGTTCTAATACTGGAGGGACAACTGGACTGAATGGTGTTACTACTTGTTCTTCAACACTCCAGAACACGTCTCTTTCAGCAGGCGACTACCTTGAGCTTGTATCAGGTACTGCTGGTGGGACAGCTAAATTCTTCGTCGCACATGTAGTGTACACTGTTAACTAGTATGAAACTTCTAAGTTTCCTTCTTGTGTGTAGTGTTGCGGCACAAGTCCGTATTCCAGGTCCTGGAGGAGTACCTTCAAGTGGCGGAGGTGGCAGCGGTTTCTCTCTTCTCTCAAATACATCTTGCCAGAGTTCAGGCGGTGCGAATTGTACTACTTCTGCTATCAATTGTACGGGAGCTAGCTTAATTACAGCCGGCATTAGTCTCGGGAGCAATTCAGGTGGTGTTACCGATTCATCTGGCAATACTTATACGGACGGTATTTCTACAGGTGGATCTGTCAGAAACAGTATCTGGTATGTGATCTCTCCAGTAGTCACCTCAAGCATGACGTTCACCTCAAACGCTTCTGGTAACTACCCGACTCTCAATGTCGCATGCTGGTCAGCTGGAACAACGCCAATTGTCGATCAACATAACAGCGCGAATACGTCGAGCCCAACTAGTACGTTTCAACCCGGTTCCGTGACGCCAACAGTTAACAATGAGTTGATTATCAGTTCTATTGCCTACGACACTTCTGATGTCTCAAGTATCGACTCTTCTTTTACAATTACTAACCATTCCGCGTTTAGTAACTCGAATGCCTACGGAGGAGCAATGGCATATCTGGTCCAAAGTACCGCAGCCTCCGTCAATCCAACCTGGACGATGACGTCAAATAACAATATCAATGCAACAATACTTAGTTTCCACGACTAGATTCAACGGGAGACGGGTTTGCCATCCAGTGGTGGCATACGACAAACTACCCAGCTACCTGTAATGGGACCGAGGCGATAACAGTAACCTTCTCTACTAACCCGTCAACTCTGATTCCGCTATGGGTATTCTTCGACACGAAAGCGACGGCTGGATATGATAGTTCTGCTACATGTGGAGCGGGTAGTACACCTTGTGCTATCAACACTACTTGCTCTTCTACCACCTCCTGCGGCGGTGCGACTATCACGCCTTCCGGGTATCCGGCGCTTGTCTTGTCTTACCAGAATCAGGATTACGACACTATCTCCGCAGTTAGTACCGGGCGTTTTCTAGCCGCCACAGAAGTATGCCCAGCATCTACTACCGGTTGTGCCGGAACAGGCAGCACAGGGACGACCTACGCATATGCAGGATCTGGCCTCGAACAGGATTGCGGGATATCGGTCGTCAACCTAGCTGGTGGAAGTGCGGCGTTAACTTGGACTGTCCAAAATACGCAGAACCAAAACGTAGGAGCGTCGTTCAGCTCAACCATTTCAATCAAATGAGATTAACATCTCTAATTGTAGTTACTGCACTTTGTGCCTTTGCTCAGCCGTCGACCAACGTCTACTTGCGTACAAGTTCTCCAGCAGGCGGGGTAGTAACGAATGCAGTTTACACTGGAGGCACCTATAAACTAACTCAGACGGCTCATGGGTACTCAGTAGGAAATACAATTGTAGTTTGGGGTGTCTGTACGAATGCTTCTACTCTGAACGCGAGTACAGTTAATGGAATCCGAACGGTAGCAAGTGTTGTAGATGCTAATAACTACACGATTCAGACTCAGGCAGGAGTAAACATTGCTAACTCAGGAACCTTCATCTCGTGTGGTTCTGGAAACAACGCCTCAAGCGGTTTGTTGACTGCTTACACACTTGGTAGTCAACCTCTGGGTTTTCTGGACGGTTCTTCTGGAACGAACTTCCGCCAGCTTGCTCTTTCTACAGCAAACAGTAATGTAGCTACTGGTCTGGTATCTATTGTAGTTAGTGGACAGAGTGGTAGCCCTGCAAGTGGAGGAGTAGTAACAGTTACAACAAACTATCCTCACGGAGTCCAGGTTACTTCACCTGGCGGAAAACAGGAATACTTCTCGATAACTGGAAGTACAAGTACTCTGCTTAACACGAATGGGACGTATGTGAGTTCGGCTAAGCCTGGTGTTCCATTTGGTTCGTATGCTGTTACAGGAGCAACTACATACACCTTTACTGCTACAGCGCCGTCAGGATTGGCTAATGGAGATTATACTCAGAACGATGCTTGTGGATCGAATGGAACAACTTTTGATACAATCAACGGGTCTCTGAATTGTGTGGTTGTGTCTCAGATTGGTTACCAGTCGTTACGGCAAGTAACAGCTGCAACTTACGTTAGTGGTGGATCATATTCCGGAACTGGAACTTGTAGTCTCGACATCCAGAATTTTTCAGGTGGGCAGGATGCTACCGCCACTGTTAATGTCTCTTCTGGTAGTATAACATCTATAGTTGTAACTGCTAGTGGGTATGGATTCTATTCAGCGACATCTGGGAACGCTTCGTCTGGAACAGCAAGTTGCTCTGGAAGTTTCACAATCACGACAACTATAAACTCAGCAGGCGACAATCCTTACTGGGATGATTTGATCGGATTCAACAATATTGGAACAATTGGGTACCGGCACATTTTTGATGGAGGAACAAACCAAGGTTCAACCGGTTTCTATGATAGTTACAATAGCGTAGCGATGCAGTTTCTTGTCGACCAGTCGAACCAAACTTTGCTAAACGCGATAGTGTACTCCATTGATAACCTTGAACGGGGCCTCGGTGTTTCCTTTGATGTTAACGAGAATACTCCGTACAATGACGGCTTCATAAGTGCTAACTGGCTAATGGCTTGGGACTTTATGGCAGGTTGGCCGTTTCTGTCTTCATCTGAACAGACTACTGCGTTAAACAAGACGTACAATGACATTGGAGACCCCACAGACTTCACACAGTGTTCGACTACTAACACTAGTATAGGAAACAACCAGATTCCAATATCTTCTGGAGCTACAGGAAGTTTTGCTTCTGGAACTTCCGGAACGAGTTTCCAGTTAGCAGTAGGATTTCCATCCTTTAGTATCGTGAATAATGTTGTTGAGGCTACTGTTAGTGGAAATCCAAGTTACGGTGTAGTAGCAACATATAACACGGGAACCGGAGTAGGAACAGTTTCAAGTTGGTCAAACGGATCACCTTCTACGAGCAATGCTTACACAATCTTCCAGAGCGCAATTCTATCTTCTTTAACACAGACATCAACAGTCACAAGCGGAACAGCTACTGCGGGAAGTACGACTCAGGTAACAATTGCTACAGGGTTATCAAACATCACTAATAACGAGATATTCTTTCCTACGTTGAATGAACGAGCATTTCTTACTGGGTACACATCTGGAACTGGGGTCGCAACCTTTACTCCAGCAGTTTCTGTAGCACCAAGTTCAGGCACATTCTACTCGATTAGTCAGACAGCTATAGTTACAGGGTACAATACAGCCTTTACAAGCAAGTTCAATTTCGGTGACGCTATACTTCTCTACTCTGGAGTTATTGGTAACAACGGAGGAATTGAACAAGGTCCAAGTTACATAGTAAACATTGCTTCTAATACTTCGATGTATGTGTTGAATGGAAACCAAACTAACCAAGTAGCATCTACTACTATTCCAGAAACAGTTTGGAACTTCCGTTCATGGCAGCCAGGTGATTGTGGTTGGTTATGGGCGGCTCACCATAGTTTCCAGGACCAGACTGGAAATCCTTACACATGGCCTACAAACGCGGGAGACACGTCGGCTTGGAGTGGTAACGGGACAGCAGGGTTCATGGCTGTTCCGAGAATGTCAACTGATTTCTTTCTTGCTCAGTACGACCAGCGAGCTGTTCTTGAATTAGCTACTTCTGAGAGTTACTGGTGGGACTTTAACTTCTCTACTATTCTAAACTATGAAGCCGGAATTGGCCACTGGGGACCAGATTATACACAGAACGCTGTTCAAGGTGCTACTAAGTATGCTGTCCAGATTCTTAACAACTCGTTAAGCAGTGCATCTCCCACACCTCCGAGTTTTGATCTTACTGGAAACTGGAGCCAAACAACAGCTCTTGGGAAGATGTTTCTTGTTTTACCTGATTACAACAGTCAGAAGGCCGGTGTTCCAATTCCTACTCCAGCGATGTATGGGTCGGCTCCACCTCTTTACTTTCCAGATTCAGTCGGAGCTACGGGATGGGGGTCTGACGGCGCTTTCTTGTTTGCTCCTAATTCCCAAACTGCTCAGTTTTACCGGAATTGGCTTGAGGCTATGACGACCCAAACCTCCTGGTCGTGGGGGCAGGTGTATGGGTCACCTGTCATAACTGCACTGGTTACGTCAAACAATCCGAACATTGGATCAACAAGTTTCACAACACAACCAATGCAGTACCTGTTTGGTTATACAGATTATGCTACTGCGCAAAGTCTTACTGGTTGGAACTATGGGCCGAAGTGGGCTGGATATGGAGCTATCTCGAGAACTTCTTGGAGTAGCTATAACAGTTCTTCAACTCTGAAATCTGGCGGACACCTTATGGTACAGTTCCGAACCTATGCTGGTGATTATGATTGTAACATGTTCGGACATGTTCAGTACTACCAGGTTGGGGCACTACTCGGTAGCGACTACCAGAATAGCGATAACTGCTCGTTTGGGGACAACTCTGACTACACAGTAATGGGTGATGAGTTACAGTTTGGCGGCAGCCGTTCTAACGTTCTTGATACTGCGCCAGGACCTACCACTTCTATTCCTCCAGCGTCCTCACTGATGGCAATAACTTCATGGGCAAGTGCAAACCATGGTTCTTGGGCCCCAGCTTATGGTGATCAGAATTCTCAGTACATGCGAGTGTGTGGAGATGAAAGTGGAGGTTACAACTCTTCTTCGGTAACTATTCTTTATGACGTCCACTGCCTTGACGAAATCAAACCTACGAGTGGAGATCACTTTATTGTTGATGCTAGGTTCGTCAGCACATCAACAACTCAGCAGATAGCTACAAGAATTCATTACCCCCAGAATGGGCAAGCAGCAAGTGGATCTAACGGCCCTGCTTATGCTGAAGGGCATACTACTTGTCCTGGAACTGGTGGGTGTTCTGGATTAAATACTGGAAGAATAGTACAGGAACTCGAGAGTGGTACGAGTGACGGTTTTTCTGGGGACCCAACACCAAACTTCGGACTCATCTCTAACTTTCTCTCTCCTTCAAACATCTATGTAACTTGGGATTGCCCTGGTGGTGTTGAGTGTAATTCTGGGTCAACTTATAGTGGCGGAGCAGGAAACACAGATAGAATTACAATCTGTTCGGGTTCTGGATCTTGTAACGCATCTGCTACTTCGCTTGAGTCTTTCACAGTACACAAAGTTGCTGCTAACTTGTCTGATACTAGTCTCACAACAAATCCGATTACAACAGGTGATGGGTTCTTCTACGGCGCTCAGATGTATGGTGCTAACACGTGTGCTGTCATACTGGAAGCGAGAGGTGGTGTAACTCACCCGACAATGAGTAACTTCACACCAACATCCTCTTCAGGTGTTTGTGCTGCTAATGTTCAGTACCTGCTTGGGGGGTTATCAAGTGGTGCGTACTCTGTAACTGTCGGAGGATCCGTAGTTAGTGGAAGTCCTTTCACGGTAGGTGCTGGAGACAATTCTATCAAGTTTGTTTCAAGTTTAACCGGCCAAGTAAGTGTGTCATCTACTTCCTTTGTAGGTGGAAGCGCTGCTCAAGGTGCTGGGATGAAAGGAGTTGTCATAAAATGAAGAAAGTAGTTTACATCCTTCTTTGTTGCCTCCTCGCGTCTCTAACATGGCTTGTTGTAGAATGTGTTAGTCCACTTCAACGTCTTTTAAACAATCTTGCTTTTGTTTCACAAGACGGATCTACATTGACGTTGGGAATGCACCATATTCTGACTTCTGCGAATAGCGCTGTTCTTGAAGTTAACAGTACAGTAGCAAGTTTGAAGTCAACACTTTCTGACTTGAATGCAACACTTAACGGGAAGCACGGTCTGAAAGAACTGCTACGGAATTCTGACTTGTTGACAGCACAGTTAGCTCGAACATCAACAACACTTGAAATTGCCTCTAAAGAAGAACACCAGAAAGTTTTGGAGACTTCTTCGGCTGTTCTACAGTCTGTAAAAGACCTCGATAAGTTTGTTGTAGAAACTCAAGCACAGTTGGATGGAAATACACTTCCAGCTTTAACAACTTCTTTGACCTCAACAACAGAAGCACTGAACGAGTTAAGTGGAATAAACGGGCTACTACCTGCAGCAACAAAGTTAGTGAGTAATCCAGAGTGGTTTAGAATTAGTAGTAACATTGACACTATGACAACATATGCTGCTGTAGGAATTCAACACGGTTCAAACATTCTTGGAATAGTTGAAAAAGATTTGAGTCCAGAGAAACCGACGCTTAAGCAGATTATTCTATCCGGTGCGTTGAACCGCTTACCTGAGTTCTTGATGGATTGGTTTCTGAAGACCTTCACAACACAGAAAGTTCAAGTTGTAAAATGAGATACTTACTTTCACTACTTGTAGTGGTTGCGGCTCTTGCGCTTCAATCAACTCCAATTCCACCTTATCCGGGTGACGGTAACTCCCAGCACGACGGTCAGCCGATGTGGTGCCAGAATTCAGAGACTGGCGGGTTCAAAGCTAACTGTTCTTGTGTCGACAAGGCAGATGTAGCATGTGACAAGACTCACAAAGATTCGAGTAAGTGTAAAGTTTGGTGTAGAAAGTCTTCTTGCCATTGCCTAACAATGTGTGATCACCAAACAAGATAAAAAGGTTTAAAGACAAAAAGAAAGGAAATTCATGTCTGCAATCAACGTCACCGCGTGCGCCCAAGCCGTCACGCAAAAAGGGATCAACCCGAATTACGCTCAAGGCCTTTTCTATTGGCAATTCGGCATGATGATGGCGTGCTACCCGCCGGACTTTTTGGACGATTTCACAACTCAACAGCTCGCCGAATTGCTGGGAGGATCGCCACTCAAGTTGAATCCGCGAGGCAACTGGATCAACGGACAGGTCAACAACGTAACGCCGGGCCTGATCCTTCCCCAGCAAAACTTCGTGGCGTTCGCTGGCCAGCCTAACACGCCGACCCCCGGTGCCCTACTTGTCGTGAATGCCGGAGATTTGGCGCAAGCCGCAACCCAGAGCGAGTACTTTATGCCTATCGAACAATATCGCGAGCTCGCCCTGTCCTATCTGATCGCTGGCTCAGTGACATCGGCCGCCGCTCAGTCTGCAGGCAAAGCTGCCCTTCCAGGGGGTCCGTTGAGTTGGCCGGCTCCGCCGACATACTGGTACACGCCTCCAAGTGGAAGCTAGGTCATGAAGGAGCATTAGTTCCGAGTGTTGCTCGCGCTTCTAAACTGTTTCACTCCAGTAAGTTAAGAAAGGAAAAGAAAATGGGAACAATTAGTACAGGTTCGATTACAACGTCTACAACGTCTACAGCGCCACAAAGTGAAGTTAGCAAGATTGTCGGTCTTCTGTATACTCTTGGAATTTCAGCAGCTGGGATCTTTGTTAAGAATTCTAACCATGTCCAAACTGCAAACGCCATTGTAAGTGTTCTTACAAACCTGTTGCCTGAAATTGAAGCTTTGCTGTAAGAAAAGACTCTGAAAGGAGACCGGAGAGCTTTTTAAGGCTCCCCGGTATCTTACGGAAATTTGGGAAAAATGAAGTATCTTGTGCTGGTCCTTCTTCTTAGTGGTTGTTCACTGAAAAAGCAGCCACAACCTCCAACCGGGAATTCTTGGCCCCAACCAACTGATTTGGATCCTAAGATCAGAAATGTTCCTGGTTTTCCAGGAAGGTAGTTTCAGATTTCGAGAAATTTAGGAAAGCAGAAATGTCTCCAAACCAGATACAACAAATAAACTGGAAGCCGTGGGTTCTAGGTTTACTTTGGACGGTTTCTATTCCACTACTTCCGGTAGCAGAGATTGTTTTTGAGCAACGGTTTACTGGAAGTCGCCAGATTAACTGGCAACTTGTTTGGCACCAAGCAGTCTTACTTGGTGGAGCAGCTCTAACTGCTTATTGGAGGAAGTATAAAGCACTACTCCAGCTCCCTCCAATTCTTGAAGAAGCTAAGAAGCTCCAGCAAGGTGTAAAGGTAACAACTACGACTACAGCAACCGTCACACAAGAAACTACAACAGAGAAGAAATGACTTACTCGGTAAACTGCAAGAATCTTGTAAAGAAGTTTGAAGGGTTATACCTCACTTCTTACTTGTGTCCCGCCGATGTCTGGACAATTGGTTGGGGGCATACGAAGAATGTAGTCGCGAATATGACAATTTCTGAAGATCAGGCGGAAACATTTCTCGATTTTGACTTGAATGTTGTAGCAACTCAACTGAGTAGTATGCTACCATCCACAGCGTCTTTGAACCAGAACCAGTTCGACGCTCTCTGCTCTCTCTGCTTCAATCTTGACGGAGGCCCTTGGGCACTTCCAAAGAAAGCACCGAGAATGTGGTCTGACCTTCTACACGGGGGGATACCTCAGGCTGCAGGAGAATTTCTTGATATGGACCACGCGTTCGTCGCTGGAACATTTGCTGTTCTACCTGGTTTGAAGGAACGGCGAATTGAAGAAGCAAAGTTGTTTCTATCATGAACCTTGAAATTGAATTTCTACAACCTGAAGAAAAGAAGATTGTAATAACCCAAGAAGATCTGAATCCGGTTGTTGAAGCTGAACCTTCAACTTTCTGGTGGGATGTTCTTTTAGTTGTTCTTACTCCAGGTCTCTTCTTATACCGCCAGATTCTTACTTTCGTTCTCTGGATTGACGTTAGGTACATTCATGACAGAAAGATTTCACACTTTGCCAAGTGCCCAGGTTGTGGTGTTCGAGAATACCATGAATACCAAATGTCAGAAGACTACGAGCGAGTGATCCATTCCTGTAAGAATTGTAAGGCGGAGTGGGGAGAAAAACCGGTAGTACCCTATTCTCGATGGAAGATTAGTAGGCAACAAGAAATAAAACAACCCGAGGAGACGCTGGGCGGTATAATTTAACCGCCCAGGTCATTCTAATTGGAGAAAGGTCCTGCAATCGCATGCAAGGCGGGTAGCAATAAGCGAATTCAACGCATATACTCGGGTGGATTACCGAGGTAGATCCGGCCTTGCATCTTATCGTTCTCGACGGAACGAACTTCAGTGACAGTAACGTTGTCAGGCGTGAAGCAGTTGAAGAAAGCTTGTTTGGCAGCTTCTCGGTCAACACCTTCGACAATTGCTTCTTGGTTCTTGAGCGTATGCGTGTCGTAGATAACTTGAAATCGTCTGTACATTACGCGATGACTCCTACGAGAAATCCAGTGGAAACTTCAACACGAAGAGCACGAGGACCTTTACGACGCGGCCAGCGAGCGCGTCGGTTGATTCTGAGTTTGCGGTTTACTTTCTTCATGGCAAGTGCCATGGCGTCGTTCTTGCATTCTGTGTTGAAGCCTTTGATCTGCATCTCGATTTCGCCTTTCTAGGTCATTTGACCTGATAATTAATTATATATAGATACTGTTCTAATCGCAAGAGAAACTTTTAGGAACTTTTAGAATGCGCAAAGCTGATTTCGTGAATGCGGTCCGCCAAAAGGTTACTCCAACTTTCATGGTTGACATGGG
>Ga0181500_1217646_pt1 | contig 14155 bp, 1 predicted proteins | sample PEATcosm2014_Bin_8_FD_127741 | JGI IMG/M metagenome (GOLD analysis project Ga0181500, IMG submission 127741) | Metatranscriptome of peatland microbial communities from MTU Mesocosm Facility, Houghton, MI, USA - PEATcosm2014_Bin01_10_metaT... | ecosystem: Environmental > Terrestrial > Soil >... | reverse complement strand
CCACACACCATTTCCTTTCAAGACCAAACCCATATTAAAACCTGGACCTATACTTTGCCACAGATGACCAGCACTTGAACTTGTGTTCGTATATGTTGGGGGACGCTATGCTATTCAAGAGAGTGTTGTAGTTGTTGATCACTTCTTCGCTGGACATGGAATACTTGTGACCCACGGCAACAACCATTTGGTTGAAGTCGTACCAAGCAGTAGGCTTTATTGGCAAATCGTTGTCAGTTACGAATTGGGCCACATCTGTTGTGAGCCCTAGTGACATCAAGTAACTCAAGCTTCTGGTTATCATGTTGATATGATTAGGATCAGACTCTCCATTTGTAACTTCAAATCTGTGCTTCATTCTCACTACATCTGGCCCTATCTCCGCCCTCCCATGGCCGACTGGGTAAATGATCATACCACAATAACTCGCATAATTGTTCCTCAGTCCGTTCTTGGAAGACATGTTGAAACTGGTAGCTATGAATTGTTTCAAACCACTTGTCTCGGGTCGATCGGAGAACATGCCGCAACTGTCATCTCCAAGCATCACCAACATCCTCAAGCTATGCCGGTTCAATTTGTAAAATCTCGCATGGACTTGTAGGTTAGTTATGAAATTACCCAGAGCTGTAGTCGCTTGACCCGTCAGTCTCATACTTTCACCTGTACCTCTATAGAGGTTGGACTTAAACCTCCAAGTCTGGTGCATGGAGGCCCAACTCAACAAGGCTGCGGGGTGTACCCCTAGTAACTTGTACATCTCCATTTCAACCTCGATGATGTGTTTATCCGTTTGTCTATCCTGTTTGGCCAGATCGTTCTCGAAAAACCAACGCACTTCTGTTTTGGATCGGATCACTGCGTTGATTTGAGATGGGGTGAGTCCATCTGTGTAGAGTACATTGTCTCTCAAGATTGATTTTAGTCTATCCTTGGCTTGTTTAAAAATATTGGAGTACAATGCACACACTGCCTTTCTCTGCCAGACTATAATTCTAGCTTGCTGCTGCCTCCAGTTGCCAATGGGTTCGTCCTTCAGAAGAGACTCCATTTTTAAGTGAATGTTGACGTCACTCAGAGGTCTATTCAAAATTTCCTCTGACAGCAGTTTTATAGTGTTCTTGAGCACTAAGGGTGCTGATTTGCTTTGCTTTATCCAGGATTTGACGTCTACTGCTGTGAACGTCAACGGCGACTTTTGAAACTCCTTGAACGCTGAGTCCACAGTGGGTAGTAGGTATGCTTCTTTTATGTCGTTTATAACTTCAGTGACAGATGGAGTGGCTGTTACAGTTCTTATATCAAGAACTGATTTTAGCCTGCCAACTATGCTTCTCCCCTCCTCAAAAGTCACCGTTGTAAATACAGGTCTAGACCTCACAGGGTATTTGGTCATGCAATACTTTATCACTTCTTTGACTTGCTCCGGATGCTCCTTGCACCTTATATAGCTGTGGTTGAAAGGTGCATATATTGCGAGCCAGTCGGTCAAATCTTTGTCCTCCCACATGTCTATCGTTTCTGCTGCCACCCACTCTGGTACTACCTCCAACGTGCTTCCCGTCACTGTGGGGTGTTCTATGTCTGTGGTGCAGGAAAATAACTTGTTTAGATGCCCTTCCAGGTCCCGTAAGTATGGGGTATCAGAGGTCAGGGTTTCACCCGTCAAATTGCAGTGTTCCAATGCAGTTACATCCTTAAGTTTCTCCAAATCTTGTTCGCTGAGTTCCTCCGCGCTAACAGTGGTGGCCTCCATAACTTTCAAGCCCCACTTGTTACTTGGCAGGACATCACTACCTAAATCCAAGTTGTAGTCCTGCGGTTCTAGAATTTCCAGTTGATCGTACTCCGGACCCTTGTGCAGCACTGGCTGGTTCATCTGAAGAGCCCCACCCACCATGGGGACCCCGCATCTGCAAGGTAAGAGGACATGTTCAAACACGGTTGCCATGCCTTCTCCTTGTTTCATTATTTTCATGGTGGGGCTGAATTCTATATGTTTTTCCCCTATCATTGCTTTAAATGGCCCTGGCAACCATTCTAATTTTGAGGTATCCCCGCCGCACTTCTGGGCTAGCCATTGCAAATCTCCAGGGGAAGCGTTTTCTATGAACCAAGTGCTCGGGGATTTTGAACCGATCTCTTTAGTTTTCAAAACCAGCCGGTTACCCACCACAGTCGTCACTGCCTGGTAGTGCACCGGCTGGGAGTTCGGAGTGTTGTCCACGACCACAAAGTTTTTGCCGTGCAGTGACACCTTCCCAGGGTTTTGGGCCTTAGCCATTTCGTAGATCCAATATGTGCAGCGGTCTTCTGAGCAGGGGTAAACAGTCACCGGTCTCATTATGTAACCATGTGTGTTGATGTGGTTGGTCCGTACCTGCAACAACTCAGTGATCCAGGTTTTGGTAACAGGTTTGCCGGCCCACTTCACTCTCGACACATTGTGCTTGATGCTCTCCATCACCCATGGCTCTTCCGACTCTGGAATGAGGTCGGTCACTATTAGGTTAGCTTGGTTCTGCACCCTTGTCAGAGTGGGGTAAGAACTTTCCTGGTCGATCAACGTTTTCAGTCTGCTACTTGTGGAATCGTTTACAGAGTATGTAGGTAAGCCGGCATCCCACTCTACCTTTGCTTCTTTTGCCATGTCTCCTAATGACAACCGCCTGGGGTTGATAGGTGACCTATTAGGTGCATTGGTAACGGGTTTGGTGGGGGGGGAGGGTGGTGACTTATGCTCTTTACTAACCACATCTTGGGGTTCTTGTTTTGCAGTGGGGTCAGTCGAGTTGTTGACCAACACTACATCGTAGCTGCCCAGGTACACTCCTACCCCATACTTGGTTTTTACAGCCAGATAATACAGATTAGAATCAGAACTTTTCCACCAAGAGTCAATGGGTTCTATGTCTTCATCTATTGCCCAAATAGGGGCGAGGTTGTTCAGTAGACCATGGTCCAGCCAAGTGTCCATTGCAGAGCTGTGCATCATTCTCAGCATTTTTTCTGACTGTAGACCTAAATCTGGTTCATCCTCGTACCCCTTCTTGTTACCTAGGTCATCCAGTCCCATTACCATAGCTGCCACCTGGTCGTTGAGAGGATTGACGTAGTAGCAGGTAGTACCTTCCCTTTCAGTCTTGCTGTCGTACAAGCTATTCATAGCGAAGAACCACTTGGCTAAATTAGTGGTGGTGAATTCAATGGATTTCATTAAGCAACCATTGTGGTAACACACTCGGTCTTGGGGTTCGTTGAATGTATCGTGCATATCTTGCAAAACTTCCTGAGTGACTGGTTCCCCCAGCCACCGCAGCTCTGTGGCTGACTCTAGGAATTTCTTCTCATTGCCCCAGTGATGCTCTCTGTTATCGTACTCTCTAATCAGCAAACAGTTGATGCTTTTAGCCGTAGCAGCCAATACATTTGTGTGACCTAGTGCTCGATGAACATTGCAATAAGACCTAGTCTTCTCATTTAAGCAAACCAAATCTGGAGATGTTTTACTTAACAATTTCCGCACGCTCTTCTTTAATCTGATGCTAGTGTGCATCTTCTCCAAGATGAGTGATCTGGAATTAACGTGGGCTTCAGTTAGCAGATGGGTGCAGCCTTCTGACTGGATCACTAGTGCCAGGCTGTTCTGCTCACCCAAAACTTTGATGATTTCTAAATTGATTAACGATCTCTGTTCTGGTAGAACCAGACTCTTGGGTCCTTGGTGGCATTCCACCACCAACCAACTCTCCCTTGTTCTCTTGTGGAGGTGGGATAGGTTGACCCCTACTACTCTTGCCTTCAAATCATTGTAAGTCCTCTTATTTATCAATTGACTCCAAAGTTGGTAGTTAGACAACTGGTGCAAGAGCGTGTCCATGTTGTCGCTGAAATTACCCTCCAACTCGTAGTCTCCAAACTGACTCAAATTCGGTAAGTCCCTCGTGATCTGAGATTCCTGGAGTTCCAGACCCATGTATTTGACTGAGGGAACAGTCGCATGATCCATGAATTGTCCCTCTTGCACTTCTAGAATAACTGTGGGCCAGGTATGGCAACCTTTATATGCCACAACATGTCTTTGTGGGTTAGTCAACAGCAATAAGTTATGACTCATAGACAACAAACCTTCTATCAATTGCTTTCTGGTTACGCTTTCTCCTGCTAAACATGCACCTTGGTTGGACGGTCTCAACTCTACCTGTTGCATCAATGATGGCCAACTATGGGTCAAGCATTTGCCGACACAAAACCCATTAACATTTGGGTTGTACAGGGTCCCCATATGCTGCAATTTCACGAAACTGACCCCTATCGGCACCTCCGCTAAAGGGTTGTCTGTGGAGGGCTTTGTTTTTCTTTTTGGGAACTTTAACTCTCTTGTGACCACTTCCGTTGGGGTACTAAAGGTGTCTACCAAAATTCTTCTGAGTAGGTCCTTGTCCTGAACAAAATTTAATTTCTCCACATTGCTCTTTATCTTCACATAAGAGAGGTCCAATCTGATCAAGGACTCCTCGATTTCCAACTCAGTGAATTCCTTGTAGAGAGAGCAACCTAACTCAGATTTGTTAACTGCACTGGCCCAAATGTATTGGTCTCCAAACTGAGGCATTACTACAACCGGCAGTCCATTCTTTAACGCGGCGTGCACCGTCCCGCTGCCACCGTGGCAAACCAGTAAATGGGTCAAGGGAGCAACCTTTGAGTAGTCGAGGGCCGTTGCTATCAAATAGTCTTGGGGTTCCGAGTCCAGTTGACTTTCACACAACTTTGCCATCTGAGTTGGATCGAACTTGTATGAGTTTATGATTAAGCTCCAACCTAACTTTATCAGGTACTTTGCTGCCCTTAAGAGCGTTAGGGCAGTTTCTGGAGTCGTGATCGACCCCATTGTGAGTATTGCCTTCCTCTTTTTGTCGCGGTTAATGAAGTTCATTAACTCGACAGGAGTAGTGACCCTGAGTGAGTTCAACTCATGACCAACGTAGTGACAGGTATCTTTTATGGTGTAAGTCAAACCCTCCAGTACACACGGCTCGAATGTACATATAACTCCTCGATAGTCTGTCTTCTTAGTTTCCAGACTTTTGTCCCTAAGAGTTCTGGCGTTCTTCAAGTCTATATTGGTTAAGTGGGCGTTCTTCAGGGCATGCCCCACTTCTCCGAATATTATGTCCATATTTGAAAACAACTCTTTGCCGTCATCTAAAATGGGTACCATTGGGAATGGCATGAACACCCAGGTGGGGCAAGAGTATTTTTGCATTAATTGTAATTTCATGGGGGTTATCTCGGATGTGAGTAAACCAACTACGTTGTGCAGGTCCAATTCTAATATTGACAGCACACCTTTGGACAAGTCTTTGTAATGTCTGGTGCCGGATTCAACGTTTTTCAAGGGATTGTTCAAAATTCTATTTGCTTGTTCAGTTAGGTGTTTAGAATTAGTAGGCATAGGAATAATGTGGTCCGCCCCTATTTGATTTCCTAAGTCATAATGGGTGCAAAGAATTACTTCCAGACCCATCTGTTTTAGTATTGGTACTGCCGGTGTATACGGCATGATGTCCCCTGTAGATCCGATAGTGACTATGAGAATTTTAGATTTTGGAGCATCATTGATTCTCTTTACCAGGGGGATTAAGTTCAAGTGCAATGGTATATGTGTGTGCAACCTGGTAGTGCCTTCAAGCATATTCCAGTGTGCCATCGCGTTGGATTCAGATGCTAGTTTGAGCCCTGAGGCCTCGTAAAGTTCAAGGTTATTGGACATGACTTCCTCGAGGGACTCATATGTTTTTTCGTTCATCCGGTTCACTTTGTAGTTGGACGCCACCACCTCTTGTACGGTTAGGTCTAGTAAACACTTGGTAACCTCTGCTAACGTCCTATTAGTCAGTGTGTCTGTGAACGCTTCTGTACTCTCCTTACTTTCAAATGCTAATATGGACTTAGCGTGCTTTGTGATAAACAGGCTCAAAAACATGGTGATTTTAAATGAATTGACTAGTGACCTATTAATATCCTTAGACACTGCCTTAACTGCCTTGGAAGGGAACTGGTCAACCATCAGTTGGATCAATTCGGACTCGTCTGATGGCAAAACAACACTGAGATCGTCCAGAGCTAACTTTAACACTGAGTTGGCTTGTTTCCCAAACATTAGAGCGCAATCAACTATCGTGCTGCCGGACTTTCCTTTGGTCCCAGATACCGCTAGGGAGTATGGTGAGGCCTCAAACCAACTCCATTCCTTGATCAAATCTCCCGTGATGACCACGCTGGGGTTGAACCAGATGCCTCCATACTCATCTAACACAGACAACTTAACCCACTCAGAAAACTCTACCGGGTGTAACTCTGTGTCTCCCATTTGTGGCCAGCGATCTGCGGGTAGACCATGGTGTAGAATTACTCTCATACCCTTATTGACCCAAGATAGTATGCATTCTATTGCCACTACGTTTAAGTCTTCGTAATTCCAAAATGTGTGTGCATATGGCCCTGTTTCTGGACCTCTTAAGTGCACCGAGTACTCCGTGGTTTTGTAAACCATAGAGCCTATACTACCCCTCATCTTTTCGAAGGGTCCTAAATCAACCGTATCTGGGAAATTGGACTCCTGTAGCAGTGGTTGGGAGGCACTGAAAGCTACTTCCAGGGGTTCTTTGGCCACTTTAGGTTGTGCGGGGGGTTCCCTCTCCATTTGTGAGTATTCAAGTAACGTTCCCAAATTCATGGTTAACTTCACTTTAGCCTCACCAACCAGGGATTGTATTTCTTGAATTTGGGAGAGGATCGAACCGCTGACGAGTGCTGTCTTTAGTTCTTTGCTATTCAGAATAGCAGCCACTGTGTCTAAGTGCTCATTAACGAGTCCAAACAGAGAATCTGAGGCACTCAATAGCAACTTGGTGAGCACTGAACTATCACTAAGTTTCAACAAGGCCCTCATAAACATTAAGTACTTATCTGAAGAGTTGTGGTGGAAGTAGTGAGCCACATAAGCGGTGTCCAAGAGTGCGGACACGTCTATGTCCGAGTAGTCTTCTATGTAGGTGTCTGTGATAGTGAAAGTTGAGCCTTGCACCCTAACGAAGTTCAAAGCGCTTTCCAATGAGTCATCACCAGTCATGAGCCTCATCCTGGTGAGGTCAAACAATCGGGAATTGACTGTGAACTTCCTCAAGACCCACAATTTCTTGGTTTTTGCCAAGACGTCCAGTTCCAAGGTGAACCAAGGTAAATTCACGGTTATTTCGTTAGACCTTTTAAATTGCGAGTTGACGTGTTTGTAGATGATGTCTGGTCTTACTTGAACCGTCAGGTGGATCAGTTTATGTTCCATCACTGTGGTTATTACCTTCACCACCACGTGCCTGTTGTCATCGAGTGGCCACAATCTACCTTGACGGATATGCTGGGGTAACCACGTTCTAACTCCTCTAGTGTAGTTGTCTCCTTTGTAATGTATGATGCCTTTGCTGATCATTTGGAAGAAGTTGTTGGGTCCGGCATCCAAGTTTGGTATCCATCCCATGATCTTTGTGACGCCACCGTCCAACTTAACTCTCAAGTCTTCTCGGGTCCAGTTGCTCAGGTTGATCCCCAACATGAGGTGACCCTCGAAGAATTCTTCTTCGTTAGTAATCAAGTTGTGATTCACTGTTTTTCTGGGTTGGCTGTAGTACTCATCTATCAAGGTCTTAGTGTAATTCATCGACTCCATCCACCTAGGTTTGTAATGCCTGTGATTGGCTGGTTTAACTAGTGTGATGTGGTACTTCCGCTGGTGTCCCGGGATGTGGGACATGGATCCGGCATAACCTATCTGAAAGCCTGGTTGCACCTCGCCACAACTGAGAACCATTATGTTCTCCAGAACCTCCTCCACCCCACTACCTGAAACTGGTGCTCCTGTGACATTAACTGCTAGACTGGGATATTCTGTTTGTAGTAAACCTCTGAACATGTCCCTGGTTTTATGACTCACCCACAAACTCTTTCCTTTTTGACTCACTTCCGCTAATTTTTCCCAGACTAACTGTTCCTTCAACATCTGACCTGTCTGCGTGTTCAAGTCCAAGTGTTTTGATAGTGGTAGCAGGGTACCTTCCACTTCCTCCACTCCCTTCAGGGTTTGGTCCATTAAACTAATGGTTTCTAGTATGTGGTTTGATATGTTCTCCTCTTTGATGTCCCACTCGAACAGCAACCCATCCACCCCAAATAGCTGCCACTTATTTGAAATCCAGCCCTTGTATTTACAAAGTGTGATTTTGTGGCTCATCACAGTTTGCCAGTCAAAGGGGTTTAGTTTGAGTTGATTAACTCTAGCTACCCTGGCTAAGAATTGTTTGGACAGTATGTTTTGTCTGGCACAATAATCTTGGTTCGTTATTAGACAGAATATCAAATTTGGTAACCAAGACAACCTTTCCATCGATAGCTTCCAGGTCAAATCTGTACTGCTACTGAGGAAGTCCAGCCAATTACCAAATTTTATCCCGGCATCCCCGCCTTCAGGAAATCCGAACCAATCCATGAATCGCTGCAACATTGTGTTAGTTGGACCCACCACTGAAACTCTCCGCTTCATCAGATCTTTCATTTGACTACCAATCTGCAATGTAGAATCACCCACTGTGATCAGCAAACCACACATGAGAGGACAACCTGCCCTCTTTTTTACCTTCACTAAAGTTTTTTCCATGTGAAACTCAAAAGTACTGTCATTGTTACTCACCAGGTCAGCAATTAACGAGAGGGCTCTGATTTTTATGGCCGCGGCCACGGAGACGTAACACTTTTTCCCCACGTCCCCATAGGAAGGGATTGGGGTCTCTACGTCTAAATTGTTCATAACGGTATTTTCTACACCAGGGAGAGTCGAGTTCACGTGTACTGTGCCGCCAGTGTTGGTTATGTTGGCCACGACTACTCCCAACTTCTTGCATGTCATGATGGTGGATGCACCTGCCCTCGACATAGTGATGCTACATCCATTCTGGAACAAGTCCATTTCATTGACTTTACTCATGGTCTCATCACTCATCAGGTGCATAGTTCTAAGAGTTAGTTTAGTACCTTCACCCATAGCACCCCCATAGGCGTTGAGGAAATCCTTTAGGTTGGCCACCTCTTTTTTGTGGTAACCCATGGCCACGATCTGGATATTTGACTTGCCTCTGAAGCAGGCTGAGTTGAGGTAATCTGGCTCACCGTTTAAACCCCAATTACCGTATTCTGGTCTCAATAACACTAGAACGCAATCCACTTCTTTTCCTTGAAAAGAGTGAGTTTTCTCAATCTCAGGTTGGTTTTTACCGTACAATGGTTTTACTACACTTGCTAACTCACTTTGTTTCCATTTTTCGCTTAGTAAGTTTTTGTTACTGCCATATGGAGTGACAATAGCCTGGGGTTTGTGGCAAACTATGACTTTGGTCAACCCAACCCAGTCATTCAACCCCAAGTTAGTGATGCCAAAGGCGGTAGCATGACTGGCTTCCGTTTTTAACCCTGGTTCCAACACAACTAGTTCTCTAGCAGCCGGTAACCCTATTCTTCGGGTTTGTAACCACTTTTCTACCCTGTTTTTTTTGCATAGGTCAAGTAGATTATCCACTGACCTTACCCCTGGGGTGTTACTCATATCTTTTCTCTTAATCTGACTAGTGGCTCCAAATAACTTGATTTCTTGCCATTCGTGGGATAGGAGTCTTAAGCAGTCAGTGTAGTCTATCAAAGTGGCTTCGTCACAAATTAAACGCTTATATTTGGTTAAGTCCAAAAAGTTGGTTTTTTCTACTGAAAAAACATCAACTCCGGCTAACACCTTAGACTTCAGTACGGCCACAGCGTTGCTAGTTTGTGCCACAACCAAATCTCCGGGAATGGCCAATTCGGATATTCTGGTAGATTTTCCACTACCTCCAACGCCCACAACCCCATCTATGCGTTCTCGAATGGCTTGTATGTCCGGGTGCTTGACTATGCTCATTAGGCCGATTAACTTGATTAGGGCACTACCAGAGCTAATTTTGGGTACTAACATCTCTGCTTTGGTGTAAGTTTTGACGCTGATGTCTAGGGTCACCCACTTTGCACTCACATCTGTGACTAGCACCCTCAAGAACCGCGAGTCCACGACCATGTATAAGTAATCGAACCTCTTTATCTTCAGTGTCTCCAATTCTTCTTTGCTTAACCTGGAGAATCTTTCAAAAGGTTGCAATGTAACTAATTTGTTAGTTACCAACTTATTTTTTATGTTCTTTTTGTCATGGTAGTTCTTGACCTCTATTATTTGCCTGACACATTCTAATTTCAGATGTTTTGCTAATTCCACCGTGCTATTTGGGAATTCTGTCGGCTTGTTGTAATTCTCCCGATATAATGCGCTACTTTTTGCTTCCACTTGGTCCATTTCCAACAGTTTGAGAATTGACTGGTCTGATTCCGAGCAAGTGAGTCGGAACTTGCCGTTTTGGGGAAGATTAACCGGGCTGTTCTGAAACACGGTGGAATCTTCACTTTTGACTAGGGTGGGCCAAGTTTTGTCCGTCAAACTAAGCTCTCCCAACATCAAATCATTTAGAGTGTACTCTACAATTAATAATTCTTCCTTCGTCATATCGTCAGCTAAGCTGAGTTGATCATCCTTCTTTCCCATGGCCGCTAACAATTGCAGTCTGTACTGTCTTTCCTCAAACCAGTTGTAGGCCAAGTACATGCTGTCCTCCTTGATCATTTTTATCCTCCCTGTCATCCAATGACCTTCAGAGTCATCTACTCCAGGTATTAAAATCATAATGTGATAAACGTCGCTATTAAGGTTGACTCTGAAGAAATAGCTCTGATTGGGTGACACAATGCAAAGATTTAAATTCTCGAAAGTTGCTATTTCCTGGAGGTTAAAGCTGGTGAAATTGTCAGTGTTGCCAACTAACTCCCGGTACTGTTCTAACCCTAGTCTGGTACCGGTAGTCTTTTTGTACGCATCATAACCACATGAATTCACATCTGAGTTTGGTGAGTCTTCAGTCATTACTATTTCATAGTCATGTTGTTGCAACCAAGTGGTCCCCATCAACAAGTGTGGTTTTATATAGGTGAATTCTGTGTTTCCACGGTTGAGGGCCGTCTCAAATGCCATCCTGTCTGCCACGTGCTGCAGGTAGTGGAAACCCAGCTTGTTACTTAGGTGCGATGTGAATTTAGCGAAGTCCACGTCAGCTTGGTCTCTGACTGATTGTAAGTCATTTAACAGATTATTTTTGGTTTTCCAATTGCCCCTGTTAACTGACTCCCATTCTAGTTGCTCGTTTTGTTGAGTGCTACGCTTAGGTATGGTAGCCATTGAATCTAAATTTTTTAAACCTGGATCTTTTGGTTGGCCCTCAGCATTGTCAGAGAAGTTCACCTTTGGTGACGATTTTACTGGGGCCATCTCTCTAGGTATCCGCTGGTTGGTCCCAAGTTCCCTGATTAATTCAGCTACTTTTTCTTTCCGAAACGTTTTTCTGTTTTCTTTGAGTTTCAGGTCCAACAAGCCTGGTACAAGCAGATAATACCAACTCAACCTTAGCTTCTTTAACTTCGGGACTGCAACATACGCAAAGTCCTTGGGTGCCCGAAGCTTGGGTTGTACCACAACAAGTGCACAATTCCTCTTCCGTCACTTCATGTGTGCACCAGGCGCGGTGGTGATGGCAGTCGGGTGGTTGTGATGCAACTTTAAAAGAGCTCAAATTTCTCAAATTCAACTCTTGTAACTGACTTGAGTCTACTTTGCTGACTACCCTTAACAAACCATCCCACTGGTTCAACATCTCTGTATTCAAAAAGAAGCTCAACAGATCGGCCTGTTGAATTAATTTAGCCATCGTGGAATCATCCAACCCCAACATGCACTGGACGCAATCTACAAAGCCGGTGATTAAGGATTTTAATCCCACTTCGTTGAACTTTACCAATAAACTGGCAGCCGGCCCTGACCAGTCCAACAGTTTTTGGAACCTGTTACTCCAGTTCAGTTGGCTGTGTTTCAGGCCCATTGTAACTCTTGACAGTATCACGTGCAAGTCTATTTGATCCGGTGTCAAAGAGAAGAATCTAACTGTCCTACCTTTAACTATATGTCTAGTCATGGCAGTGCCAACCGCATACTGCCTCAGGGTCTCATGACTCAGAGTCCCTGTCAAGTTTCGCAAGCAAAGTAAATTAAACAACTTCTGATTAAACTCGAATTTAGTAGGAGCTACGTCGGAACCAACCCATGTGTCCCACAGTTGTATAACGCTGGGTACTTTGAGTTCCATTGCGCAACTGTCCACCAGTTTTTGAGTAGCCCTGTGAACCGACTCGTTGAACCCAAACGGGCCCAACACGCACTTGATTTCGAAGTAATTAGTTTTCTTTAATAATACATTCACGTAACTCCCCTCTGGTGTGGTAATCACGTCGTAATTACTTAAGACCTCGGATAACTTCGAATCTGTAATGATTGGGTCAACGTTATCCCCCACGAAAATCTCAGTCGTTTGGGGCCCCACGTGGAAACGACCCGAACCGTCAGGCCAATGAGCCTTCCCGTTAACTACTTGCTTCTTTGGGTGTATGTAGTAAACTCCGTTCTGTTTCGAGGCTAGATTGAGTAAGTCCTCACATTCCATCCAATGTCCAGCCATGCCCAGCACTCTTATGGGTCTGGTTAATTCTGAGTCATATATACTGCTGGAAGCTGTTAGTAGTTGTGAACTGTGGTTATTTACGTTCTTCTCTTCTGGGCCTATGTTACCCAGAACGATGAATTCAGCATCCTTAGGGTATTTTGAGTAAATCCAACTCAGAGCACACTGGTGCTCAGCCACTATCATAGGGTGGGAGCTGATCAATCCGGGGTCCTTGGACAGTAACTGATTTGGAAAAGCTCTCCTGAGTGCTACTTCTTCATCTTTAGTGACATCAACCCCCACCTTTACAACTCGTTTGATTCTGTGCGTTAGGTACTGTTTGGTGACATCTAGGTCATGAGTTTTTAGTTCGTCTTGAATTTCAGGTTTTAAGTCTGCGTAGACATCCCCAAAACCCATCTTTAATAGTTCCTCTATTTGACCTCTTAGTTTAGTGAACAAACAATTGCACATTGACAACGTGTTTTTTGTGGAACTCAACTCATAGTTCACGGTATCGTTCAAATGACCTCCACAAAGACCACAAACCCAATTGTCATCTTGGTCCCAACACCGGTCGTCATAATATTTGTCGGCCATCTTGAGTACCTGGTTCCAGGGTTTACACTCTAAAGCGGTTCCCATACTAGCTGGTTTTTTTACTGGGTGACCATCAATACTGTTGAGGACATTGATAGCATTACAGTAACTGCAAATCTTCACAGGGGCGTTTCTGCTGGGTTCGGTGTGTATCAAACTCAAGTGCAGGCTCTCAGATACCCTGCTAAATTTGTACGGTCTGTTATTGCTCGCTGATTTGATCATGTTAATTAACCCTCCTTCCTTCTCCACTAGTTGCAGCAATTTGTCCATTAACCGTTCCCCAAACTTACCTGTTGGTGTGTAGAACTCTGGACTCAATTCTTCCCTGAGTCTAGTTGGATCTCCACTAAATATATACTGCACTTTTGATTCAAGGCTTAGAGGTTGGGGTGTGGAGTGCGACAAAGTGAATAACTCATTCGGTTTCTTTGCCCACTCCTGGTCGTGTAGATCAGTCTTCAAAGTACCTGAGGAGTATTTGTGGAATATCTTCAGTATTTCTTTAACATTGACACGTTTTTTATCCAGACAGCCTTTCATACCCATCAAGTCCTCCTTGACTGCTTGCATGTCTAACCTGCGCGCCTTCACACTGGCGTAGTACCCGTTTTCCATCCTCCACTCTGGACATCTTCTACGAATTGAACCCCATGTCCCAACGGGTACATTGGAGTTGCGATTGATAGTGAAGTTGTCATGTTTCACAAACCACCCCCTCCTACTTGCGTTACTGCAAATGTTGGGTCGGTGATTCCACAAGTCTTCAATGTTTTTCACTTCTAGATCTCTTTTACGAGATCGTAGTAAGTTTTTCTTGAAGGAAAGGTGTGTATGAGTTTTACGCTGTGTCTGCAATGGAAGGCACTGGGATG
>Ga0181500_1241432_pt1 | contig 15330 bp, 28 predicted proteins | sample PEATcosm2014_Bin_8_FD_127741 | JGI IMG/M metagenome (GOLD analysis project Ga0181500, IMG submission 127741) | Metatranscriptome of peatland microbial communities from MTU Mesocosm Facility, Houghton, MI, USA - PEATcosm2014_Bin01_10_metaT... | ecosystem: Environmental > Terrestrial > Soil >... | reverse complement strand
TAAAGTGTGCAGATATGCGATGAAGCGAGAGGTTGCCGCAGTTTGCGGGTAATTTTCGCCGAGTATGTCCGATTTTAAACCGGGCGACACCATACTGAAGCAGCTGCAGAAGACTTCGGTTTTTGTATCTGTGAATCGGCGCTTATGCCATCCCGGATTAGTTTGCCCGAACAAGCTAACCGGTTTTTAAATATCCGGAAATGAAACACCCGGATGTGTGTTCAGTTTTTAAGCGTCGCCTACTAATCGAGAAAAGAAGAAGGAGGCGAAACTAAGATGGCAGTAAAAGAAAAAATACGCATAAGGCTAAAAAGCTACGATCATCAATTGGTTGACCAATCAGCCGAAAAAATTGTCGATACTGCAAAGCGGACAGGGGCAAGGGTTTCGGGTCCAATACCTCTTCCCACAGACAAAGAAATCATCACAGTTCTCCGTGCTGTTCATAAGTATAAAGACAGCCGTGAGCAGTTTGAGATGAGAACTCACAAAAGGCTTATCGACATACTAAGGCCATCACCTAAGACGGTCGAGGCACTTATGGGTCTTGAGCTCCCCGCCGGCGTTGAAATTGAAATAAAACTTTAATTTCAGTTACGGCAGGTCAAGTTGACATCATGTCATAAGTTGACTAAAGTCAACCAATAACCAAAAGGAGGTTATGTAATGCAAAAAGGAATTATAGGAAGAAAAGTCGGCATGACGCAGATTTTTACTGATAAGGGCAAGGTTATTCCTGTAACTGTTATAGAAGCAGGTCCATGCGTTGTTGTTCAGAAAAAAACTACCGAAAACGACGGATATTCATCAGTTCAGCTTGGTTTTCAGGATGTTTCCGAGAAAAGAGTAAGCAAGCCGATGAAGGGCCATTTTGACAAGGCGGGTGTGGCATACAAGAAGGTACTCAAGGAGTTCCGTCTTGCTGCTGCCGAAAGCATGAATGTCGGTGACATATTAAAAGCAGATACCTTTGAAGTCGGAGAAACAGTTGATGTTACCGGTACAAGCAAAGGTAAAGGCTTTTCCGGCGTAATAAAACGTTGGAATCACCACAGGCTCAAAATGACGCATGGTACAGGTCCTGTTCACCGCAATGTTGGTTCCATGGGTGCTAACACTGACCCTTCAAGAGTTATGAAGGGCAAAAAAATGGCAGGGCAGCTCGGTAACGAACAGGTTACTATTCAAAATCTTAATGTTGTCAAGATTGACGCAGAAAACAATCTTATTGCGCTGAAGGGTGCCATCCCCGGTCCCCGCGGCGGCATTGTCTTTATAGCTGACAGCGTCAAAAAGGCCTAAGGGAAGGAGGATGCGCAATGCCTAATACAGCAGTTTACGATATGACCGGCAAGCAGGTAGGAGAAATTGAGCTTTCTGATTCGATTTTCGGTATAAAGCCAAATAAAGCTGTTCTGCATCAAATGGTCGTAAATTATCTTGCAAATCAGAGACAAGGCACACAATCCACACTTACACGTGCCGAGGTAAGAGGCGGCGGACGTAAGCCGTGGAAACAAAAGGGTACAGGTCACGCAAGGCAAGGCTCAACACGTGCACCTCAATGGAGGCACGGCGGTGTTGCTTTTGGTCCAAAACCACGTGATTACAGCTACAGCCTAAACAAAAAAGTCAAGCGTCTTGCAATGAAATCTGCATTATCTTCCAAGGTCTTAGATGGTGAGATTTGTGTACTTGACGCAATAACCCTTGATGAGATAAAAACAAAAAGCATTGTTCAAATGCTTAAAGCTCTGGGAACAGAGAGAAAAGCTCTTATAGTTACTGCATCCGTAGATGAAAAGGTCATAAAGAGTGCCAGAAACATTCCGGGCGTCAAGACTACAATAGTCGGAAACTTAAATGTTTATGATATTCTTAAATATGACAAGTTTATCGTATTAAAAGATGCCGTTGCCGCTATTGAGGAGGTGCATGCATGATGAAAGCACCACAGGATATTATTGTTCGTCCTATTATCACTGAAAAAAGCATGTCGGGTATTTTGAATAAGAGATATACTTTTCAGGTTGCAAGGGATGCAAACAAGATAGAGATAGGTCAGGCTGTCGAGCAGCTTTTTAATGTTAAAGTTGCAAAGGTCAACACGATGAATTGTAAGGGCAGAGCAAAAAAAGTAGGTCAGCACTTAGGTTATAAGCCGGACTGGAAGAAAGCTATTGTTACATTAAAAGAGTCTTCAAAGACTATTGAATTCTTTGACGGTATGGCCTAAGAAAACCCTTATTTCAGTGCAATCGCTTTGCACTGCAATCGCTTTGCATTGCAATTATATTGCACTGCAATCACATTGCACTAAAAGGAGTGAAATTCAATGCCAATTATAAACTATAATCCGACCACTCCTTCAAGAAGGAATATGTCAGTTGCCACTTTTGAGGAGCTTTCTAAGGTTGAACCGGAAAAAAGCTTGCTCTTAAGCAAAACAAAGCATTCTGGTCGAAACAGCTATGGCAGGATAACCGTTCGTCATCGTGGTGGCGGAAACCGTAAAAAGTACAGAATTATTGACTTTAAACGTGATAAGAAGGATGCACTCGGAACGGTTCTTTCGCTTCAATATGACCCTAACCGCACATCATACATTGCACTTGTGCAGTATGAAGACGGCGAGAAGCGTTATATTTTAGCACCGCTTGGCTTAAAGGCAGGAGATAAAATAGAGTCCGGCGAAAAAGCAGACATTAAACCGGGCAATACTTTGCTGCTAAGCCAAATCCCTGTGGGTACTCTCATTCACAATATTGAGATATATCCCGGCAAGGGCGGTCAAATTGCAAGGGCAGCCGGTATCTCGGCCCAATTAATGGCTAAGGAAAACGGATATGCACTTGTACGTCTGCCTTCAGGAGAGCTTCGTAATTTCCAGCTGGATTGTAAGGCTACGATAGGGCAAGTCGGAAATATTGACCATGAGAATCTTAAAATCGGTAAAGCCGGCCGTATGCGTCACTTGGGATTCAGACCGACAGTCCGTGGTTCAGTTATGAATCCTAACGATCACCCTCATGGCGGTGGTGAAGGCAAGTCTCCTATTGGTCGTCCAGGACCTGTTACCCCTTGGGGTAAGCCGACTTTGGGTTACAAAACCCGCAAACACAGCCTGCCGTCTAATAAGTTTATTGTTAAACGTCGCAAAGGTAAGTAATCAAACAAGTTTGATTATTTAATAAGTTTGATATCAAACTTGTTTAAACTTGAAATAGATCAATAGACGGTTGAAAGGAGGTAGCAAAAGCATGGATGAAAAAATTAAAAAGCCCCCGTTTGTTCAAGAAGTTTTAATGAAAAGAATTAAAGATATGAACAAAGCCGGCGAGAAAAAAGTGCTGAAGACATGGAGCCGTGCTTCCACAATCTACCCGGATTTTGTTGGTCATACAATAGCCGTACATGACGGTCGTAAACATGTTCCGGTATATATAACTGAAGATATGGTTGGTCATAAGCTCGGTGAGTTTTCGCCAACAAGACTTTTCAGAGGACATTCCGGTTCAAAAAGTACGAATGCCGGCAAGTAGTGGTCGAAAGGAGGATACAACATGCAAGCAGTGGCATATTTAAGACATGAAAGAATTGCTCCGCGTAAGGTTGAAATTGTTTTAAACCTTATAAGAAATAAACCTGTTAATGTTGCAAAAGCAATATTAAAGCATACACCTAAGGCTGCAAGTTCACCTCTTGAAAAGCTTCTCAATTCTGCTATAGCAAACGCCGAAAACAATCATAATATGGATGTTTCAAAGCTTTATATATCTAAATGTTTTGTTTGTGAAGGTCCGATGCTTAAAAGAATAATGCCGAGAGCACAGGGGCGTGCGTTTCAGATATTAAAAAGATCATCCCACATTACAATTGCAGTGGAAGAAAAGGAATAATTCAAAGAGGAGGTACAGTATGGGCCAGAAAATAAACCCCCATGGCTTTAGAGTGGGTGTTATAAAGGACTGGGATTCCAGATGGTTTGCAAAGGACCACCTCTTTGGCGATATCCTCGTCGAGGATTACAACTTGAGGAAGTTCCTTAAAAAGACCCTTTATGCAGCTGGCATTCCGCGCATTGAAATTGAGCGTGACGCTTCCCGTGTCCGCATTCACATTCACTGTGCAAAGCCTGGAATGGTTATCGGCAAGGGCGGAACAGAAATTGATAAGCTCCGTCTTAAATGCGAAGACATTCTAAAGAAATCGGTGTCAATAAACATTGTTGAAGTAAAAACACCGGACATTTCTGCTCAGCTTGTTGCAGAAAATATTGCAGCACAGCTTGAAAAGCGTGTTTCTTTCCGCCGTGCTATGAAACAAGCTATCCAACGTGCCATGAGAATGAATGCAAAAGGCATTAAAGTCGGCGTTTCCGGCAGACTTGGCGGTGCTGAAATTGCTCGCACAGAGCATTATCACGAAGGCACCATCCCGCTTCAAACTATCCGTGCAGATATAGATTACGGTCTTGCTGAGTCACACACAACCTATGGTCTAATCGGAGTTAAAGTTTGGATTTATAAAGGAGAGGTCTTGCCTGAGGTCAAAAAGGCCCCCAGGGAAGGAGGAGTGCAGTAATGCTACTGCCTAAGAGAGTTAAATACCGTCGTGTTCACAGAGGTCGTATGACGGGTAGAGCATCACGCGGCACAAAAGTAACTTATGGTGAATTCGGTCTTCAAGCCCTTGAACCGGCATGGATTACTTCTAACCAAATTGAAGCTGCCCGTATTGCAATGACACGTTTTACAAAACGTGGCGGACAGGTTTGGATAACGATATTTCCGGATAAACCGGTTACACAAAAACCAGCAGAAACTCGAATGGGTTCCGGTAAAGGCTCACCCGACCACTGGGTATCTGTTGTGAAACCCGGAAGAATTATGTTTGAGATTGGCGGTATCCCTGAGGAAACTGCAAAAGAGGCAATTCGCCTCGCAATGCACAAGCTGCCTATCAAATGTAAGTTTGTCAAAAAGGGCGAAGAAATGGGTGGTGAACAAAAATGAAAGCAAAGGAATTAAAAGAATCTTCGGTAAGTGAGCTTGAAGAAAAATTAAAACAGCTTAAATCAGAGCTTTTTAATCTTCGCTTTCAAAATGCGATAAACCAACTCGATAACCCAATGAGAATTTCAGCCGTTAAAAAAGACATTGCCCGAATCAAGACTGTTATGCGCGAGAATGAACTACATCCAAGCGTACAGCCATAATGGAAGGGAGGAATAACGGTGAGTGAAAGAAACCTTAGAAAAACCCGCATGGGGAAGGTTGTAAGTGACAAAATGGATAAAACCATTGTTGTTGCGATTGAAGACTTTGTTAAGCATCCTCTATATAAAAAGGTTGTGAAACACACGGTCAGGTTCAAAGCTCATGATGAGAATAACGAGTGTAATATTGGCGATAAGGTTCTCATTACAGAGACACGCCCTATATCAAAGGATAAAAGGTGGCGTCTTACACAGATTATCGAAAAAGTCAAATAAGACTTTCAAAGAGTTTTTAGACTTTCAAAAATTATATGATTTTTAGAGGTCTTTAGAGTTTTTGTTCAGGGAAGGAGGAAGCACTGTGGTTCAACAGCAAACTTACCTCAAGGTTGCAGACAATACCGGCGCAAAGGAGATTATGTGTATCCGTGTGCTCGGAGGCTCTCGCAGGAGGTATGCTAGTATCGGGGACGTTATAGTTGCTTCAGTTAAAAAAGCAACACCCGGTGGCGTTGTCAAAAAAGGCGAGGTTATAAAGGCAGTAGTAGTTCGTACTGCAAAAGGCATCGGTCGTGATGACGGTAGTTTCATCCGTTTTGACGAAAATGCCGCAGTTATTATTAAAGATGATAAGACCCCAAGGGGCACCCGCATTTTTGGACCGGTGGCAAGAGAATTAAGAGAAAAAGAATATCTCAAAATTCTCAGTCTCGCTCCTGAAGTGCTCTGATTGGAGGTGCGAAGCATGATAAAAAAGATGCATGTAAAAACCGGAGACACTGTTAAGATTATTTCTGGAAAAGATAAAGGCAAAAAGGGTAAAGTGCTTGAAGTTAGTCCTGCAGAAGGCAAAATTATTATTGAGGGACGCAATATGGTTACAAAGCACGTAAAACCCCGTAAGCAAGGTCAGCAGGGCGGCATTGTTAAAGCTGAAAGTGCCCTGTACGCAAGCAAGGTCATGCTTGTCTGCCCCAAATGCGGCGAGCCTACCCGAGTTGCGCATAAGATACTTGGCGATGGTACAAAGCTTAGGGTGTGCAAGCAATGCGGAGGCAATCTTTAAGAGTTAGTGCAAAAGATTGCATGCAATACGATTTCATGTAATGTGATTACATGTAATGCGATTACAAGTAATGCGATTACATGTAATGCGATTACTAAGGAGGATAATACATGGCAAGGCTGAGGGATTATTATAAGAACGACGTTGCCCCGGCTTTAATGAAGAAATTTGCATACAAAAGTGTAATGCAGATTCCGAAGCTTGAAAAGATAATCATTAATGTCGGCTGTGGTGATGCACGTGATAACGCAAAGGTACTTGAATCAGTTGTTAAGGATATTGCAGCTATAACCGGACAAAAACCGGTTATTACAAAAGCAAAAAAGTCTGTTGCAAACTTTAAATTGCGTGCAGGAATGAACATTGGTGTAAAAGTTACACTGCGCCAGAACAAAATGTACGAATTTCTTGACAGACTTTTTAATGTTGCATTGCCGAGAGTCAGAGACTTTAGGGGTATTAACCCTAATTCATTTGACGGAAAAGGCAATTATTCATTAGGACTCAAGGAGCAGCTGATTTTTCCGGAAATCGAATATGACAAAGTTGATAAAGTACGTGGTATGGATATCGCATTTGTCACTACTGCAAAAACTGACGAGGAAGCCCGAGAGCTGCTAACACTTATGGGTGCCCCGTATGCTAAGTAGGAGGTAAAGTTGTGGCCAAAACGTCATTAAAAATTAAGCAAAAAAGAGAACCAAAGTATTCTACACAAGCTTATAACAGGTGTAAAATCTGCGGTAGACCGCACGGTTATCTTCGCAAGTTTGGAGTTTGCCGTATATGTTTCAGAGGGCTTGCACATAAAGGCGAAATTCCAGGCGTGAGAAAAGCAAGCTGGTAAACGAATTTTACCAGTAATAGCGTGCTATACCGGTAAAACACAGCAAAGGAGGTTCGACGCCATGCAAGTTACAGATGCAATAGCTGATATGCTTACGAGAATTCGTAATGCCAATTCAGCAAAGCATGATACCGTCGATGTACCTGCATCAAATATGAAGAAGGCAATTGCTAAAATTCTACTTGATGAGGGTTATATCAAAAGTTTTCAGGTTATTGAAGACGACAAGCAGGGCATTATAAAGATTACCCTAAAGTATGGTCCCAATAAGGCTACGGTGCTTACAGGGCTCCGCAGAGTTTCGAAGCCCGGTCTTCGTATATATACAAATTGTGAGGATATGCCAAAGGTTATAAAAGGTCTTGGCATTGCAATCGTTTCAACTTCAAAGGGTGTTATGACTGACCGTCAGGCACGCAATGAAAAAGTTGGCGGTGAAGTTCTCGCTTTTGTATGGTAAGGGGGAACGTATAATATGTCTCGTATAGGAAAAATGCCAATAGCGGTGCCTGCCGGAGTAGAAGTTAAGATAAATGAAAATTTTATTACGGTAAAAGGTCCTAAAGGCACATTGTCTAAGCAATTGCATAACGATATGATTGTGAAGCTTGACAACAGCATTATTACAGTTGAGCGTCCGTCAGAAGAAAAAATTCATAAATCGCTTCACGGGCTTACCAGAACTCTTGTTGCAAATATGGTAACCGGCGTCACAGTGGGCTTCAAAAAGGAGCTTGATGTTGTCGGTATTGGTTATCGTGTTGCCAAGACCGGTAAAAAGCTTGTTATGAATCTCGGCTATTCACATCAAGTGGAGGTTGAGGAAGTATCCGGTATAACAATTGAGTCGCCTGCACCTAATAAGATTATTATTTTGGGTGCAGATAAACAACAGGTAGGTCAGTTTGCTGCTGAGGTTCGTGAAAAACGTCCTCCTGAGCCGTATAAAGGCAAGGGAATTAGGTACACCGGTGAAGTCGTTCGTCACAAAGAAGGTAAAGCCGGTAAAGGCAGCAAGGGTGGCAAAAAGTAAAATCTCTTATTGTGCTTAAAATATCTTAAAATATTTAGTATATTTAAGTGATTGGTTTCTTTTAGTTAGTTAAATTTCCAGTAAAGCAGTTTAAGGAGTGAAAAACCATGGTTTTAAAACCCGCCAGCAATAAGGCAAGGCTGAAGCGTCATGTAAGAGTACGTGGCAAAGTTGAAGGTACAGCCGAACGCCCAAGGCTGAACGTGTTCCGCTCCCTCAATCATATTTACGCCCAAATCATTGATGACGTAAAAGGCGTAACTATTGTTGCCGCTTCCACCAAGGATAAGGAATTTAATGGTTACGGCGGTAATGCAGAGGCTGCAAAAAAAATAGGCCTTGAGATTGCCAAAAAGGCTTTAGATAAACAAATCACCAGTGTCGTTTTCGACCGTGGCGGTTACATTTATCATGGCCGTATAAAAGAGCTTGCCGAGGGTGCCCGTGAGGGCGGCCTCCAGTTCTGATTGAGGAGGGATAGTTTTGGCACGTATAGACGGTACAACACTTGATTTAAAAGAAAAAGTCGTTGCTATAAACCGAGTTTCCAAGACTGTCAAGGGCGGACGTATATTCAAGTTTGCAGCCCTTGTTGTAGTCGGTGATGGCAGTGGAACAGTAGGCTTTGGTCTTGGTAAAGCCGGAGAAGTTCCTGATGCAATTCGTAAGGGCATTGAAGATGCTAAAAAGAACCTCATAAAAATAGCCATTAAGGGCACCACTATCCCGCATGAAACTGTGGGCGTGTTTGGAGCAGGCAGGGTTTTATTAAAGCCTGCCGCACCCGGTACCGGTGTTATTGCCGGCGGACCTGTCCGTGCTGTTATTGAGGTAACCGGTATTAAAGATATTAGAACAAAGGCTCTTCGTTCTAATAACCCTTGCAATGTTGTCAGAGCAACCATAGCAGGACTTGCTTCATTGCGTACAGCTCAGCAGGTTGCTGATGTTCGCGGTAAGTCAGTCAAAGAAATCTTGGGCTAAATAATTCTTAATGAGTTATTTTAAGGCAGGGAGGTCATTATGGCAGATTTAAAGATTAAGCTTGTCAAGAGCCTTATCGGCAGAAAGAATGATCATATCAGTACTGCGAATTCTTTGGGACTTCGCAAGATTGGTGATGAGGTTTCTCAGCCTGACAATGCTCAGACAAGAGGTAAAATATTCAAAATATCCTATTTGATTGAGGTCAAAGAAGGCGAGCTTTCTTTGGAAGGCGAGTCTTCTTTAAAAGGCTAACTTTCTTAAGAAGGTAAACCTTCAAAAGAAGCTAAACTTTCATAAAGAAAGTAAACTTTCTAGAAGAAAGTTGATATTCTTTTAAAGTTTTATTTTCTATCGAAAATTAATTCAAGGAGGTGCGCAAAATGAAGCTACACGAACTCGCACCCGCAGCAGGTTCAAACAAAGAAACTTTCAGAAAAGGCCGTGGTGTTGGCTCCGGTAACGGCAAAACAGCCGGAAAGGGTCATAAAGGGCAGAATGCAAGATCAGGCGGCGGTGTTCGACCTGGTTTTGAAGGCGGACAAATGCCTTTATCACGCCGTATTCCTAAGCGAGGGTTTGTAAACATCTTCGCAAAACCAAAGGTCAGCATTAATGTTGAAGCTTTAAATGCTTTCGAAGACGGTACTGTTGTCGATACAGAATTATTGCTTTCTGCAGGTCTTGTAAGAAAGTCATTGAACGGTATAAAGGTACTGGGTGACGGAAAATTGAGTAAAAGGCTCACTGTTAAGGTTGCTGCTTTCTCGGCTTCTGCAAAACAGAAGATTGAGGATGCCGGCGGAACTGCAGAGGTGATATGACATGCAAAAGTTTTTTGAAACAATCAGAAATGCTTTCGCATTGCCAGATTTACGCAAAAAGTTACTTTACACGTTGCTTATTATCATAATATTTAGAATTGGTGCTGCAATTCCTGTTCCATTTATTGATCCTGCCTCTTTAAAAGCACTTGTTTCACCGACAAATGCTGGTGGTATATTTGGGTATATCGATGTTCTGACAGGCGGAGCTTTTTCAAAGGCAACAATTTTTGCAATGTCTGTTACACCATATATCAATGCAAGTATTATCATTCAGTTGCTTACAATCGCTATCCCTGCACTTGAAAGATTGCAAAAAGAGGGCGAAGTCGGCAGAAAGAAGATTGCACAGATAACCAGATATGTTACAGTTATACTTGGCGTTATGCAGGGCTTGTTTTATTATATAGCTCTCCATAATACCGTTATTTCTACAAATATATTTGAAAGCATCTGGAAGGCTATTGTCATTATAGCTGTATTTACTGCAGGAACAGCACTTATGATGTGGCTTGGTGAGCAGATAAATGAAAAGGGTATCGGTAACGGTATTTCTATCCTGCTGTTTGCGGGTATTATTAGCCGTGTTCCTGCCGCATGGGGCTATCTTGGAAGTTTATGGACACTCGGTGGGAAGAATTACGTAATTGTTCCGGCAATCTTGGTACTTGTAATTGTAGTTGTTGCCGCAATAGTATTTATGAACAACGCAGAACGCAGAATACCGGTTCAGTACGCAAAGCGTGTTGTAGGCAGGAAGATGTATGGCGGTCAAAGTACATTTATACCTATTAAGGTTACAATGTCCGGCGTTATGCCTATTATCTTTGCAAGCTCAATTGTTGCCATTCCGGGTACAATTACGCAGCTTTTTGGTCTTCAGAACAATTGGTTTTTAAAAATTTTCAATTATACCGGCTGGGTATATGCAATTATTTATTTTGTGCTTATTATTGGATTTAATTATTTTTATGTTAATATTCAATATAATCCGCATGAAATTGCCAATAATCTTAAAAAGAACAACGGCGGTATCCCAGGCATTCGTCCGGGTAAGCCAACCTCAGATTTTATCAAACGTCTGCTTTACAGAATTACACTTATCGGTGCATTATTCCTCGGCGTCATTGCAATAATGCCTATTTTGCTTTCTGCAACCACAGGTGCTAATATAGCACTCGGAGGCACGACATTGCTTATCGTTGTCGGTGTTGCACTTGACACAATGAGGCAACTTGAGTCACAAATGATGATGCGTCATTACAAAGGTTTCCTTGAATAAATGCGATTTTTAGATTCATCATTACAATGGATTCATTGAATAAATTGAGGTGTTTATGAATATAATTTTACTTGGTGCACCGGGTGCCGGTAAAGGAACACAGGCAGAGAATATCAGTAATCATCTGAGTATTCCTGCTATATCAACCGGCAATATCATTCGAGAAGCTCTAAAAAACGGTACGGAAACAGGTCTTAAAGCTAAATCCTTTATGGATGAAGGCAAGCTTGTACCCGATGCGGTTGTAATAGAGATAATCAAGGAGCGTCTTGCAATGGACGATTGCAAGAAAGGATTTATTTTAGACGGCTTCCCCAGAACTGTTCCGCAGGCTGAGGAGCTTGATAAGATGGGTGTTACGATAGATAAGGTTATTGAGATTTTTGTTCCTGATGAAACAATTACAGAGCGTATGTCCGGCAGAAGAGTTTGCGAAGTTTGCGGTGCTTCCTATCACATTGCTTATAAAATGCCAAAAATTGGTGATACTTGTGATATAGACGGCGGTAAACTTATACAAAGAGTTGACGACAAGCCGGAAACTGTTCTTGCCAGGCTTGATGTTTATCATAAGCAGACAGAGCCGCTCAAGGATTACTACGCTCGGCAAAACAAGTTGAGTGTTGTTGAAGGAAAAGAAAATGTATCTGAAACAGCAGCACTGACAATTAAAGCATTGAATTCAATATAAGTATTGAAGGGCTGAAAATGATTTCGCTTAAAAACGCAAGGCAAATACAGCAAATGAAAGAGGCAGGCTTTGTTGCCGGTACAGCATTAAAGCTTGCAGGGCAGGCAGTCGAAGTCGGCGTTACAACCGCTGAACTCGATAAGCTGGTTTACGATTATATTATAAAACAGTCTGCTGTGCCATCATTCTTAAATTATAACGGTTATCCTGCAAGTGCCTGTATTTCAATAAATAACGAGGTTATTCACGGTATTCCCGGCAAACGCAGAATAGAAAACGGTGATATTGTCAGTATTGATATAGGAGCCATATTAAATGGCTTTCATGCAGACAACGCCGCCACCTTTGCTGCGGGGGACATTTCTAAGCAGGCAGAAAGCCTTATGCAGGCGACAAAGCAAAGCCTTTATTTTGGCATAAAGGCGGCAGTGCTTGGCAACAGGATAGGCGATATTAGCAGTGCTGTTCAAAATTATGCAGAAAGCCAAGGCTTTTCGGTTGTGAAGCAGTATATCGGTCATGGTGTTGGAGAACATTTGCACGAGCCACCCGATGTTCCTAATTATGGCAGTCCGGGCAGAGGAGCAAGGCTTATTGCCGGTATGACAATTGCCATTGAACCCATGATTAATGCCGGTACAGATGAAGTGAGGAGCCTCAAGGATGGTTGGACAGTTGTGACCATTGATGGTAAGCTTTCGGCACATTTCGAGCATACGATTGCTATTACCGCTGACGGACCGTTAATACTGACATTGCCATAAGAGGAGGCTTTTCGGTGGAGTTTAAAACGAAAACCGTTGTCTTGTCTTTGGCTGGACATGATAAAGGCAAGCTGTTTGCAATACTTGGCACTGAAAGTGAAAACTTTGTTTTGGTTGCAGATGGCAGACACAGAAAAATACAAAAACCAAAGAAAAAAAAGTTAAAGCATTTAAAGGCATTAGGTGAACTTGAGCTAAAAGATCCAGCTTCTGCAACAAATCGTGAGTTGCTGCGTGCTTTAAGAAGCTTCGCTTCTTCCGAAGCTTTGCCTTCTTCAGAAGCTATGCTTCTTTAGAAACATTGCTTTCATCGAAAGCATATAAGGAGCAGCACAAAGCGGCTGCCGAGGGAGGTATTTAACTTGTCAAAGGATGACGTAATAGAGCTTGAAGGTACAGTGCTTGAGTCTCTGCCAAACGCAATGTTTCAGGTAGAGCTTCCAAATGGGCATATTATTCTCGCTCACATTTCAGGTAAACTACGGATGAATTATATTCGTATTCTACCCGGCGACAAGGTTACAGTGGAAATGTCGCCTTATGACCTTACAAAGGGACGCATTACTTGGCGTTCCAAATAGACTAAATTTATTCTAAGTAACGCAATATAAGATATACGAATTTGCCATTAAATATATATTGAGTTTAATGCAAATTAGTAATGGAAAGGCATTGGTGAAAACTATGAAAGTCAGGCCTTCTGTAAAGCCTATTTGCGAAAAATGCAAAATCATCAGACGCAAGGGCCGTATCATGGTTATTTGCGATAACCCTAAGCATAAACAGCGTCAAGGGTAATATAAATGGTTTATTGCCAAGGCAAATAGATTTTTATATATTACGCAAATGCCGTAAAACAAATGGCATCATTCCAATTTCAAATAAAGCTTGTTATCCGCAAGCAAAATTGGAATTGGCAGAGGTTAATTCGTAAAAATGGAGGTGCATTAAATGGCTCGTATAGCCGGTGTTGACTTGCCGAAAGATAAAAGGGTTGAAATAGGTTTAACCTATATTTTTGGCATTGGTCACAATACTTCTTTAAAAGTTCTTTCTGCAACCGGTATAAATCCTGATATTCGTGTCAAGGATTTAACCGAGGAACAAGTTGCAGCAATCCGTGAATTTATTGACAAGAATTTTACTATTGAGGGCGATTTAAGACGTAATATTTCTCTTAATATTAAAAGACTTATTGAAGTTGGCTGCTACAGGGGTATAAGGCATCGTAAGGGGCTTCCTGTAAGAGGTCAACGTTCTAAAACAAATGCACGCACACGCAAAGGCCCTAAAAAGACAATTGCTAACAAGAAAAAGTAAACTGTTTGCTTTAAGGCAAATAATTTTACAAAAGTAATTTGGGAGGGATATATGGATGGCCACTAAGGCTGTTGCCAATAAAAAGACAGCACCAACACGCAAACGTCGTGAACGCAAAAATATCGAACGCGGTGCTGCTCATATCCAATCAACCTTTAACAACACCATTGTTACCATTTCTGATGTACAGGGCAACTCACTTTCATGGGCGAGTGCCGGCGGTCTTGGTTTTCGTGGTTCGAGGAAATCTACTCCTTTCGCTGCTCAAATGGCAGCAGAAACAGCAGCAAAAGCTGCTATGGAGCATGGCTTAAAGAGTGTAGAAGTATATGTTAAAGGCCCGGGGCAAGGCCGTGAGGCTGCAATCCGTGCATTGCAGGCTGCCGGTCTTGAAGTTAACATGATTAAAGATGTTACCCCCATTCCACACAACGGATGTCGTCCGCCAAAGAGAAGACGTGTTTGAGAAATCAGAATTTTTCTGGTTTTGTACTGAGAAATATTTTGTCCGCGAAATTATTTCGCAAAATTATTTCGCAAAATTATTTCGCAAAATTATTTCGCAAAATTATAATCGCAAATTCAGGAGGTGTATTAACTAAATGGCAAGATATACCGAAGCAGTATGCAAGCTGTGCCGCCGTGAAGGACAAAAATTGTTCCTTAAGGGCGAGAGATGCTACACTGATAAATGTGGAGTCACACGCCGTGCATATGCACCTGGTCAGCATGGCCAGAGTCGCAAAAAAACTTCAGAATATGGCTTACAGCTTCGTGCTAAGCAAAAAGCCCGCCGTTTTTACGGTGTCTTGGAGCGTCAATTCAGCCATTATTTTGAAATGGCAGTTAAAAAAACAGGTATGGCCGGTGAAAATCTGCTGCGCATACTTGAGTCGAGACTTGATAATGTTGTTTATAGGCTGGGCTTTGCAAGCTCACATGCAGAGGCAAGGCAGCTTGTAAATCATGGTCACTTCATTGTAAACGGTAAAAAAGTGAATATTCCATCTTTTCTTGTAAAGCCCGGTGAAATTATAACACTTAAAGAAACAAGCCGTAATAATGAAAAATTGAAGTCTATCATTGAAGCTAATTCATATCGTCCGGTACCAAAGTGGCTTGATATCGACCGTGGCACTTTACAGGGTACAGTAATCAGTTTACCTAATCGTGAAGATATTGATTTGGATGTTGAGGAACACCTCATTGTTGAGTTATACTCTAAATAATGGTATCCTCAAATGTAAGCATATCATTTTTTGTATGCATGCAAACTGGTGTTTACACGCAAACTGGTGTTT
>Ga0181500_1046145_pt1 | contig 15950 bp, 28 predicted proteins | sample PEATcosm2014_Bin_8_FD_127741 | JGI IMG/M metagenome (GOLD analysis project Ga0181500, IMG submission 127741) | Metatranscriptome of peatland microbial communities from MTU Mesocosm Facility, Houghton, MI, USA - PEATcosm2014_Bin01_10_metaT... | ecosystem: Environmental > Terrestrial > Soil >... | reverse complement strand
TACATTCCGCAGCCGGAGCGTCCGAAGGATCGTCCGTTCCTGATGCCCATCGAAGATGTGTTCTCGATCTCGGGCCGGGGCACCGTGGTGACGGGCCGGGTCGAGCGCGGCATCGTCAAGGTCGGCGAGGAAGTGGAGATCGTCGGTCTGAAGCCGACCGTGAAGACGACGGTGACGGGCGTCGAAATGTTCCGCAAGCTGCTGGACCAGGGCGAGGCCGGCGACAACATCGGCGCGCTGCTGCGCGGCACCAAGCGCGAGGATGTGGAGCGCGGTCAGGTGCTGGCGAAGCCGGGCTCGATCACGCCGCATACCGTGTTCCAGGCCGAGGCCTACATTCTGACCAAGGAAGAAGGCGGGCGTCATACGCCGTTCTTCAGCAACTACCGGCCGCAATTCTACTTCCGGACCACTGACGTGACCGGGCAGGTGGTGTTGCCCGAGGGCACCGAGATGGTGATGCCGGGGGACAAGATCGCCATGGAGATTCAGCTGATTGCGCCCATCGCCATGGATGAGGGACTGCGTTTCGCCATCCGCGAGGGCGGTCGGACCGTGGGTGCGGGCGTCGTCGCCAAGATCGTCAAGTAGTAGCAGACAGGCAATGGGGCTGCCGTCCCTTGCGGGTGCGGCAGTCCACCCGGTCTGAAGAGGACCGGATTCAGACGAAAATTGGGTTTAGGACAATGGACAGCCAGAATATTCGCATCCGCCTGAAGGCGTTCGATCATCGCGTGCTCGACCAGTCGACCAGCGAGATCGTCAGCACGGCCAAGCGGACCGGGGCGCGGGTGCGGGGGCCGATCCCGTTGCCGACCCAGTTCGAGAAGTTTACCGTCAATCGTAGTCCGCACGTCGACAAGAAGTCGCGCGAGCAGTTCGAGATCCGCACCCATAAGCGGCTGCTCGACATCGTCGATCCGACGCCGCAGACCGTCGATGCGCTGATGAAGCTGGACCTGGCGGCGGGTGTCGACGTCGAGATCAAGCTCTGACGGTTTATTCGGTTTATCGAGGCCAGGGCGGGCCTTAAGGGGTGGGAAGAACATGCGATCCGGTCTGATCGCGCAGAAGGTCGGCATGACCCGCGTCTTCACGGACGAGGGCGAACATGTTCCGGTCACTGTGCTGCAAGTCGATAACTGCCAGGTCGTGGCCCTGCGCACCGAAGAGACCGACGGCTACACGGCGGTTCAGCTCGGTGTCGGGACGGCCAAGGTCAAGAATGTCACCAAGCCGATGCGCGGCCATTACGCCAAGGCGAAGGTCGAGCCGAAGCGGAAGCTGGTCGAGTTCCGGGTCAGTCCGGAGGCGCTGCTGGAGATTGGCGCGGAACTCACGGCGGCCCACTTCGTGGTGGGTCAGTTCGTCGACGTGACGGGCACCAGCATCGGTAAAGGCTTTGCCGGCGGCATGAAGCGTTGGAACTTTGGCGGCCTCCGGGCGACGCACGGCGTGTCGGTTTCGCACCGCTCGCTGGGTTCGACGGGTAATCGCCAGGACCCGGGCAAGACCTTCAAGAACAAGAAGATGGCCGGGCATCTGGGCGCCGAGCGGGTGACCACGCTCAACCTCAAGGTGGTCCAGGTCGATGGCGACCAGGGGCTGATCCTGGTCAAGGGCGCGGTACCCGGGGCCGAGGGCGGCTATGTCCTGGTCCGGGATGCGGTCAAGCGCCGGGCTCCCGCCGACCTGCCGTTCCCGGCCGGGCTCCGAGCCGCTGCCAGCGCCACCGCCAGCCAGGAGACTGCGCCATGAAGACGGCGGTTCGCAATCTGGACAACCAGGAAGTCGGCGAGATCGAACTCGACGACGCCATATTCGCTCTGCCGTCGCGTCCCGACCTGCTGGCCCGGGCCGTCAACTGGCAGCTGGCCAAGCGGCGTGCCGGTACCCACAAGGCCAAGGGCATCAGCGACATCAGCGGGACCACGAAGAAGCCGTACCGCCAGAAGGGGACCGGCCGCGCCCGCCAGGGCTCGTTGCGGTCGCCGCAATTCCGGGGTGGTGCGGTGATCTTCGGCCCGGTGGTGCGCAGTCATGAGCACGATCTGACCAAGAAGGTGCGCAAGCTGGCGCTGAAGACGGCGCTGGCGTCCAAGCAGGCCGAAGGCAAGCTGATCGTGTTGGAGGCCGCGGTGGCGGCGACCCACAAGACCAGGGAGCTGGCGGCGCGTCTCAAGGGTTTTGGCTTCAAGTCGGCGTTGATCATCGACGGGGCCAACCTGGACGAGAATTTTGCGCGGGCAGCGGGGAATATTCCGCTGGTTGATGTGCTGCCGGAGCAGGGCGCCAACGTTTACGATATCCTGCGCCGTGACATCCTGTTCCTGACGCGCAATGCCGTCGAGCAGCTGGAGGCCCGACTGAAATGAGCAAGCCGAGCAAGGCCGCCGCGCCGTTGCCCCGGGAGCGGATGTACAATCTGATCCTGGCCCCCGTGATTACCGAGAAGGCGACGAACATCACCGAGCATAATCAGGTGACGTTCCGGGTGGCGATGGACGCCACCAAGCCGGAGATCAAGGCGGCGGTGGAAGGGCTGTTCGAAGTCAAGGTCAACGCGGTCAATACGGTGGTGGTGAAGGGTAAAACCAAGCGCTTCCGCGGTATTCCGGGCCGGCGGTCGGACAGCAAGAAAGCCGTGGTGACCCTGGCAAAGGGCCACCGCATCGACGTAACTACCGGCGTCTGAGGACGGAAGGGCCGAAGGATGGCACTGAAACAGTTCAATCCGGTCACGCCGTCGCTGCGTCAGCTCGTCCAGGTGGACCGCTCGGAGCTATGGCACGGCAAGCCGCTGAAGGCGCTGACCCAAGGCCTGACCGGTTCGGGCGGGCGGAATAACACCGGCCGGATCACGGCGCGGCGGATGGGCGGCGGGCACAAGCGGGTTTATCGGCTGGTCGATTTCAAGCGGCGCAAGTTCGATGTGCCGGCGGTGATCGAGCGCCTGGAATACGATCCGAACCGCACCGCCTTCATCGCACTGGTGCGCTACCAGGACGGTACGCTGAGCTACATCCTGGCGCCCCAGCGGCTCAAGGTTGGCGACAGCGTGGTTTCGGGCGAGAAGGTCGACGTGAAGCCGGGCAACGCCATGCCGTTGCGCAGCATTCCGGTTGGCACCATCGTCCACAATGTCGAGCTGAAGGCCGGCAAGGGCGGGCAGTTGGCGCGGTCGGCCGGGACCTACGTTCAGTTGGTCGGACGGGACAGCGGCTACGCCCAGCTCAAGCTGAGTTCGGGCGAGGTGCGCATCGTTCGTGGCGAATGCATGGCCACCATCGGCGCGGTCTCCAATCCGGACCAGGCTAACATCAACCTGGGCAAGGCCGGACGCAATCGTTGGCTGGGCCGGCGCCCGTCGGTGCGCGGCGTCGCGATGAACCCCATCGACCATCCCCATGGTGGTGGTGAAGGCCGGACCTCGGGCGGCCGGCATCCGGTGACGCCGTGGGGCAAGCCGACCAAGGGCAAGAAGACGCGGAACAACAAAAAGACGGACCGGCTGATCGTGCGCCGCCGTCAGCAGAAGTAAGGAGTAGGCACCTTGGCCCGTTCAGTTTGGAAGGGACCGTTCGTCGACGGCTATCTGCTGAAGAAGGCGGACAAGGCGCGGGGCAGTGGGCGTAACGAGATCATCAAGATCTGGTCGCGCCGGTCTACCATCCTGCCCCAGTTCGTCGGCCTGACCTTCGGTGTCTACAACGGCCATAAGTTCCTGCCCGTGCTGGTCACGGAGAACATGATCGGTCACAAGTTCGGCGAATTCTCGCCGACCCGGACCTACTACGGCCACGCGGCCGACAAGAAGGCCAAGAGGAAGTAGCCATGGGCCAGTCCGCCAATTCCCCGCGCGTCTCCGAAAACGAGGCGATGGCGCGCGCTTCGCAGATACGCAGCAGTGCTCGGAAACTCAATCTCCTGGCCCAGTTGATACGCGGTAAGGATGCCGGTCGTGCGCTTGCGGACCTGGCGTTCTCGCGCCGGCGGATCGCAGCCGATGTGCGTAAGGTGCTGCAAGCGGCCATCGCCAACGCCGAGAACAACCACCAACTTGACGTGGACCGGCTCTATGTGGCCGAGGCCACGGTGGGGCGCGCGATGGTGATGAAGCGCTTTCATGCTCGGGCCCGCGGTCGGGGCGCCCGGATCGAAAAGCCGTTCAGCAACCTGACCGTGATCGTGCGCGAACGCCTAGAGCCGGTGGCCGCCGCCCCCGACGAGGACAAGTAACATGGGTCAAAAAATCAATCCGATCGGGTTGCGAGTCGGCATCAACCGGACCTGGGACAGCCGCTGGTTCGCGGGTCGGGACTATGCCAAGCTGCTGCATCAGGATCTGAAGCTGCGCAATCATCTGCTGGGAACGCTGCAACAGGCCGGCTGCGCCAAGGTTATCATCGAACGACCGGCCAAGCGGGCGCGGATCACCATTCATGCGGCGCGGCCGGGTGTGGTGATCGGTAAGAAGGGCGCGGACATCGAAAAGCTGCGCACCGAACTCGGCAAGATGACCGGAAGTGAGGTCAGTCTCAACATCGTCGAGATTCGCAAGCCCGAGATCGATGCCCGGTTGATCGCCGAGAATATTTCCAGCCAGTTGGAACGCCGGGTGGCGTTCCGGCGGGCCATGAAGCGGGCGGTGCAGTCGGCAATGCGGCTGGGCGCCCAGGGCATCCGGATCAATTGCTCGGGCCGGTTGGGCGGCGCGGAAATCGCGCGTATGGAGTGGTACCGCGAAGGTCGGGTGCCGCTGCACACGCTGCGGGCCGATATCGACTATGGTGTCGCTACCGCCAAGACCACCTATGGCACCTGCGGCGTCAAGGTCTGGGTGTTCAAGGGCGAAATCCTGGCACACGACCCGATGGCCCAGGACAAGCGCGCCGGCGAGGCCCAGGCCGGTGCGGCCCGGCCGGAAGGTCGCGAGCGGGATCGCGAGCGCGGTCATGACCGTGAACGCGGCCACGACCGCGAGCGCGGCCACGACCGTGACCGTTAACGGAGGGCGGGGAACATGTTGAGTCCCAAGCGAACGAAATTCCGCAAGGCGCACAAGGGCCGCATTCACGGCGCGGCCAAGGGCGGCACCCAGTTGAACTTCGGCTCTTTCGGTCTGAAGGCGCTGGAGCCGGCGCGCGTGACCTCGCGTCAGATTGAGGCGGCGCGGCGGGCGCTGACCCGTCACATCAAGCGCCAGGGCCGGGTCTGGATCCGCATTTTCCCGGACGTGCCGGTGTCGAGCAAACCCGCCGAAGTGCGCATGGGCTCGGGCAAGGGGACGCCGGAGTTCTGGGCGGCGCGGGTTCATCCCGGTCGCATCATGTTCGAGCTCGACGGCGTGCCGGGCGACATCGCGACGCGGGCCTTCGAGCTGGCGGCGGCCAAGCTGCCGATCAAGACCAAGATCGTGACCCGGTTGGGTGAGGAGCCGAGCGCATGAAGGCCGAAGATCTGCGGGGGCGTACCGAAGATGAGCTGGGCGACCAGCTCCTGGCCCTCAAGAAGGAACAGTTCAACCTGCGCTTCCAAAAGGCGTCCGGACAGTTGGAAAATACGGCCCGGGTGGGGACAATCCGACGCGATATCGCGCGTATCAAGACCATTCTGGGGCAGCGGCGGGTTACCGCCGGCGTTCAGAGCTAAGGTAAAGGCAGGAGAAACGGTATGCCCCGGCGCGTATTGCAGGGCACGGTGGTCAGTGACAAGGGCGACAAGACCATAATTGTCTTGGTCGAGCGCCGCGTCATGCACCCCGTCTATAAGAAGTTCATCCGGCAGTCAAAGCGCTATGCCGCTCATGACGAGGCCAATCGGTTCAAGACCGGCGATGTCGTCACCATCGAGGAAAGCCGCCCGATTTCCAAACGGAAGCGGTGGGTGGTGGTCGTCGAGGGAGCGATCGGTCAAGAGGCCGTGGCGGACAACGGCGCAGCGGCGGCGTGAAAGGGTAAAAAGTCATGATACAGATGCAAACCAACCTGGAGGTCGCCGATAACAGCGGCGCGCGCCGGGTGCAGTGCATCAAGGTGATCGGCGGCTCGAAGCGCAAGGTCGCGTCGATCGGCGATGTCATCGTGGTTTCGGTCAAAGAAGCGATACCGCGCGGGCGGGTCAAGAAGGGCGACGTTCACCGGGCGGTGATCGTGCGCACCGCGATGGCGATCCGGCGGCCGGACGGCAGCGCGATCCGCTTCGACCGCAATGCAGCGGTGCTGATCAACAAGCAGGGCGAGCCCATCGGCACCCGTATCTTCGGGCCGGTGACACGCGAGTTGCGCGGCAAGAAGTTCATGAAGATCATCTCTTTGGCGCCGGAGGTGCTGTGATGGCCGGCAAGCTCAGGATCAAGACCAAGGACAAGGTCGTGGTGATCACCGGCCGGGATAAGGGCAAGACCGGTGAGGTGCTCCGGGTGCTGGTCAAGGAAAACCGGGTGGTGGTGCGGGGGGTCAATCTTGTGACCAAGCACGAGCGGCCAACCCCGCGCTCCCAGGGCGGGATCAAGGAGATCGAGGCGCCGATTGCCGTCTCCAATGTCGCTCACGTGGACCCGCGCTCGGGCAAACCGACCCGGGTCGGCTACAAGTTCCTGGACGACGGGCGCAAGGTGCGGTTCGCCAAGCGTTCGGGCGAAGTCATCGACCTTTAGGAAGGGCGGCAGCCATGACGAGATTTAAGCAGCGCTACGAGAGCGTGATCCGCCCGGCCCTCAAGGAAGAGTTCGCCTACCAGAACGACATGGAGGTTCCGCGGATCGAGAAGATCGTGATCAACATGGGCGTGGGCGAAGCGACCGGGGACAGCAAGCGAATCACTCAGGCGGTGAACGAGCTGACCGCGATCACCGGCCAGAAGCCGGTGGTCACCAAGTCCCGCAAGTCGATTGCCCAGTTCAAACTGCGCGAGGGCATGGCCATCGGCTGCAAGGTGACCTTGCGCCGTGACCGGATGTACGAGTTCCTCGATCGTTTGGTCACCATCGCTTTGCCGCGGGTTCGCGACTTCCGCGGTGTGCCCGGTACCAGCTTCGACGGCCGCGGCAACTATGCCATGGGCGTGAAGGAGCAGATTATCTTCCCGGAAATCGATTACGATCGAATCGAGCACATCCGCGGCATGGATATCATCATCGTCACCACGGCGAAGACCGACAAGGAAGCCAAGGCGCTTCTGCGCGGGTTCGACATGCCGTTCGTCAACTGAGCAGCGACGGAGATCCGAAACCATGGCCAAAGTCAGCGCCATTCAGAAGAACAAGCGTCGCGAACGGCTGGTGAAGCAGTATGCCGAGAAGCGGGCCCGGCTCAAGGCGAAGGCCAAAGACCCGTCGGTGCCGCCCGAGGAACAGTTCGCCGCCCGGCTCAAGCTGGCCGAGATGCCGCGGAATTCGAGCCGCACCCGGGTCCGGAACCGGTGCGAGCTGACCGGACGCCCCCGGGCGTTCTACCGCAAGTTCAAGCTGTCGCGCATCGCGCTCCGGGATATGGCCTCGACCGGCCAGATTCCGGGCATGGTCAAGTCGAGCTGGTAAGAGGGGACAGAGAAGATGGCGTTGAGCGATCCCCTGGGCGATATGCTGACCCGCATCCGTAATGGGCAACGCGCGCGCATGGCCGCGGTGGACAGCCCTGCCTCCAAGTTGCGGGCCAATGTGCTGGAAGTGCTGAAGCGCGAAGGTTACATCCGCGGCTATAGTCGCCGCGAGATAAAGCCAGGCGTGGCGGCGCTGCGCATCGAGCTCAAATATCACGAAGGCGAACCGGTAATCAAACACGTTTCTCGGGTTTCCAAACCGGGGCGGCGGGTTTATTCCAAGATCGCCGATCTTCAGCGTGTGTTCAACGGGTTGGGTATTTCCATCCTGTCGACGCCGCGCGGTGTTATGTCGGACAACGAAGCCCGCGCTGCCAATGTCGGCGGCGAGGTGCTGTGCCGCCTGTTCTAAAGGAGCCCGTTCCATGTCGCGCATTGGCAAGCATCCCGTGCCGATACCGGCGGGCGTTGACGTGACGGTCAACGGCCAGCAGGTTTCGGCCAAGGGTAAACTCGGCGAGCTGAGCGTCGTTCTGATCGACGACATTCTGGCGAAGCTCGTGGATGGCAAGGTGGTTGTGACGCCGCGGTCTGACACGCGGCGCGCTCGGATCATGTGGGGTACGTCCCGTACTCTCGTGAACAATCTGGTGGTTGGGGTCAGCAAGGGCTACACGGTCAACCTGGAGATCAACGGCGTCGGCTACCGCGCCGCGATCCAGGGCTCCGATCTGGTGCTCCAGCTTGGTTACAGCCACGACGTCAGGTACCCGGTCCCCGAAGGCATCACCATCAAGACCGAGAAGCCGACGCTGGTTTCGATCAGCGGCCGGGATCGGCGCCAGGTCGGCCAGGTGGCGGCGGAGATTCGCGGCTTCCGTAAGCCCGAGCCCTATAAGGGCAAGGGCATCAAGTACGATACGGAAGTGCTGCTGCGTAAGGAAGGCAAAAAGAAGTAGGTGGGGCGCAGGTCATGGATAAAGCCAAACAGTTGAACTTGCGCCGCAAGCTTCGGGTGCGGACCCGGATCGCCCGGTTTTCCGGGGGTCGTCTGCGGCTGTCGGTGCATCGGTCGAGCAAGCACATTTACGCCCAGGTCATCGACGACACCGCCGGTTGTACGCTGGCTGCGGCGTCGTCCCTGGACAAAGGGCTGCGGGTCGAGTTGAAAACCGGTGCCGATATCGAGGCGGCCAAGCGGGTCGGTCAGTTGATCGCCGAGCGGGCGGTCGCGGCCGGTGTGACCAAGGTGGTATTCGACCGGGGCGGCTATCTGTTCCACGGTCGGGTCAAGGCGCTGGCCGACGCCGCGCGCGAAGCTGGCCTGGTGTTCTGAGATGACGGCGTCGCAAGGGGAGCCTGACTATGGCGCGTGAAAAAGGCGAACGGGGCGACCGGGATCGGCAGCCGCGGGAGCGGGATCGCGAAGAGAGCGAGCTGATTGAAAAGCTGGTCAGCATCAACCGGGTGGCCAAGGTGGTCAAGGGCGGTCGTCGTTTCGGCTTCGCCGCCCTGGTGGTGGTGGGTGACGGCAAGGGCCGGGTTGGCGTCGGGTCGGGTAAGGCTCGAGAGGTTCCGGAGGCGATTCGCAAGGCCACCGATCAGGCCAAGCGGACCATGATCCGGGTGCCGTTGCGCGAGGCGCGGACGCTTCACCACGATGTTCAGGGCCATTACGGTGCCGGTCGGGTGGTGCTGCGGGCGGCTCCCGGCGGTACCGGCATCATCGCCGGCGGCCCGATGCGCGCGATCTTCGAGGCGCTGGGGGTGCAGGACGTAGTGACCAAGTCGATTGGCACCTCCAATCCGCACAACATGATCAAGGCGACGTTTGACGCCCTGGTTCAGGTGGTCAGTCCGCGGGTGGTGGCGGCGCGGCGTGGTCGCCGGGTGTCCGACATTCTTGGTCGCCGGGAGACCGCGGCCGAGCCGAAGGAGGTGGCAGCCAATGCCTGAGAGTAACGCGAAGCCGGGGCCGACTCTGATCGTCACCCAGGTTGGCAGCCCGATCGGCCGCAAGCATGACCAGCGGGAGACGCTGGTCGGCCTCGGCCTCAATAAGATGCACCGGACTCGGGAGCTACCGGATACGCCGGCGGTTCGCGGTATGGTGGCGAAGGTCCGGCACCTAGTCCGGGTCGAACAGACCGATTAAGCGCCGGCGGGGGGCTGGACGATGAAACTCAATCAGATTCGCGACAATGACGGTGCCCGCCAGGCGCGGACCCGGGTCGGCCGGGGCATTGGCTGCACCAAAGGCAAGACCTGCGGTCGGGGCGTGAAGGGTCAGACCTCCCGGACCGGCGTTTCGATCAAGGGCTTTGAAGGTGGCCAGATGCCGTTGCATCGGCGCCTGCCGAAGCGCGGGTTCACCACGTTGGCCGACCGGGACTTTGCCGAGGTCAATATTGGACGGCTTCAGCAGGCCATCGATGCCGGCCGGATCGACGCCAGCCAGCCGGTTACGGCCGAGACGCTTCAGGCTGCGGGCTTGATCCGTCCCGGGCAGGATCGGGTGCGGCTGTTGGGCAAGGGGACGCTGAGTGCCAAGCTGTCGATTACGGTTTCGGGCGCGTCCAAGGGCGCCGTTGCCCAGGTCGAGCAAGCCGGCGGCAGCGTTACGGTTTCTTAGCCGCGCCCCGGGGGCCACGGTCCCTGCCGAACAGCAGGGACCGGTGTCTCCCCGCTTGAAACGCACTGTCGAGGACGAGGGACAGGGACATGGCATCCGCCGCCGAACAGCTAGCCGCCAACATCAATTTTGGCGCCCTGGCCAAGGCCACCGAGCTAAAAAAACGGCTGTGGTTCACCCTGGGTGCGCTGGTGGTCTACCGCCTGGGCACGTACATTCCGCTGCCCGGGATCGACCCGCATATCTTTCATGATGTCTTCAGCCGGCAGGGTGGCGGCATTCTGGGGATGTTCGACATGTTCTCGGGCGGTGCGCTCGGGCGCATGACCATTTTTGCCCTCAACATCATGCCCTACATTTCGGCGTCGATCATCATCCAGTTGTTGACCGCGACCTCGCCGACGCTGGAGGCGTTGAAGAAGGAGGGCGAAAGCGGGCGTAAGAAGCTTAACCAGTATACCCGCTATCTGACGGTGTTGCTGGCCGCGGTGCAGGCGTATGGCTTGTCCATCGGGCTTGAAGGAATGAATAGCGGCGGCGCGGCCGCGGTGATTGACCCCGGCCTGTTCTTCCGGATCAGCACCGTGATCTCCCTGGTCGGCGGTACCATGTTCCTCATGTGGCTGGGCGAGCAGATCACGGCGCGCGGCGTCGGTAACGGCATCTCGCTGATCATTTTTGCCGGTATCGTGGCCAATCTGCCCCATGCCCTGGCCGGGACGCTGGAGATGGGGCGGACCGGGGCGCTGTCCACGCTGTTCATCATCTTTTTGATGGTGATGTCGGTGGGCGTGGTCACGTTCATCGTCTTCTTCGAGCGCGCCCAGCGCCGGCTGATCGTCCAGTATCCCAAGCGTCAGATGGGGAATCGGATGTACGGCGGCGAGTCGTCGCACCTGCCGTTGAAGCTCAACACCTCGGGCGTGATCCCGCCGATTTTTGCCAGCTCCCTGCTGTTGCTGCCCCTGACCGCGGTCGGCTTTGCCGGCGGTCAGGGACCGGAGTGGTTGCAAATGCTGTCAAGCTTTGTCAGCCATGGCTCCATTCTGTATATGCTTAGCTATGCCGGGCTGATTATCTTCTTCGCGTTCTTCTATACGGCGATCGTCTTCAATCCGGTCGAGACCGCTGATAACCTGAAAAAGTACGGGGGGTTCATTCCGGGCATTCGTCCGGGTAAGAACACCGCGGACTATCTGGACTTCGTGCTGACCCGGCTGACGGTGGTCGGGGCGGGGTATCTGGCGGCGGTGTGCCTGCTTCCCGAGTTCCTGATTTCCCGGCAGTCGTTGCCGTTCTACTTCGGCGGCACCAGTCTGCTGATCGTGGTCAGCGTGACGATGGATACTGTTGCGCAGATTCATTCACATCTCTTGGCGCACCAGTATGAAGGCCTGATTAAGAAGGCCAAGCTCAGGGGGAGAAGAGGATGAACATTATTTTGCTCGGTCCGCCGGGCGCCGGGAAGGGGACGCAAGCCAAATTCCTTGAAGACAAATATGGCATTGTCCAACTTTCGACCGGGGACATGCTGCGGGCGGCGGTGGCTTCGGGGTCGGAGGTGGGCCAGAAGGCCAAGGTGATCATGAATGCCGGGCGGTTGGTGCCGGATGATCTGGTCATCCGGATGATTTCGGATCGGATTGACCGGCCGGACTGTAAGAACGGATTCATCCTCGACGGTTTTCCGCGCACGGTACCGCAAGCGGAAGCGCTCGATGAGATGCTGGCGGAGAAGGGACTTAAGCTCGACCATGTCATCGAGATGACCGTGGATGATGATGCGCTGGTCGAGCGCATCACCGGCCGCTATTCCTGTGCGAAATGCGGCGCCGGTTATCATGACCTGTTTCAGTTGCCGAAGGTTGCCGGGGTCTGCGACAGTTGCGGTGGCACCGCCTTCAAGCGACGGGCTGATGACAATGTGGAGACGGTTGAGACGCGGCTGACGCAGTACCATGCCCAGACGGCGCCGATTCTCCCTTATTACCGGAGTCGCGGGATTCTCAAGGCGGTCGATGGAATGCTGGCCATCGAGGAGGTCACGGTGCAGATTCAGGCGATTCTGGGCGCGTGACCGACGCGGCGTGTAAAAAAGCGGATTGGAGTCCGAAAAGGGTTGACAGGCGCGGGATTCCATCTACCATCCGCCGTCCTTGGTTCCTGGCGAACCGGGATGGTGTGTTATGCGCCTGACAGACGGTTTCCGAGGGTCGGTTTCCGCGGCGCCCCTTTGGGGCGACGCGGATGCCGGCTTATCCGAAGGGGACCCGTTCGGACGGGACGAAGGGTAAGTCGTTACCAGGCCGGGCTTGGCCATGGCCGGGAAGCGGATTGGGGCTGTCGCCGGACCGGCGAGAGCGCAAAGAAGCGAGGAGGCGAGGCGTGGCGCGTATTGCTGGCGTCAATATTCCCGCACAGAAACGTGTGGAAATCGGGTTGACCTATATTCATGGCATCGGACCGGCCAAAGCCAAGGTGATCTGCACCAAGGTTGGGGTGGCTCCGGAGCGCCGCGTCAATCAACTGACCGACGACGAGGTTTTGCGCATCCGCGAGGTGATCGACAGCGATTACCGCGTGGAGGGCGATCTGCGGCGTGAAGTAGCGATGAACATCAAGCGTTTGATGGATCTTGGCTGCTATCGCGGCTTGCGTCACCGCAAGGGATTGCCTGTGCATGGCCAGCGGACCCATACCAACGCACGGACTCGCAAGGGTCCGGCCAAGCCGATCGCCGGCAAGAAGAAATAACCGAACGAGTTCGAGCCCATGGCCAAACCGAATGCAGCCGCCCAGCGCCTGCGTCGCCGAGAGCGCAAGAATATTTCCGCTGGCGTCGCGCATGTAAACGCGTCCTTTAACAACACCATGATTACCATCACCGACGCTCAGGGCAACACCATTGCCTGGTCGTCGTCGGGAAGTCAGGGGTTCAAGGGGTCGCGGAAGTCGACGCCTTATGCCGCGCAGATTGCCGCCGAGGATGCCGGGCGCAAGGCGATGGAACACGGCATGAAGACCCTTGAGGTCGAGGTGAAGGGGCCGGGTTCGGGGCGTGAGTCGGCGTTGCGGGCGCTTCAGGCGGTCGGTTTCTCCATCACGTCGATTCGTGACGTGACGCCGATTCCGCACAACGGCGTGCGGCCGCCGAAGAAGCGCAGGGTCTGATCACTTCTGGACACGCCGGGTTTCGGGGCTGGCGGTCGCCTGCGGTGGCCGTCTCGTGCGTCGGGACGGGTTGGCCATTGACGGGTTGGCCTGATGAGGTGGGGTGGCGGTCTGGTCACGCCGTGCTCCCGGAAAAAGGCAAGAGGACGCTCCCGTGATGCAGAAAAATTGGCAGGAACTGATCAAACCAAAGAAGCTCGACATTCATCCGGGCGACGATCCGGACCGGGTGGCCACGGTGGTGGCGGAGCCGCTGGAGCGCGGTTTCGGCCTGACATTGGGAAATGCGCTGCGCCGGGTGCTGTTGTCGTCTCTCCAGGGTGCTGCGGTGACCTCGATTCAGATCGAGGGTGTGCTGCACGAGTTCTCTTCGATCCCCGGGGTGCGGGAGGATGTGACCGACGTCGTCCTGAACATCAAGTCGATGGGGCTGCGGCTTCATGGCGACGGACCCAAGCGGATGCGCCTGCGGGCCGACGGCCCGGGGGAGGTCACGGCCGGCCTGATCGAGACCGGGCCGGACATCGTGGTCATGGATCCGGATCAGGTGATCTGCACCCTGGACAACGGGGCGCGCCTGGTCATGGAACTGACCGTCGAAGCAGGCAAGGGGTATGTGCCCGCCAGTCAGAACCGGCCGGAGGACGCGCCGATCGGTTTGATTCCGGTTGATGCGCTGTTCAGCCCGGTCCGCAAGGTCTCGTATCGGGTAGAAAACAGCCGCGTCGGTCAGGTCACCGACTATGACAAGCTGTCGATGCTGGTGGAGACCAACGGTGCGGTGACGCCCGACGACGCGGTGGCACTGGCGGCCCGCATTCTCCAGGATCAGCTCCAGTTGTTCATTAATTTCGAGGAACCGAGCCACGCCGTGCGCGAAGAGCGGGGCGAAGAGCCGCCGTTCAACAAGAATCTGTTGCGTAAGGTCGACGAGTTGGAGTTGTCGGTTCGCTCGGCCAACTGCCTTAAGAACGACAACATCGTCTATATTGGCGACCTGGTTCAGAAGACCGAGGCCGAGATGCTGCGCACGCCCAACTTCGGGCGTAAATCGCTCAACGAGATCAAAGAGGTGCTGGCACAAATGGGCCTGCATCTGGGGATGGAGATTCCCAATTGGCCACCCGAGAACATCGAGGAACTGGCCAAGCGGCTCGAAGAGCCCTATTGAGCGAAGGCAGGGCACCGACCCTGAACGATCTTCGTTTGTATGACGTGGGTGAGGCCGGTCTTTGGGTGCCGGCGGCTCGCGTCGGGTCAAGCCGACCCGCCCCCGCCGTGCCGGCCTGACCGGGCGGCGGGTTTTGCCATCGGTTTCGCGCGGCGAAATCAAGCCATGTCGAGGAGGACGAGCAGGCCATGCGTCACGGAGTCAGCGGACGGAAGCTGCACAGGACCACCAGCCACCGCAAGGCGATGTTCGCCAACATGGCGGCGGCGCTGATCAAGCACGAGCAGATCACCACCACTCTGCCCAAGGCCAAGGAGCTGCGGCCTTACGTCGAGAAGTTGGTGTCTTTGGGCAAGAAGGGCGGATTGCATCACCGCCGGCAGGCCTTTGCAACCTTGCGCGATGATGGGATGGTGAGCAAGCTGTTCGGCACGCTGGCGACTCGCTATGCCGCTCGTCCCGGCGGTTACACCCGGGTTCTGCGCGCGGGATTTCGCTACGGTGATGCCGCCCCGTTGGCGGTGATCGAGTTCGTCGATCGGGATCCCGAGGCCAAGGGGCAGGATAGCGGGCCGGTCCAGGTCGGCGATGATGCGGAAGCCTGAGGTTCGGCCGACAGCCGGGGTGGCCTTGCCGCCCCGGTTCCGGGCTGAGGACCGGGCGTGAGCAGGAACGTGCCAGCGGAAAATCGCCAGGGTCGCTCTGGCCAGGGTTGGTGTGGGTGCTGAGACCGGTTTATCAGTGGCTGGTGGCGCGGGCCAGGAGTCCCCGGGCGATCTGGTGGCTGTGCGCGGTGTCGTTCGCGGAAAGTTCGTTTTTCCCGGTGCCGCCGGACATTTTGCTAGTCCCGATGGCCCTCAAGACGCCATCCCGGATGTGGTGGTATTCGTCGGTGTGCTCGGTCGCTTCGGTGTTGGGCGGTCTGGTTGGTTACGCCATCGGTTATTATCTGTTCAAATCCTTCGGGCAGTCGGTCATCGACTTTTATCAGGCCCAAGTGGCGTTTGGCCGGTTTCAGGACGCGTTTCAAGTTTACGGACCCTGGTTCCTGCTTCTCAAGGGCATTACGCCGGTGCCCTATAAGCTGCTGGCGATCGCCGCAGGCTTTGCCAAGCTGAATTTCACGGTTTTTGTGCTGTGTTCCCTGGTGGCGCGTTTCTCCCGATACTTTATGGTGACGGGTCTTCTGTGGCGCTTTGGCCCGGAGGTGGAGAGCTTCATCGAACGCCGGCTGATGATGGCGACCGGGTTGCTGCTGGCCCTGGTGCTGCTGGGGGTGGTCAGTTTGCGGCTGTTTTGACGGTCATCGGTCATGCCGATTTGCAGGGCTTTGCCCTGCACCCGCCAGGAGCCTCGCCTCCCTGACCTCATAACGTCACGGGTTCAAAGGGCCGACCGGCCCTTTGCGGGTGTGGGCAGAGCCCACAAAATCAT